>MKWU01003627.1_pt1 | contig 19929 bp, 17 predicted proteins | sample 809101 | NCBI WGS metagenome assembly MKWU01 (sample SAMN05860141, study PRJNA318959) | sponge metagenome | host: Aplysina aerophoba | place: Slovenia: Piran, Adriatic Sea, Gulf of Piran | collected 2013-05-07
GGTAGCCTCCCATGCCCGCGTAGACCGTGGTGCGGAGGCCGGTGATGACGCCGTCGCTCGTGGCCGCCATCTCCACCTCTTCGATGTGGTCGCGGCCCTGCGTCGTGATCTGGTAGTTCTCGCTGCGAGTCTCGGTCCACTTCACCGGCACGCCCAGCTTCATCGCGCAGAACGAAGTGATGGCCTCGTCCGGGTAGTAGGGGATCTTGCTCCCGAACCCGCCGCCGACCTCGGGCGCGATGACCCGTATCTTGTGCTCAGGCACGCCGGTCACGACACAGGTGAGGAACCGCGCGATGTGCGGGTTCTGCGACGTGTTCCAGAGCGTCAGCTCGCCCATCGGCGCGTTCCACTGCGCGAGCGCCGAGCGTGGCTCCATCGGGTTCGCGATGAGCCGCTGGAGGGTGATGGTGTCGCTGACGGTGACTGCCGCGTCCGCGAACGCCGCGTCCGCGTCGCCGCCGGCGACCGCCCACGTGAAGGCGATGTTGTTCGGCACGTCCTCGTGGAGCTGTGGCGCGCCGTCCTGCGCAGCCGCCTTCGGGCTGACGACCACGCCCAGCGGCTCGTAGTCGACCGCGATGTGCTCGAGCGCGTCCTCGGCCTGGTACCGCGTCTCCGCGACCACGACCGCGACGGCGTCGCCGACGTAGCGGACCTTGTCCTTCGCGATGGCCGGGTGCGCGGGGGTCTTCAGGTCGGAGCCTGGGATCAGCCATGCGCAGGGCATGCCGTTCAGCACGCCGTCCGTGTCGGCGCCCGTGTAGACGGCGACGACGCCGGGCTGCGATGCCGCTCCGCTTGCGTCGATCGACGTGATGTTCGCGTGCGCGTAGGGGCTGCGGAGGATAGCCGCGTGCAGCATCCCCGGCAGCTTGATGTCGTCGGTGTACGACGCCCGGCCCGTGATCAGCCGGGGGTCTTCACGACGGCGGATACCGGAACCGAATATCCGTGTGGTCATGGCTTACCTCCCTCCCATCGACTTGGCCGCGTCCTCGACGGCGCTCACGATGTTCTGATAGCCGGTGCAGCGGCAGATGTTCCCTTCCAACCCGTGGCGTATCTCTTCCCGCGACGGAGATGGATTCCTGCTGAGCAACTCGTTCGCCGCCATGATCATGCCCGGCGTGCAGAAGCCGCACTGCAGCCCGTGGTTGTTCCAGAACGCCTCCTGCAACGGGTGCAGGTCCACGCCGTCCGACAGCCCCTCAATCGTTGTGACCGAGGAGCCTGACGCCTGGACGGTGAGCACCGTGCAGGCCTTGGCCGACACCCCGTCCAGCTGCACCGTACACGTGCCGCACTGGCTGGTGTCGCACCCCACTTTCGTTCCGGTCAGCCCCGCGTTCTCCCGGATGAAGTGGACGAGCAGCTGCCGCGGCTCCACCTCTCCGGCGCAGGCCTTCCCGTTGATGGTGATTTCGACAGGGATCGTCACAGTCGACCTCCTCCCTCGACCGGTTGGTCGTGCCTGGGATTCATGCGCGCGCCACGCGCGGGGGAAGGGTATCTAACACACGGGGTTTGTCAATCGATGGAATGCGTTAACGGTCAGGAGCAGAATGAGCCTCATTCCCCGGCGCTGCTATAGTGGACGCAGCACCCTGCGAGGAGTCCCATGAAACTGAGCGGAGCGTACCGTTTCGACCTGCCGAGGGAGCACCTGTGGGCGACGCTCATGGACACGGCTGCCGTGGGCGCATGCATCCCCGGCATCAGCGCGTTCACACCCCTCGGCGACGACCGCTACGAGATCGAACTCTCGGTGCGGGTCGGCGTCGTCTCCGGCTCGTACAAGGGCACGCTTGCCATAAGCGACATGGTCGAGCCGGAGTCGTACCGCATGACGGTACAGGGCTCCGGCGGGCGGACCGAGATCAGGGGCTCAGGTTCGATGGCGCTCGCGGACGATGGCGGAGGCACGGAGCTCAGCTTTGAGGGCGACGTACAGGTGACCGGCGTGCTCGCGCGGGTCGGCCAGCGCCTCATGGGTAGCGTCGCCAAGTCCCAGATCGACCGCTTCTTCGACTGCCTGCGCGCGAAGGCGGCGGAGGCATAGCACTGTGACCGACGAGTTACTCCTGGAGCGCGACGGAGCAGTCGCAACGCTGACGCTGAACCGCCCGGAGCAGCGGAACGCCATCTCCTACGACATGTGGATGCGCCTTCCGGTGCTCTTCGCCGAACTGGACGCCGACGACGCTGTGCGCGCCGTGATGCTGACCGGCGCGGGCGAGAAGGCCTTCTCCGCGGGAGCGGACATCAAGGACTTCGAGGAGACTCGGAGCACGCCCGATCGCGCCCGGAACTACCGGCAGGCGGTGAACGACGCGTGCGACGCGCTGAACGCGCTCTCCAAGCCGACCATCGCAGCGATACGCGGCTACTGCCTGGGCGGGGGGCTGGAGCTCGCGCTCTACGCCGACGTGCGCATAGCGTCAGTGGACGCGCAGTTCGGACTGCCCGCCGCCAAGCGCGGCATCGGCGTGTCGCACGGGCATATCGACCGTCTGCTGCGTCTCGCTGGACCGGGCGACACCGCCTACCTCATGCTGACAGGACGCATGATCCCCGCGGAGCGCGCCCTCGTGGCGGGCGTCGTCAGTGTCGTTGTGGACAATGATGCGCTCATGCACGATGCGCGTGCGCTGGCAGAGGAGATTGCGTCGCTCTCGCCGGTGTCGCACCGGACGCACAAGCAGGTGATACGCGACCTGCTGGAGTTCGGCGCGGCGGACCAGGTGCCCGAGGAGCGCCAGCGGGCGCTCGACCGCGTCGAAGCGAGCGAGGACTTCCTGGAGGGCGTGCGCTCGTTCAGAGAGAAGCGCCCGCCGAACTTCCCGGGCCGCTGATTCCTTCCCCCTTGATGGGGGAAGGTTAGGATGGGGGTGAACCGGTGGGGTATGGGGCGGGTGGAATGGCCTCACCGAAGGGAGGAAGCGATGAAGCGTGAAGATGCGGGACTCGTCGGCGTCGTTTTCATCTTCGTCATCATCGCCGTCGTCCTCAACAGCCTCGGTGTGCTGCTGGACTCGGCGTTCGCCGTTGCAAGCCTGGGAGTCATCGCGGTGGCGATGGTGCTATTCGTCTACTGGTACGTCCGGTTCGGGCGCTAACCTCCGGACTCGTCCAGCAAACCGTTGCGCACCGCCCAGACCACCAGTTCCTGCTTCGTCTCGACCCGCAGCTTGTCCTGGATGCCGTAGATGGCGTTCCGGACCGTCACCGGCTGATTGCCCCTCACCTCGGCGATCTTCGCATAAGACAGCCCCTGCGCGAACAGCATAAGGATCTCACGCTCCCGTGGTGTGAGTCCGCCGGGCGCTGATTTCTTCTTTGGCTGGGCCGAGGCACGGATCTCGGCAAACACGCGCCCCATCACGTTTGCTGGTATGCGGTACTCGCCATCCGCAACGTCGCGAACGGTGCGCAGCAGCTCCTTCTTGCCGGAGAACTTCTGAACATATCCCACCGCGCCGGCGGCGGCCGCTTCCACCACGGCATCCTCTTCAGTCGCGGCGGTGAGGATCAGCACGCTTGTGTCCGGCAACGCCTCGGATATCTCGCGGCAGGCGTCGATTCCGTTCTTGAGCGGCATCATCACGTCCATGACGACTATGTCGGGCTTGAGATTGTGAGCCAACCTTACGGCTGCCTCGCCGTCCCCTGCCTCGCCCACCACCTCGAACCCACCGGACCGCTGCAGCACCTCGCGCAGACCGTCCCGCATGATCTCGTGGTCGTCCACGATCATCACCCTGGTTCGTGTGACCGGCGCCATTACATCCCTCCCCCGTGCGGGCCATACGGGACTACGCACGTTACGGTTGTGCCGCGTCCGGGCCCGCCAAGACTCACTTCGAGGTGGCCTCCCATCCGCTCGGCATCCGCCTGCATGTTCCTGAAGCCGTGGCCGCGCTCCGTGTAGCCTTCGGACAGGCCGACGCCGTCGTCCGATATCGACATCCGCAGACCGTCATCCCCGAAGTCCAGGGATACGGTGACCCTGCTTGCCTCCGCATGCCGGAGCGCGTTGGTCATCGCGTTGTGGGCTATCGAGAAGAGCAGCCGCCGGGTCAGAGCGGGGAGCGGGGGCTCACGGCCCGACTGGACCATCTCCGCCGGGATCGACGTGATCGTGGCGAACGTCGAGGCGTGCGACCGCAACACCCGGCTCAACTCCCGCCCCTCGAAGAGAGGGCCTGCATCGATGGGGTGCCTCAGCTCCCACATCGTCGACTTCGACAGCGCATGCGTGGCGTACAGCTTCGCGAGGATCTCGTCGCGGTTCTCCCCCTCTCGATCGTCAGCAAGCTCGACGGCGGTCTCGATGCCGATGCCGATCATGTAGGTGGACTGCGCGATGGTGTCATGGATGGTCTGCGAGAGCTCTACCCGCTCCCGCTGGAGCTCCCGCTCCCGTTCGACAGCCTCTCTCCTCCTGATGCGCTCGAACCGGGAGATGAGATTGACCGCCACGACGATCCCGTACATGACGACGATTCTGGTGAACAGGATCTTCTCCTCCTTGGCTTCTAAGTCGACGACAGGCTCCATCAGCACGCTCACGGTCGCGTACGCCGCCGCTACGAGCGTGACCGCCAGGAAGCTCAGCCTGGAGGACGTGAAAACGACGGCGAACATGGCAAGCGCGGGGTAGTAGAGCACGAAGAAGCTGTTCTGAAAGCTGCTGGAGACGGCGATGCCGGCAGTGAGCATGGTCACGTCCATCACGCTGAGCGCGAGCATCCAGCGCCACGTCACCGTCCGTCCGGTCAGGATCCGGTAGTGGACGTAGCCGTTGAGCGCCAGCGTTGCCGCGGCGAACAGCGAGTTCGGGACATAGTTGGGGTCGGCAAAGTTGGCGCGGTAGTTCATCTGCGCGAACCATGCGAGCAACACGAAATGCCGCACCCATACGGCGACCCTCGCCCCGTACAGCAGGTCGTCCACGCCTGTCCGGTCGGGAGGCTGGCGGGACTCGTCAACGACGTGGTGCGGTGTGATTCGCAAACGGAAGTCCTCTCATGTTGCCTGGGTCGGTCCAGCCAGACGATAGATGCAACGGCGCTGTGTGCGACAGGGCAAAGGTACCCCGCCGCCCGGGGGTGCGAACGAACCTTACGGCCCGTAATGCGGAGGAGACAATGTCCCGCAGCCGGGCAGGAAATGCCCATAAGCAACGGGCGAAACGGAATGGCGGCTGAGCGGGAAGGAGGACCGCGGCTCCGTTTTGCCTACAGGAAGTCATTATACAGTCAGCCTTATCAACCAGAATATCATTTATATATCACCTAGACACAGGTATGGTGACTCGCGTGGGACCCACGAAGCAGGCAAGAACGCCCAAGCAGCAGCGAACGGAGGTTGGAGATGAAGGAGGCACAGAGTAGAACAACCATGCGCAATGCAAACCTGCTGAGCGTGAGCGCCGGAGCGCTCGTTCTGCTCGCACTGCTGCTGCTGGCCGCCTGCGGCGAGGCCCCAACTGCCACGCCCGCGCCGACGGCCACGCCAACTACGGCGGCGTCCACGGCGGTGTCCACCCCCATGCCTGCCGCAACGGTGCCTTCGCCGACGCCAGTGTCCACTGCCGCCGCCGGGAGCGCCGTATGGCCAGGCGGTCTGGAAATCGATGCCGATACTACACTGCAAGAACTGTTCGATGCTTTCACAGACGCAGAACAGTCTTGCATCCGCGAGGCATTGGGCGACGGGTTCGAGCAGGTATTGGCCCAGGCTGTCGTTTCCGAAGACTCGGGAACGGCAGGCTGGGATGCGGCGGTTTTCCCGTGCCTTGAAGAGGAGACTGCTCGCACCGTACTCGTTTCTTCAACGCTTGCTGCAGTCACATTCGGACAAGGGATGGAGTTGAGCGAGGGCGATGCGTCCTGCATATGGGAGTACCTGTCGGATATAGATGTGGCCGGTTTGGTCGATGCCCCTGAAGACGCGCCTGAGGTGGCGGAATTTCAGGCAACGCTGTTTATGTGCGTCCCCAGCCTGGTCACTGTGATTTTCGGGCTGAACCCGGGGAGCCTGAATGAGGAAGAGACATCCTGCATAAGGGAGTTGGATTTGGCCGCTTGGATGGCTGCCCCTGAGGACTCTCCTGAATCTGACGATTTCGTTTCCGGTTTGATCAGCTGCGTATCGGGCTTTTCTGCCGTATCGGAAACGGCGGTGTCCCTCGATGAGTACGCGGCGTGGTGTGCTGTGAGCGAACTCTCGGAGGACGAGGACCTCACCGCCACTGAACTGGCGGACATTATCGCTGCAGCGAAGGCGGTAAGCCCGCCCGCTGAGGTTCTGGAATATCACTCCAGAGTTGTCTTCATGCTTCGCGCTTACAAAGGGCTACTGGATTTGGAAGCTGAAGGTGACTCCATCTTCTTCCTCTTATTCTTCCCTTTAAGCCTGGTTCAAGAGGCTGAGGACAACCTGCCGTCGGATGTCCGTGCGCGGCTGGTGGAAGCAGGTTGCATAGAACAAGGCGCCGGCGAAGAGGAAGACGACCACGGCAACGACTTCGAGAACGCTACTCCTGTTGCGGTGGGAGAGGCTGTTGAAGGATCACTGGGAGTAGGCGGCGACAGGGATGCCTTCGTCTTCCGGGCCGAGGCCAACCTGAATTATGAGGTTGACTTGGGAAACTATGCATTTGGTTCGATCGGCTCTGCGACTGGGCCTCTTGTTGCGGTGTACGGTCCCGACGGCCGGGAGCTCGCGAGAACTGATGACCTCTTTAGACCGGTGGCTTGGCAGGCTGGAGCAGCGGGGAACTACTACGTCGTGTTGGGAGACGGAGCCAGAAACGGTAACTACACGCTGACCGTTGCTTCTGCGACGCCCGCTTCCGCTCCTGAAGTACTCAAGGTGGTCGCACCCACTCCCAACCCGGCTGGTGACCGCGACCGCGGGGATAGCAACGAGGATGCGATTGGATTTGTGGTTCCTAAGGCTTACGGCGTTACCAGTGCGCTGGAGCTTGACGGGGCTACTGTGTGCGCTCTCAGTGGCAGTCAGGCCGCGCTCAATCTCGCGGACTTTGCCGAACGGAACAATCTGAACTTGGTGACGATGACCTTCGGCGACATCGAAACGGTACTGGCAGCCTATCTCACGGGACGATGCGATGCAGCCACTGCCAGCAGACTCCAGCTAGCGACCCTGATCGATGCACTCGCTCCAGACCCTGGCACGCACGTGATCCTGCCCTGAGCCAATTCTCCACATCCGCAGTCGGCACACAGTGAGGTGGGTTGATGTACGAAGGACGCAGCGAAGGGCGGAGACGTCGGTCGAACGCCAGCAGAGCGCTGCTGAGCGTGAGCGCCGGAGCGCTCGTTCTGCTCGCGCTGCTGACAGCCTGCGCGGTTGCGCTCGCGCAGAGCAGCGCCGACTACGACGCCGATGACGACGGCCTGATCGAGGTCGCGGACCTGGCGCAGCTGAACGCCATCCGCTGGGACCTGGACGGCGACGGCACGCCCGCTTCGGCCAATGCGTCCGACTACTCCTCGGCGTTCCCCAACGCGGCGACCGGCATGGGCTGCCCGTCCTCGGACTGCACCGGCTACGAGCTGACGGCCAACATAGACCTGAACGTTGCCCCGTACAACACGGGCGCGGGCTGGGAGCCCATCGGGACCGCGAGCGCGTCGTTCAGTGCCACGTTCGAGGGGAATAGCAATACCGTCTCCGGCCTGTTCATCAACAGACCAGCGACCGACTACGTCGGACTGTTCGGCAGAGTCAGCAACGTAGGCGGCGTCATACGAGACGTAGGGTTGATTGGCACGAACGTGACTGGCTTGAACAGGGTAGGTGGGCTGGTGGGGGAGAACTGGGGAACGATAAGCGCAAGCTACTCAACCGGAGGTGGGTTGACCGGAGATCTCGTGGACGGGTTCTATTTCGCATACGGTGCCAGCGGGAGCTCAGCTGGCGGGCTGGTGGGCAGGAATTACGGAAGAATCACGGATAGCTACTCGACCAGCTTGGTGTTCGGGGCCGATGCTGGCGGATTGGTTTCGTATAACGAAGGAACGATAGTGCTCAGCTACGCAACGGGCGGGGTGATCGGCGAGAGCGGCAGTGTCGTTGGCGGGCTGGTGGGCGATAACGAAGGAACGATAAGCGCCAGCTATGCGACTGGCGATGCGACCAATGTGTACCATGCCGAACCGTTCATCAGTGCCGCTGGCGGGCTGGTGGGCAGCAACGGCCCCTACGGAACGATAAGTGCCAGCTACGCGACTGCTGGGGCGAGCGGCCCGTCTGACGTTGGGGGGTTGGTCGCCCGGAACTTTGGAACGATAGAGGCCAGTTATGCAACCGGCAGCGTGTCGTACACTCGTCAGGGTGGACCGGTCGGTTCTGATGAAGACGTTGGGGGGCTGGTCGGCGATGCCGGCGCGAGTTTTCGCCTCCCAACGGTAACCGCCAGCTACTGGGACACCCAAACATCCGGCCTGACCACCAGCGACGGCGGAACGGGCAAGACCACCAGCGAGTTGCAGTCGCCCACCGGCTACTCCGGCATCTACGCCAACTGGAACCTGGACCTGGACGGAGACGGTGCCGCCGACGACCCGTGGAACTTCGGGTCATCGTCCGAGTACCCGGTCATCGACTATGACCCGAGCCCCGCTGCTACGCCTACGCCGACACCCACTCCGACACCCACTCCGACACCCACTCCAACACCCACTCCTGCCCCTACTCCAACGCCAACGGCGACGCCCACGCCAGCGGGCGCTGACTACGACACCGACGACGACGGCCTGATCGAGGTCACGAGCGCGGTGCAACTGGACGCCATCCGATACGACCTGGACGGCGACGGCTCCCCAACTGATTCCACCGCCTATGGCGCAGCATTCCCCAACGCAGCCACTGGCATGGGGTGCCCGCAGGCGGGCTGCACCGGCTACGAGTTGGACGCCGACATAGACCTGGACGTGTCCCCGTACAACTCGGGCAACGGCTGGGAGCCCATCGGGACCTTGGGCGTGTCGACGGATTTCAGGGCCACGTTCGAGGGGAACGGCAACACCATCTCCGGCCTGTTCATCAACAGACCGGCAGCCGATATCGTTGGGCTGTTCGGCATGATAGGTCTGGGTGACACGGGGACGGTCCGCAACGTGGGGTTGACCGGCGTGGATGTCACGGGCGATTCCTATGTTGGCGGGCTGGCAGGATATAACCATAACCATGGAACGATAAGCGCCAGCCACGCTGAAGGAGAGGTGTCCGGCAGCGAGGATGACGTTGGAGGACTGGTGGGTTGGAGCAGCGCGCCCATCACTGCCAGCTATGCTGTTGTGGCGGTATCCGGCAGCTCCCGGGTTGGCGGGCTGGCAGGCGCCATCGGAAGTGACGGAGGGATGGTCACTGCCAGCTATGCCGCCGGGACGGTGTCCGGCAGCGGGAACGACGTTGGCGGACTGGTGGGCGCGAACTACGGCGCCATAAGCGCCGCCTACGCAACCGGGGCTGCGTCCGGCTCGTCCCATGTCGGCGGGTTGGCAGGTATCAACATCGGAACGATAGCCGCCAGCTACGCAACCGGCACAGCGACCGGCTCGTCCGATATCGGCGGGCTGGTCGGCTTGGACTTCTCGGATCCGGGGGCAACTACCGCCAGCTACTGGGACACCGAGACATCCGGCCTGTCCGCCAGCGCCGTCGGCGAGGGCAAGACGACCTCCGAACTCCAGTCTCCAACGTCCAACACCGGCATCTACGTTACGTGGAACAGTGGCGTATGGGACTTCGGTACGTCCGGCCAGCCCCCGGCGCTTAAGGGTCTTGACCTCAGTGTTGCCGAGCAGCGCAGCAGGAGCACGGCTCGGGCGGCACAGGGTGCGGCAACCCCCACGCCGACTCCCACACCCTCACCTACGCCTACGGCGACCCCCGCCTCCAGTGTCGCGCTGCCTCTCGAAGCGTACGCGCAGCAGTGCGGGTCAGCGTTCGGTTCCGCTACCGCAGCGCTCGGTGGTGCGTCCGTCACCTGGGGCGCGTTTGCGGAGGTTATGAACGACACCGTGACGAGTTACGGTCAACTCGTTCCGCCGCCGGAGCTTGCGGCGTACCACGATGCCAATCTGGAGTCGTTGCGGACTGTCAGCGGCGCGGCCGGGGCGCGCACCACCGGAGACTCGTTCTCGGATGAGGTCGAAGACTTCGCAGAAGAGGTCTTCGGGGAACTGTTCGCTATCGCCTTCGACACGACCAGGACGGAGGAAGAGCGGGACCGAGCGGCGGAGGAGCTCCTGAGGCGGGAGTGGAACGAATTCTTCCGCCAGGACGTCTGGACCTCCGGCAGCGCGGCCTTGGAAGCGTTGGCGGCGCTCCCCCCGACGGCGCAGACCGCATTGGAAGATGAGGAGTGTACCCCATTCCTGCACATCTCCGTCACCGCGACGACTACGACCGAATCGGCGCCCACGCCCACCCCTGCCCAATCCCTGCCCCAGCAGCAGGCGCCCACACACACACCCACGCCCACCCCAACTCCGTCGCCAACTCCCACCCCCTCACCCACGGCCGCACCCCCCCCCCCCCCCCCCCACCCCGTCCCCACCTCCCACCCCCTCCCCCACGGCTGCGCCGCGTGGGGGTCCCACGGCCGAGCCTCCTCCCTTTCCGGTTCCGCCGGACGTGACCGTGGTGACCCCCACCCCGACGCCAAGGCCGACAGCGACCCCCCGGCCTACGCCGACACCAAGGCCGACGGCGACGCCCACGCCGACCCCCACGCCGACCCCCCCGCCGACCCCCCCGCCGACCCCCACGCCGACCCCCACGCCGACCCCCACGCCGACCCCCACGCCTGTGGTCACGCCCACGCCCGCGCCGGTGGTGCACCGCGTCGAAACCTCCACCCCGACTGAGGTGCGGTCCGGCGGCCGCGCGGTGACGCTTGAATTCCCCGCGGGCTCGCGCCCCGCTCCGTTCGGGGTGAGCGTGTACGAGGAAGAGGATGAGGAGTCGTGCGCCCACGACGGCGCGTCGTCCGGCCTGGACCTCCCCTGCGTCACGGTCGACCTGTTCGACTCGGAGGGCAACGCGGAGACGGACGTGCAGCTGGACGCTCCGGCAGCGCTGACCTTCCAACTGGCCCCCGAGCAAGTGGCGGAAGTGGGCGGTGCGCCCCTGCTGACCGACTTGCACGAGATGGGCGGCCTCCCGGTACTGATGCGCCCGAGCCCCGCCGAGGAATGGAGGAAGATCCCCGCCGCGCTGTCGCTGGACGAGAGCGGGGGCGCGGCGCTGACTGCGCCGGTGACCACTTTTGCAACGTTCACGGTCATCGTGGTGCGGGAAGTACTTGTGGTAGTCAGGGAAGAGTCCGCCGCCACTCCCACGCCCACGCCGCCGCCCGCCGTTGCCATCGTGGCCACGCCGACGCCGACGGCCACGCCTGCGCCCACACCGACGCCTACTCCCGAAGCGGCGCCCGCCGGTTCGAGCGGCGGATTCCCGATCGCGCTCCTGGGGGCTGTCGTACTTGTCGTCGCGCTGGTTGCGGGTGCCGCCGTCTACATCCTGGCGCGTCGGAGGCGGAAAGCCGATGCAGAGGACGTGGAAGGGGAGAGCGCGGGAGAAGACGCGGCGGAGGACACAGGCGAGGAGAACGCGGCGGAGAGCACTGAGAAGGCCGCGGCAGAGAACGTAGTGGAAGGCGCAAGGGAAGAGGCGCCCGGGGACGCTGGGTCGACCGCCGGGGAGGTCGCGGAGGCGCGCTTATCCTCCCCTCATACGAGGTGCAGTACGGTCTTGAGGCGGGCTGTCGCTGTCGCGCTTGCGCTGGTGCTCGCGCCCGTCCTCACGCTGGCGCTGCTCTCGTCGCAGGCTTCCGGCACGGTACTCTCTTCCGATTTCCACCAGGAGCAGCTGCGGAGCGCCGACGTCTACAACTCCCTGTACGACGAGATCCTCCCCGCCGCCGTGGAGGAACAATTGGGCGGCGGCGATGGGCTGCCGTCTGCGCTCAACCTGGACGCCGACGCTGTTGTGACGACCTTCCGGGACGCGCTGCCGCCCGAGTGGCTGCAGGAGCAGGTGGAGGGAACGATCGGCAGCCTCGGCCCGTACCTGCTGGGCCAGTCCGACTCCTTCACTATCACGATCAGCCTCGTCGATCGGGCTGAAGCGGCCGAAGCCGCCATCGTTGCGCTCATTGGCCGCGTGGACCTGCACCGCTGGCTCATCGAGGAGCGGGCGCCGGAGACCGTCCGGGAACGGCTGGACGGCAGAGAGCTGCCCCTGGGCATCCAACTCACCCCGGACGAGGCGCTGGCGTCCCTGGAGCGGGTGGCGACGCCGCAATTCGTGCGGTCACAACAGGAGGGGGCGTCCGAGGCCCTGGCTGCCTACCTCACGGGCCGTAGCGACTCTTTCAGCTTCACCTTCGACTTCTCTGAGCGCGCCTCGGCGCTGGAGGAGGAGTTGACCGCCATCCTGGGTCGCGCCGACCTGTCCGGCTACATACGGCGGGAGGCTCTGGAGCCGGCCCTGGATGAGAGCGTGACCGGGGACGTGGCCTTGCCCTTTGACGTGGTGGTCTCCCGGGGGGAGGTCCGGCAGGCCATCGACGCGGCGATCACCCCGGAGTGGCTGGACGCTGAAACGCAGATGTTGGTGGGCGCTGTCGCGCCTTACGTCTCCGGCCGCAGTGACGCGTTCCGGCTGAGCGTGAGCCTGCTGGAACCCACGGACGCCGCCGTGGGGCTCCTTGCCGCAACCATAGAGGAGAAGTACGCGGCCCTTCTGGCCGCTGCGCCTCAGTGTACCTCTGCCCAGGTGCAGGCGCTGGCGCTGGGCAACCCCGTGGGCCTGTGCCGGCAAGAAGGCTTCACGATCGACGACTTCCTCCGCGCCTCGGGCGTCGACGTAGAAGCACTGCTGAGCGCAGCCGTCCATGGCATGGCCCCTGACGACTTCACTTTCACAGACCAGGACCTCATCGAAGCGACCCGGGGCGGGGAGGACGAGGACCTCATCGCCGAGGTGCGCAAAGTCATGCGCGATGGGTGGACCGTCACCGGGGAGGACCTGTGGAACGCGCTGGACGAGGGGGACCTCGGCCTGCAGGACGCTGTGGACGCCGTGCGCGAGGGGTTCAGCGAGAGCTGGACGTGGACGGAGGAAGACCTGCGGGAGGCCATTTCTGACCCGGACTCGGCGAATCCCCAGGAAGCCTCGGACTTCCTGGACATGCTGCGCGGCTGGGTGAACAACCTGCGGCTTGTGGGACCGCTCCTGCTGGCCGTGTCGCTCGTGCTGGTCGTCGGCGCCGGCTTCCTCGGAGGACGCTCGTGGGCCGGGAGGCTCGGCTGGGCGGGCGGAGTCCTCGTGGTGGCGGCGCTGGGCGTGCTCATGGTCACCCTCGTCGCCGGTGTCGCGAGCGGCACGGTCTCCGGCGCCCACGCGGAGGCTGTCACCGAAGCGGCCCAGGCCCAGGGCGATGAACGCGTGGATGCCATACTAACGGCCAAGTTCCTGGAGATTGCAGACCGGACGATCGGCGTCGTTATCGGCGGCATGCGGCTGCAGGCGCTATTGCTGGCGCTGTTGGGCGTGGCTGTCGTTGGAGGAGCGTTCGTATTGAGAGTCCGCCAGCGGTCCGGACCCACCACCGCAGGAACCCCTGCTGGTCCTGACTCCCAGCCTCCGGGAGCCGGGGAGAGCGCGGCGGAGACCGCCGAAGACGCAGCAGAGGCGGACGTAGCTGAGGCGGACGCAGCTGAGGCGGACGCAACCGACGACGAGAAGAGCGCGGGAGAGGACGGAGCGGAGGACACTGCAGCGGAAGGCGCAGCAGAAGACACGCCAGAGGACGAGGAGAAGAAGGAATAGGATTTCTCCTCTCCGCGGAAGACAGGGCTGCGCCCCGCCATTCAGGGCGGGGCGCAGCTCCCCCTACCGGATGACCTTGTTCCGGTTCGAGACGTAGTCCGACACGACGTAAGAGCCGAGGCTGTGCGGGCTCGCGATGAAGGCGCGGCCCCTGTTGATCTTCGTCATCAGTTGGACGAAGCGCAGCAGTGAGGGGCTCTGGTCCAGCATGAACGTGTTGATGGTGATGTTGTCGCGTGTGCAGCGCATCACTTCGCGCATCGTCGCCTCGACGAGCCCGCCGCCGCGCCGTCCGTAGTCCGCCCGCAGGTCGCTCTCCGTCCAGTTGTAGGTCGTGGGCTCGCCGTCCGTGATGAGGATGATCTGCTTGTTGTTCCCGCCCTGCCTGCCGAGTATCTGGCGTGACTGCCGCAGCACTTCCTGGAAGTTCGTGCCGCCGCCGAACTCCACCCAGTAGGTGTCGAGCAGCATGTGGGACTGGATCGGCAGCACGAAGTAGGAGAACGCAACGACGCTCACCCGGTCCTTGGGGAACTTCGAGCGGATGAGGGTATCGAGCGCCAGCCCGACGCGCTGGCCGGCCTGGAATGCGCCGTCCCAGAACATCGAGTAGCTCATGTCGATGGCGATGACCGTGGACGCGCGCGTCTGGGAGATGGTGCGGTCTATCTCGAAGTCGTCCGGCTTGATGCGGACGGGCGTGCCGGGCCCCTCGCGGAGCACGGCGTTGCTCACGGTCTTCAGCGTATTCAGGTGAAGGGGGTCGCCGAACTCCCACCGCTTCGTCTCGTCCGTGATCTCGACGCCCACCCCGCTCTTGTCGCGGTTGTGGTCGCCGATGTCGCCGCCGCGTATGCGGTTGAAGATGTCGGTGAGCGCCTTGTCGCCGATCTTCCGCATCGCCTGCGGCGTCAACTCCCAGCCGTTCTGTCCGCGCTTGCGGATGAGGCCCGCCTCCTCCAACTCCTTCGTGAGCCGCTGCAGCTCCTGGGCGTACTGGCGCGCCTCTTCGCCGAGCACCTTGCCGAGCTCGTCCGCGTCGAGGTTCGTGGCGTCGTTGGTGCGGAGCGCGTGGCGCAGTTGCTGCTCCAGCTCCTCCATGTCGTTCAGGTCGCCCATCAACTGGAGCGCCTGCTGCAGGGTGACGGGTTCGTCCCCGAACAGGCGGAAGTCGTTGTCCGGGAAGCTGTTGGGGTTCATCCGTTCGAGGTTCGTGCCGAGCTCGAACAGGTCCCACGCGAGGCGGTTGTCCTGCAGGAGGCCGTCCATCATCTCTTCGAGTTGGCGGCGCATCTCGGGGCTCATGGAGTTCATGAGCGACTGCATCTGAGCCATCTGGTTGGACATGTACTCCATCAGCTGGTCGAACGTCTCGATGCCCGGCGGGAACATGTGCCCCCACTTGTTCATGAAGTCGCTGATGTCCGGGTCGTCACCCTGCAGCTTCTGCTTCACGAGTTCGTTGAGGTCGCGCACCATCTCCGCAATCTGCGCGAGGTCGCCCTGCGTCAGGTTCTGCAGGCTCTCCTGCATCCCCTGGAAGTACTGCTGGAGGAACTGCTGCTGCAGCTCCTGCATGAGCGCGTCGAAGTCTTCGCGCGCCCCGCTGTCCATGAAGTCGTAGTCGCGCAACTGCTTGATGCGCCCGCCCGCGCCCTCGGGTAGTTGGTCCAACTGACCGAGGCGGCGGTTCGCCATCTGCCGAAGCATGTCCGCGAGCTCGTCCGGCGGCGCGTCGCTCCCGCCGGGCTGGCCCTGACCTTCCCCGCCGTCGGCGCCTTCGCCCTGCTGCCCGCTGTCATTGGCTGGCGCGCCATCGTCCGGTGGCGCGATCTCATCCAGCCGCTGGTTGATGCCCTGGCGCTCCTTGTCGACGATCGCGTCGAGCCGCTCCTGGATGTCGTCGAACATGGTGGACAGGTCGTAGCGGTCGAGGTTGCGCTGGCGGGCGCCCCGGAGCCTTTCGAGCAGGTCCTGCAGCCCCGCCCCGCGCTGGCCCTCGCCGCGCATCCCGTACCGCATCATGCGGTTGAGCGCCCCGCGGAGGTCGTCGCCCTGCAGGATCTGCTCGGAGAGGCGGTCGAACAGGTCGTCCGTCGTTGGGATGGGGACCTCTTGCGAGCCGTCCCATCGTGAATAGCGGTAGATGGCCATGGCGGGGAGTCTAGGCGCGCGCGTGCACACGGTCAACGCGAAGGACGAATGGGAGTCTCAGCGCAGTTGGGCGAGCGCCTCCTGCGGCGTGACAGCAGGGATGGGGGAGCGTTCGAAGTCGCTGAAGTTCCGTGTGACGATGTGCTCAGCCCCGCATGCCCGCGCAGCGGCCACCTGCATGGCGTCCTCGAAGTCAGCCATGGGGAGGGAAGCGGCGTAGCGGACGGCTTCGGTGCTGGCCGGGGCGACGGACAAGTAGCGCATCAGGCCTACGATGAAATCTCGCGTTACGTCGGCCCCGTTCGAGCGTGAGGCGACGTAGTGCAGAGTTGCGATGGCATGCCATGCCACGAAGGCTCTCCCCGCTCCTTGGGCTATCCGATTGAGAAGTTCTACCGCTGCATCTACGTGAGGCCGTCTGCCCAAGGCTGCATCCAGGAGGATGTTGGTGTCGAGAAGCATCACCTGAGGTACTTGCGTGCAAGATAGTCGAAGCGGGGGTCGTCAGTCGGGTAGTCTTCCGGGTCGAGCTTGAATGCGCCCCTCCACTTCTCGGCGAATGATGCTCCGGCCTCTCGGGTCGCTTCTCGCAACGCCTGCTCTATGACCGCCGAGAGTGACACTCCCTTGGAGTGTGCATAGCGCCTTGCCGCTGGAATGAGTTCCGAGTCGATGGTGATGGTGAGTTTGCTCTTCATCGGCTCGTCATAGATAGAGGTGCTTTCGAACTAGGGCATCATAGCGGGGGTCGGTTCCGGGCTCCGGCGGCGTCTTTCGCGTCTCAGCGAACCGTTCCCTCCAGTACTCCATGAAGGACGGCTCAGTCTCTCCCGTCGCCTCCCGCAATGCCTGCTCGATGACGGACGAGAGCGACACGCCCTTGGAGCGGGCGTAGCGTTTGGCCGCCGGGATGAGTTCCGAGTCGACCGTGATGGTGAGCTTGCTTTTCATGGGCGCACGTCCTGTACCGGATATACGTATAACATCATAAGCTATACGTATATCGCGTGCAAGGTCGCTCACAAACTCGACGCGAACAACCCCGCCGCGAGCGCAAGGCCGGTCAAACCGTGCAGCTTTCCGCTGCGCACGAGCAAACGGTTCATCGCGGGACGCTCATCCGCTGCGAACAGCGCCCGCGCCGCCCCCACGGCCCACGGCAGCGGCGCGAGCCCCAGCAGCGCCCAGGGGCTCACCGCCCCGCCGAGCGCAGCGCCCGCGATGCTCACGTACGCCCCCGCCAGGAGCGCCGCGTACGTCCACGTCGCCACCCGCGCTCCGGCGGCGGTGGCGAGGCTCCGCTTGCCCGCCTCCCGGTCCTCCTCCACGTCGCGGATGTTGTTCACGACGAGGATGGCCGTGACGATGAAGGCGACCGGCAGTGAGACGTAGAACGACGCCCACGTGAGCGCCTCCTGCTGCACGTAGTACGACGCCATCACCATGAGCGGACCCATGAACACGAACACCACCGGCTCGCCGAGCCCCAGCGCCCCCAGTGGCTTCGGCCCGCCCGCGTACAGGTACGCCACCGCGATGCTCGCCAGCCCGACGGCGAGTATCGGCCAGCCCACGTGCGCGACGATGATCAGCCCGGCAACAGTGCCATAGCTGAACGCCCCCACCATCCCCAGCGCCACGGCCCGCTCCGAGAGCAGCCCGCGCTGGATGACCTTGTGCGGCGCGAGGAACTTCCCCTCGCTGCCGGACTTCCGGTGGTCCGAGTACTCGTCCGTAAGGTTCGTGCCGATCTGGATGGCGATCGACCCCGTCAGCGCCAGCGCAAACAACAGCCAGTTCAGGGCCTCCACGGTAGCCGCAAGCGCTGTCCCGACCAGCACCGGCGCGATTGACGCCGACAGCGAGAACGGTCGCGTCGCCCAGAACCACGAGACGAGCTTCGATTGCGGGGCGGGAGTGGTGGTCATGGCAGTGCCTGTTGCCGGGCTACCCTGGCAAGGGAGGCAGGCCTTCAGCAGCAGCGGCCCGCGCCAAGGCTGTATCCAGCGTAACGAGAGACGCGCTGCGCCTGCAAGCAAGCTCCAAGTAGACAGCATCGTAGAACGAGAGCCTGTGGGTGCGGGCGAGAGTGTAGGCCGAAGCCAGGTCGGGGGACTCGTCCGTGTCGATGGGCAACCCTTGCAGTGCGTCGAGACCGGTGGCTGCTTGAGCGGCCGATAGCCGCCCCCGACGCTCTGCAACCAGGAGAACGTTGCGTATCTCCAGGTGCCAGAGTTGCGGCACTACCGCTCCGTCCTCCACTAGCTGCGACAAGCCCTGTCCGGCCTGCTCCTCTTCGTTGAGGAGCCACGCGACTGTGACCGAGGCGTCAACGACGAAAGCGGTCACCGGGAGTGACCCTCGTGCCGTGCGGCGAGGATCTCCTCGCGTGTCATCGTCGCGCCTTGCCACTCATTGCGCCGCCGCAGGAACTGGTCGACAGCCTGCTGACGTTCCGTGCGTTCGCGGGCATGAGCAGGAACTATGTGGGCGACGGCCTTGCCGTGGCGCGTGATGACAACCGTTTCGCCGCGTTCCACGGTGCGCAGTAATTCGGCGAAGCGGGCTTTTGCCTCGGTCGACTGTATCTGTTGCATAGTTTTCCGACCGGTCATTATGACCGCTTGATATTATGTCAGGGAGTGCGCCGAGGTCAACAAGTGCTGAACCTCACCAGCTCTGTTTGCGGTACGCGCTGAAGTCCGGCGGGCGCTTCTCGTTGAAGGCGCGCACGCCCTCTTCCGCCTCGTCCGTGTTGTAGAACATCTGCACCGCGCCGTGCGCCATCTGCTGCAGGCCGTACGCCCAGTCCGTGTCCTGGTTGAACGATGCCTTCAGGAACCGCAGCGCTGTCGGGCTCATCTCCAGCATGCGCTCCGCCCACTCACGCGCTTCCGCCATCAGCTGCCCCTGCGGCACCACCTTATTCACCAGCCCCATCTCCAGCGCTTCCTGCGCCGGGTACTGGCGGCAGAGGTACCAGATCTCCCGCGCCTTCTTCTCGCCAACTATGCGCGCGAGGAACACGGTCCCGAACCCGGCGTCGAAGCTCCCCACGCGCGGACCCGTCTGCCCGAATATCGCGTTCTCCGAGGCCAGCGAGAGGTCGCAGATGACGTGCAGCACGTGCCCGCCGCCGATGGCGAACCCGTTGACCGCCGCGATGACCGGCTTGGGGATCATGCGGATGACGGTGTGCAGCTCGGTGATGCGCAGCTTCGTGTGCCCCGTGCCGTCTTGGTAGCCGTCCTTCCCGCGCACCTTCTGGTCGCCGCCGCTGGAGAACGCCTTGTCGCCCGCACCCGTCAGGATCACGACCCCGACGTCGTCGTCCTCCCACGCGTCCTGGAACGCCGCGATCATCTCGTCGACCGTCAGCGGACGGAACGCGTTGCGCACCTGCGGACGGTTCATCGTGATGGTCGCGATGCCGCCATTCTTCTCGTAGAGGATGTCCATGTACGTCATGCGGGCAGTTTACGCGCCCCGCCCCGCACGGCAACAGAGCGCGTCCCCGTGGAGGATATGGCGACTGTCATTTCGAGCGAAGCCGAGAAATCTCGCAGCCCTGTCCCGTCATTCCCGCACAGGCGGGAATCCAGGGTGCGCGGGCAGCGCACGTGGTGGGGTCGGGCTGGGAGGGGCGCGTTAGTCCCCTCGCCTCGTACTGGAGGAAGGACCGCATGGGCGTGAACCGGTGTTGGGGGGGTGTGGATGGATTGCCCGGTGTAGGGGCATCCCTTGTGGGTGCCCTTCCCCCCCCCCCCCCCCCGCCCCCCCCCCCCCGCCTTCCGGCGGCAGGCGCCCCCCCCGCCTGCCGTAGGGGCGGTTCGCGAACCGCCCCCCTCTCCCCCCCGGGAGAGGGCAACGCGCTTGCGCGTCGGGTGAGGGGCGCGCGGT
>MKWU01003628.1_pt1 | contig 19922 bp, 16 predicted proteins | sample 809101 | NCBI WGS metagenome assembly MKWU01 (sample SAMN05860141, study PRJNA318959) | sponge metagenome | host: Aplysina aerophoba | place: Slovenia: Piran, Adriatic Sea, Gulf of Piran | collected 2013-05-07
ATCATGTTCGACTAGCAGCTGAGGATTGAGACTTAAGGCTGTTCAATCCAATTGGAGCGGGTGAAGGGAGTTGAACCCTCGTCTCCAGCTTGGGAAGCTGAGGTAATAACCGTTATACGACACCCGCGGTAATCTCTAGTATAACCCCAGTACTCGTGGTAGCCAACACACGGTAGGTCGAGGTCTGTATGTTTTGGTTTTGAGAATTAATGGCTACATGTTGTGAACTCTTAAAAAAGAGTTCGTAAATGTCACAAATATCCAATGAAGCAGAGGTGGTGACTAACCTTGACTCAGCAATTGAATTTTGTCCTCCGCAAAGTCGACAAAGTCTTGCAATACGCCAGCCCATGTTGGATGTGCCTGGAATTCCCCATCGTCCACTGGAAATTTACCCATCCGATCTATATAATCAAGATAGTGATCTTCCCAATCTGAGTATTGGAGTTCATTTATTATGTCCTGCAGTAACAATGTTGTGATGTTTCTCTGATGCAACGACAATAGCCAATCCTCATTCGTGCCTAACTGCCCTGCATGGTCATTGATTGCTGCTAAGTCGTAGACATGTCGAAGTCGGTCAGTATCACGAGGTTGCCGACCAACAATCCTTTTCAAACCTTCAATCTTCTCAGCAGCTATATCGAGTGCATTTACCAGAGGAATGCTCCGTCGTTTTTGACGTTTTCGACTCCGTAAGGAAAAACTATGGGCTCCATTGTGATGACCAACATCGAATTTGATGCCGTGTTGGACTCGTGCATCTTCATATGTAGGATCGTAGTGAAACACAAATGTTTGAATCTCACCGTTTGCTTTTACCCTTCCTTTATTTGTTAATCGAAGAAAAGGCAATGCTTGTTGAACATGCTCAACAAACCTTTGACCAACATCTTTGAGAATATCAATCCGTTGTTCCGCTGGTAACGCGTTTTCAGCGTCATTCAAAAAAATGTGACTATCGATGTCTTCAGAAAAGCGATCAGTGATTCGGTAGTAGTAGGCCATTGCGGTCCCACCATTCAAACCTAGGGTGCATCGCGAATCTTGAAAAGTCTCAAACACATCTAATGCTTGCATGACGAGCAGATCCTTTTCTGCTCGAGCCAACGAATGGCAACGGTTGTATATATGGAAACGATCTTGGATCTCCTGCATAGTAGGCATCTCGCCTGTAGTCATAGCACTTTTCCATTGTCCTAGGATAGGTTTGTGATTGTGAATGAAATTCGCCATCACACCATTGCGCCTAATAAAACGCACCGACGGACGATCGATATACCAACTGTTGCCGCCTAAGTATTGACTGTAACCCTTTACCTTGAGATTTTCAATTTCATAGCCTAGCACAGGCATGACCTCTGGTACGACTTCGGCCAACTTTGCGTTACCTATTGCGTAAATGCCGCGTCCTATCCGAGTAATAACTTCGGACTGAACAAGCCTAGACAGACTCCTGTCAACCACTCCTTCCTTTAAAGGTGGATTGGTATTGAGAATCTCTCGGCGCACAAAACCCTTGCGTTCCTTTCCCAGTCGATCTTGAAGTGTTTCGAGAGTTAGTAAGTTAGACTCGCTCATCGACTTATAGGCCGGAAACTCTTTGAGTGGCCGAGTTGATTTTGTCATCTTTATTCTAAATGTTGCATCATCTATACGTAGCTATCGTCGACACCAACCAACAGTGTGTGTTTACCGAAATAAAAAAGGCGTCGTAGATGCATAGCTCGCCGATTTGGGCGTGTCTCTTCTTTCATTCAAAGATAAATTTTACACTATTTATTTAGTAAGTGTAAAAATCTATCAATGTAAATAGACAATCAATTATGCAACATTCGGATAAATCTTTTCCGCAGAATTCATAGCATGCTTGTATGACAAAACCTGTCAGTTCAACAGGGTTTTTTAGCTCTCGAGCAAATATCCATTGGCCGTGACGACACATTTACCGATAACTTCACGGTTTTCTAGTAGTCGCATCGCTTCCACAGCCTGATCAAGTGGAAATGCTTGGCATACGTGAGGTTGGATTTTTCCAGACTCCGCTAGCTCTTTCATTTCATGAGCGAACTTACGTCCTAGTATTGGGTCTCGCTTGCCGATTTCGCCTGCTCTTACCCCTATTACGGCAATTTGCTTGATCAAAATTAGGTTGACTGCCGCAGAAGGCCAGCGTCCACTCGTGAAACCAATTGTGAGAATTCGCCCACCCCAATTGACACAGCGCATTGATTCGTCAAATACATCCCCACCAACCGGATCGTAAATCACATCTGCGCCGCCAGTTTGCGTAACTTCCTTGACCTTTTCTCGAAAACCACCTAAGCGGCCATCTGGTAGCGTGTAGTTGATCACAACGTCAGCACCTCGAGATTTCACAACCGCTAGTTTCTCATCGCTACCACCGGTAGCAATAACCTTGGCACCAAGTACTTGGCCTAGATCCACGGCAGCCATGCCGACACCGCCGGTCGCACCGTGAACAAGCAACCACTCTCCAGGTTGTAATTCACCCCTATGGGACAATGCGACCCAAGCAGTCTGATACGCCGTGCTATAGCTCGCAGCTTGTGCAAATGTCATCTTTCCAGGAATTGGGCGTGCGCTGTTCGCAGGAATATTCATTGCTTCAGCAAATCCACCTGACCGACCACCGAAGCAAACACTGTCACCTTCTTTCACGTTGGTAACTTGGGATCCAACTTTTGCGACGACCCCAGAAGCCTCTCCGCCTGGAGAGAAAGGCAATGCGGGTTTGTGTTGGTACTTACCTTGAATCGTAAGAATATCAGTGAAGTTAACTGCACAAGCCTTCATCCGGATCTGAACTTCCTCAGGTCCGGGATCAGGCAAATCTACTTCGTCAAGCGATATGCTCGCGATATCCTCTGATATTTCATGGCATCGATACGCTCGTATGACTGTCATTCGGTCAGTTGCACGACTGCTTGTCTTACCATAGCACCGATCAGGTGACCACGAAATTCCGCTGATGCATGTATATCAACATTGAAGTCTGAATGATCGATTTCTATAGCCGATATGGCATCGACTGAAAAATCCTTATTCAGGGCTGATTCAAACGCTCTAGCTCGAAATGCGCATGCACCAGCACCGGTTATACCTACGCGGATTCCAGAACCTGAGTCAGAAACCATCGCCCCGACGATTGCATAACGCGAAGCTGGATTTGGAAACTTTGCATAGGCGGCACGTTTCGGAATCGGGAAAGTAACTGCGGTAATGATCTCACCTTCGTCTAAGGCAGTCTCGAACAGTCCGAGGAAAAATGAGTCGCCATCTATATCACGTTTGTTCGTATGGATCGTCGCGCCAAGTCCCAACACTGCAGCGGGATAATCTGCCGCCGGATCATTATTTGCTAACGAACCACCAATGGTTCCGCGGTTTCGCACTTGGTTGTCTCCAATCAGACTTGCAAGGGATGCAAGCGCTGGAATCTCTGAACTTGCAGAGACTTCACAGTGTCGAGTCATGGCTCCTATTCGTAGGCCTGCATACGAATTGGATATCCCAGCAAGACCTTCAATCGACGATAAATCAATGAGATCTGTAGGTGCGGTCAACCTCAATTTCATACTTGGAATCAAGGTCATTCCACCCGCTAAATACAGACCTTCGTCGGAGTTGGAATGCAACTCAGAAGCATGATCTACACTAGTAGATTTGTGATGTTTGAATTGGTACATGATTACGCTCCTCTAGCCACTTTCCAAACGGTTTCAGGTGTTGCCGGCATAGGCATATCAATGACTCCTAGCGCATCCGTCACGGCGTTCATGACAGCAGCGGTTGAACCGATGGCTCCGGCTTCACCACATCCTTTCACACCCAATGGATTGTGAGTACAGGGTGTGACTGTCGTATCTACGGTAAAGTCTGGCAGATGATCTGCTCGAGGCATGGCGTAATCAAGATATGACCCAGTTATCAGGTTGCCGGAATCGGCATCATAGATGCCATGTTCAAGAAGAGCCTGCCCAATGCCCTGAGCAAGCCCACCGTGGACTTGACCTTCGACGATCATTGGATTAATGACGTTCCCGAAGTCATCGACTGCGACGAATTGTGCAATTTCAGTGACTCCGGTGTCGGGATCGATTTCTACCTCACATATATGTGCACCAGCAGGATAAGTGAAGTTTGCTGGATCGTAGAAAGCTTTTTCTGACAATCCCGGTTCCAGTTCCTCGAGAGGAAAGTTTCCTGGCACATACGCGGAAAATGCGACTTCACCGAATGCAAGTGATTCATTCGTGTCAGCGGCGGTAAATCGTCCGTCCGCAAAATCTACGTTGTCTTCGTTCGAATTCAACATGTGCGCGGCAATCTTCTTACCTTTAGCAATGATTTTGTCTGCTGCAGACATTAGCGCAGACCCTCCTACTGCAATCGATCTTGAACCGTAGGTACCTAGGCCATAGTCTGATCTACCAGTATCGCCGTGAACCACGTCAACGCTTTCAAATGGAATTCCAAACCGATCGGAAATCAGCTGTGCGAAGGTTGTTTCATGGCCTTGTCCATGACTGTGCGATCCAGTGATGGCAGTTACCGAGCCAGTCACATCTACACGGATTTCTGCCGACTCAAACAAGCCCACTCCAGCACCGAGAGAGATAGCTACCTGAGAGGGTGCCAATCCACAAGCCTCGATATAGCAGGAGTAACCGAGACCGCGTTTTTTTCCACGACTCTCAGAGTCGGATCGTCGACTTTCGAATCCAGCGACGTCTGCTAGGTCAAGTGCTTTGTCTAGGCTAATTCCATAGTTGCCAGTGTCATAAGTCAGTGCCACCGGTGTCTCGTATGGAAATGCGTCTGGAGGTATGAAGTTCTTCCGCCTCAATTCTGCTGGGTCCATGTTGAGTTCACGCGCTGCCGTTTCCACCAGTCGTTCAACGACAAATGTCGCTTCTGGACGGCCTGCACCTCGGTAAGCATCGACAGAACAGGTATTCGTGAATACTGCCTGAACCTCAACATAGATGTTGGGAGTCGTGTACTGACCTGCCAATAATGTGCCATAAAGATATGTAGGCACGCTGGATGCAAATGTAGAAAGATAGGCACCCATATTGGCTTTTGTAGAGACTCGCAGACCGGTAAATTTGCCGTCGTCATCAATCGCTAGTTCTGCGTGCGTGACATGATCTCTGCCATGTGCATCTCCCAGGAATGATTCAGTGCGCTCGGCACGCCATTTCACTGGTCGACCAAGTTTCCCTGCAGCCCAGATAACCGCGGTCTCTTCGGCATAAACGAAGATTTTGGAACCGAATCCGCCACCCACATCAGGAGAGATGACTCGTAGTCTGGCTTCTGGTGCAACGTTGACAAATGCAGCAAGGATTAGACGTTCAACATGCGGGTTTTGAGAGGTCGTATACAGCGTGTAATTACCGGTCGAACTATCAAAATCCCCTAAGGCAGCACGAGTTTCGATTGCATTGGGGATCAAGCGATTGTTAACGATATCGAGTTTCGTGATATGTGCCGCATTATCAAATGCTGTATCAGTCGCGTCTTTATCTCCTAACTCCCAGTCGTACGAACGGTTGTTGGGTGCGTTTTCGTGAATCTGGGGGCCAGAAGTTGCATCTGCCGTCGAAAGCACCGCTTCCAACACCTCAAAGTTTGCTTCAATGGCTTCAGCGCCATTCCGTGCCGCGTCTGGCGTATCTGCGATAACCAATGCGTAGGGCTCGCCGACGTAATTCACTTTATCGATTGCAATTGGCGGATGACTAGGCGAAATCATGTCGGATCCGTCTTTCGACTTAACCATCCAACCGCAAGGTAGATCTCCGATTTCGTCGGCTGCTAAGTCCTTGCCTGTAAATACAGCTACTACACCAGGAGTTGCCTTTGCTGGCTCTAGATCAATCCCGTTTATCTTTGCATGTGCATAGGGCGAGCGTGCAAAAACAAGATAGGTTTGATTGACTAAATTGATGTCGTCGGTATACCGACCTTTTCCTGTGATAAATCGAGCATCTTCTTTTCTCTTAACAGATGCACCGATACCAGTTTCTGTTGTCATGTGATTCTCCTACATCTGTTCTTGAGCTTCAAGTACCGCTTTCACGATATTGTGATAACCTGTACATCGACAGAAATTGCCATCGAGTCCCTCTCTAATTTCTTGTGCTGAGAGTTTGTCATTCGACTGTACAAGATCGATGGCACTCATAATCATGCCTGGTGTACAGAAGCCGCACTGCAATGCATGGTTATTGCGGAACGCTTCCTGCATTGGATGCAATTCGCCGCCATTTGCTATTCCCTCAATCGTGGTCACGTCAGCACCATCTGCTTGGGCTGCGAGGACGGTGCAGGATTTAATGGATTTGCCATCCATGTGCACGACACAAGCGCCGCATTGACTCGTATCACATCCAATGTGTGTGCCCGTTAGGTTTAGATGATCACGTAAGATTTCGGAAAGGAGCGTGTTACTAGGCACCTCAAGGGTGTGTTCGACGCTATTTACGTTTAATTTAACCGCCACAACGATGTCTCCTGTTTCAGTGTGGTGAGTGATTAGTTTATTGGATTAAACCTGATTTTCCGCCCATAACTTTGCGAAATTCGCGAAAAAACTGTCCGCCATCTTGCGACTTGCGGAAACAATGAGTCTAGACCCTATTTGTGCCAATCGGCCACCCACATGGCCTTTGACCGTGTAGGTCAGATTGGTGGTGTCTCCCATGGAACTCAGGGATATATCTGCTGTCCCTTTGCCAAAACCTGCCACTCCACCTTTGACATCAACGACCAGAGTGTAAGAGTCGGGTGGCGCCAGATTTTCGACGTGTATAAGTGCGTTAAATTTTGCTCTGACCGGGCCGATTTTGGCGGATACGACGGCCTGAAATTGATGATCGGACACTCGTTCCATCGACAGACAGCCATCCAGACACTTTTTTAATACTTCCGGATCGTGAAGCGCGTTCCAGACATCCAATTGGATTGCTTGAATGAGTTGTTCGCCGGACTGTTCCATGTATTCAGTGAGAGGCTAATTGATAGTTTAGAGGACTAGTAAGATGAGGCTAGGGTAGGGTATTCGCATCTGCGGGTAGCATTTCTCAATTGCGCGAATTCAACCAACAAATTTTTCACCGTTGAAAGTGTTGACTGTAGTGAAACTGCTTACAGGATTTCTGCGTAGCTTCGTTAGTTGCTTGACTGGTTTCCCGATAGGAACCAAAGCAGCCAGGGCGTGATCATCTGGTAATCCAAAAAGTTCCTTGACATGTGGTTCGTGCGCAGTGACAAAAGTCGTTAATGTACCTCCGAGCCCTTCATTGCGAGCTGCGGTGAGAATGTTCCATACAAATGGATAGATGGATGCGCCGGAGATTACTCCGACTCGGTCAAGTTCACTGTCCATGGATGCGACGACCTTCAAGTCGACGGCAACCAATAATAGAAGAGGTGCGCCAAGCACACCTTCGATTAAACTGGCCGGTACCTCTGTTGTTGCAATTTGCTCAGGAGTAACTTGAGATGGAACTATCGTGTTGAAAGGATTTTCTCCAGCATTCACTTGGGCTCGATATCGTTGCATGGTAGAACGGACGAGGGGTACAAGCGCGTCTCGTTTTGCCTGATCCTTAATCACGATCACATGCCAGCCTTGGCGATTCCCACCACTCGGAGCGAATCTCGCGTTTTCGAGGATCCTGTATGTAGTTTCATCAGAGACTGGATCGACTTTGAATTGTCTTGCCGCGAAGGTAGTTTTCATTACTTCATAGAGTTCCATACCTAGCTCCTGTCAGTACCTAAATTTGAATTGGTCGGTGTTGGAAAAAGGGCGTTGGTAGGCAAATTGCTGTGCGATCGCAGAAGGCGGTTATCTTGCCATCTACGGCATCTAAGGTTCACTGTGTTATCAAGCAACGCAAATGATCTAGTCATGCCAATTCTCTTTGGTGGTTCCGCAAACGAAAACACTTGGATACGGTGATATGACTGCGTGAATCGTCGTGACTTAGCTTCCGATTTCTATTGCTGATCCTAACTTACGTTGTTCTATGGTTGCTAGATTTTCCTCATGGCTACCTTTATGAATCTTATAGAGCGAAAGGCTAGTTACAGCCAAGAGCTGGAGTCCACACCAGATCGGCAAAAAGTAGGCTGCTAGTTCAAGCCTGTGCGAGTCGGTCATGTCCAATTCGGATCGAAATGACTCCATCCCCACCACAGAAACGATGACCCCGGCGAACACGATACCTAGCGAGGAAATGGCTTTTGAGCCAAATCCGCGTGCCGCAAAAAACAGACCTTCTGATCGTCGCATCGTATTCACTTCGCTGTCTTCTACGACATCTGCCATCATCGAATCCATCAGGATGGCCGCACACATCATGCATACCACTTCAAAGATAATCACAGCGCCAAATATCCCAATCTGCCAGAACTTGGCATCTGGCCAAAATCCCACAAGGTAGAACACATATGGCAAGGGATAGATGGCTATCAGCGCAAGTAAAATGGCGATCGCTGTGGTTTTTTTCTGACCGAATCGTCCGAAAAACGGTACCACCAAATAGGTAATTAGTGGAGCCAGGAAGACCATCAGGCCAATGATGCCGATCTGTTTCTCGTTAAAACCAAAGAAGTAACGGGTGGTATACAGAAAAAGTGCAGCCCCAAGACCACCTGCAGCGCCATTGATTAATCCATAGAAAAAGAGAGCTGCAAGATTCTTGTTTTTCAATGACTCGTAGATTTGCATCAGCTCGCGGAAAATCGCCTTTAGCTGGAACATTTCAGTTGGTTTCGCTTGTTCTTTTCCAAAAGACTGTGTACCTAGGGACGAGACGATAATGGACAGCGCGATCAATCCCGCACCCCAATAGGCATAAATTGCATAGCCCGTGAGTTCGGCTATACCAAACGCTCCGACCCAGAAAAACAGATTGACGGTGTGGATGCCGTTGCCTCCATACCACATCAGTAAATGTCTTAACGAAAGCCATCTACTACGACGGTGGTAGTCCTTCTCAAGTTCGGGAAGTTGTGCAAGTGACGGTACTTCAAATAATGTTGTACCTGTACGAATCAAGATTGAAAATACCAGAATGTATGCGAACTTGAGATTTTCATCAAACACGACTGCCGGAGGATTGAACAGACACCAGAATGAGATAGGTAAGATCACTAGAGCCGCATACATAAAGGGATGTCTTCGACCTAATCTGGATCTGGTCTTATCCGACCAATGGCCAAGAAGGAGGTCTGAGACAGCATCCCATATCATAGCGATTGCCAACGCTAACGAAGCCTGCCAGCCGGGGATGCCCATCGCCTGAGTAGCGAAGATCAGTAGCAGGTAGCTGAATGCGTGATTTTTAATCCCAAACGAGATTGCGGCGGTACCGTAATACCAATACAGCGGGTTGAGTTCTAGTGGACGTTGTGCCAAGTTGAGATACTCTCCCTCAAGGACTATTGAAGTCGTAAAGCTGAATAAATGCTAGTGTTTCTGCTAAGGCTTGAATTCAGAGATCACGGCGGAGATTGATTCCTTCGCATCACCAAAAAGCATACGGGTGTTCTCACCGAAGAAGAGAGGATTGTCCACTCCTGAAAATCCTGAAGCCATTGAACGTTTGAGAACGAATACCGTGCGTGCTTCGTCCACATTAATAATTGGCATACCGTAGATCGGACTGTTTTCATCAGTTCGAGCGGCCGGATTGACTACGTCATTAGCGCCTATGACCACAGCCACATCTATCTGATTCATTCGAGGATTGATGTCATCCATCTCGATGAGTTGATCGTACGAGACATTCGCTTCAGCCAGTAAAACATTCATATGTCCAGGCATCCTGCCAGCCACGGGGTGGATGGCAAAGGTAACTTCGCAGCCGTTGTGTTCTAGAATGTCGGCTAGTTCGCACAGTACGTGCTGCGCTTGTGCAACGGCCATTCCATAACCAGGCACGAACGTAACATTAGAAGCAGCTTCAAGAATTAGATAAGCATCGTCAGGTGTAATGGGTTTGACCTCGCCTTCAACCTTTGATGCTGTCTTCGTGGCACCAAATCCACTGAACAGAACGTTTGTAAGGGAACGATTCATCGCCTTACACATGATGTTTGTAAGGATGATCCCGGCTGCACCCACCAAGGAACCTGCGACGATCAGAATATTGTTGTTGATAGCGAACCCAGCAGCGCACGCAGCAAGACCAGAATAACTGTTCAGTAGAGAAATCACCACGGGCATATCCGCGCCACCGATAGGAATCACCACCATGATTCCTAGTAAGAGGGCAATACCGATTACAGCGTAAAGGTACGGTGACTCTGGTGATGGGTCCATGCAAAACAGCACTGCGGACACGATCAGTGCGATTAAGACGAGTGTATTCAGGAAGCGCTGTCCCAAGAACACTACAGCCTTGCTCGGTAACGTCTCCGATAACTTACCCCAGGCAATAGCACTGCCAGAGAAAGTGATGCCGCCAATGATCACAGACAATATCACGGTTACGGACAGGAACATCGTCGAAGTTTCAAATAATGCGGCCCATGCGACCAACAGACTCGCACCTCCTCCGAAACCATTAAAGATGGCGACCATCTCTGGCATCGCGGTCATGGCTACCAATCGTGCTGAGAACGCACCTATGACTGCACCTATGACTACGGAGACTATGATCCACTCCCATGTCACGATGGATTTAGAAAATACTGTGACGACGATGGCGATTAGCATGCCGATTGCAGATAGCATGTTGCCTCGACGCGCAGTCTTCGGCGAGCCGAGCATTTTTAGCCCGAAAATAAAGAATGCCGCGGCTACGATGTATACGGCATTAATCACAAGCTCCATCACGATCGCTGGTCCTTATCATTAGCCTTGTTCTGACGAAACATCCCAAGCATTCGATCGGTGACGAGGTAACCACCGACAACATTAATGGTTGCAAATGTGACGGCAATCGCGCCCAACCAAGTGGCTAGCATGCCGTTGCCGGTTTCTGCTCCTGCAGCAAGCAGTGCACCGACGATTGTAATTCCGGAAATCGCGTTCGCACCAGACATCAGTGGTGTATGTAGCGTGGCTGGTACTTTTGAGATTAACTCAAAGCCTAGAAATATTGAAAGAAGAAGAACAAGCCCTAGATAAACAGGTATTAATTCCATGGTTAACTGTCACTCCCGTTGTCAAGTAGGACTTTACCACCTTGTGTCACAAGGCATCGTTCTATGATTGGGTCCGATGGGTCTAGATTCAATATGGGCTCGTCGTCATTCTTGAAGTGCTTGATAAACTCGTACAGATTGGAAGATAGCATTTGACTTGCGTGGGTGGCTACGGTAGAAGGTAAGTTTCGAGGGCCAATCAACTGAACGCCGTTGATATCAATGGTCTTACCAAGTTCTGAGCCTTCAACGTTACCACCAGAATCTACTGCCATATCGACCACAACACTTCGAGGTCGCATGGATTCAATCATGTCTCTCGAGACGATACGCGGTGCAGATCTGCCAAATACCTGCGCAGTGGTTACAACAATGTCTGAGCGTGCTATCGCATCGGCCATGCCTCGGCGCTGGATTTCTAACTGTTCTGCCGTCAGTTCTTTCGCGTAACCCTGTTCAGTCTGACCAGTATCACCAAGATCAATATCGAGGAACTTTGCGCCAAGTGATTGGACTTCCTCTTTTACGACTGGACGAGTATCGAATGCTTCCACTCTTGCACCGAGCCGTTGAGCGGTGGCGATAGCCTGCAAACCAGCAACACCGGCACCGATAACAAATACTCGTGCTGGTGAGAGGGTGCCTGCGGGTGTCATCATCATTGGGAAAATTTGATTCAGGTTGTAACACGCCAGGACCATAGCGGCGTAGCCCGCAAGACTTGCTTGTGAAGACAGGACGTCCATTTTCTGAGCGATGGTCGAGCGAGGAATCATTTCAAGGCTGATAGCGCTGACTCGTTGCTCTGCGAGTCGTTTGATCAATTCAGGCTCTTTGAAAGGATCCAGCAAGCTCATTAGTAAGCAATCTGCTGGGAATTGGGTAATGGTGTCTTCGTCTGGTCTGCGAACCGCAAGCACAATGTTTGCTCTATCTAACGCGCTAGTACGATCTGGAAGTACGGTAGCACCAGCCTGCTCATATTCGGAGTCACGAAAACCAGCGGCAGTACCGATTGTACTTTCAACGCTGACTTCAAATCCATCAGCGACCAATTTTTCAATGCTGGCGGGGATCAACGCGGCGCGCTTCTCGCCTTCCCAAGTTTCCTTGGTTGCGACGACGTGCATAAAAACCTCGGGGAATGAAGGGGAAAATTGAAGGATGAAAATTCGGAGTGAATCTTCTGCTTTTAGATTTTAGGGATGTTGAGGCGTCTAGATTAGGATGATCAATGTTTTTCGCGATTGAACGGTTTATTTCTAACGAGAATCCACCAATTACTTAGATGATCGTCGGTCGAAAGCGAGGCTTCCGACGTTTGCCGAGGAAGGTCTCAGCGCAACGGGTGTAGGCGGGCTAGCCGCCGATCGCGGGGAGCAGGTAGTCCAGGGCCTTCACGAGCACCGCGAAGGTACCGAGTGCAATCCATATTCGGGTGGTCAGCTGGGATTTCTGCAACTCCATGCGAGTCTCTAGGCGTTCGAAGTCGGCCTTGGTCGAGGACTCTAGGTGTTTGATGTCGGATTGCAACAACTCAATGTCGGTCTTGGTTGAGGACTCTTATCGTTTGATGTCGGATTGCAACAACTCAACGTCGGTCTTGGTAGCGACGGTGTCCGTGACGGCACCGTTGATTTGGCTCGCCATCTCCTCCGCCAGTGCCTGATCGCAGCCGGCCTGCTGCAGTTTCCTGGTCGCCTCCAGGGTGTTAGACGGTTCTGCCATTGGGATTGCTTTACAAAGGTTTCTCTGAATTATCTTAGTCACGTGGCGTCGAAACAGCCTATCTGGGCTGAAAGTCTCGAAATGTCCGGTTTGGATGAATAGCCTGAAAACGACCGTTCAGAATGCCGCAGAACGCACGAACAGCGCCTCGAATGACCTTGGTACACAGGAAATCGGCGGCTTTTTCGGGCGGATCCGCTTGTTATTTAAATTATAACTGTTAAAAAGTATAGTTATAGAAGATGCTGTTTATCAAGTTGTCAGCTTGTGCAGACAGGTCAATGAACTGCACCGGGTGTCAAGGGCCGTTGTTGGGCCTTGATACTGATTGGGATAGGAGACCATTTAACTGCGTTCTCGTGCGTCTGAGAGGTTCCTGCAGCCATTGGAGAGGTTAAGGGATGCCACAGATGCCAGCATTACGATTTGACGGCAGTGGGATCCCATTGAACTTTCTAAGCACTAAAGGTTCCATATGGCATATCCTCCACATAGCAGATTCGCCGATCTGCTGATTCAACGTTGGCCTATATGAGATAGCGGCTTATAGAACCAAGGAACCGGTTTATTGGGAAATAAACGCGCGTATTCGTTGACTACCGTCAGGGTACCGCGTGCCTTACGACCACGGTATGTTAAGGTCAGGGAGTGGTGTCCCAAGATCGATTCATGAGTTTGGATGACTCTTTGTACTACGGTGCAAGAGTGATCAGAAACACTAACCAAATTGATTCACCTAAGCAAGATCTGAACTGCCAACTGAAACAACTGGGCTATCACATTCCAGTCGATGTCTATCGCGAGAGACAGAACCAAAGACGAGTTGCAGAGTAAACGACACAATACAGATTTTGACACCACCCTCTCAATCGAGACGATGGTGACGTGGACCCACACTCAATATATAAGAGCATCAATTTTTTGTCTCACTAGGATGAACCACCTCTAAGAGACCATCTCTCAGACAAACTCACCTAAACCTGGTCAGGCAGTATCGATATAAAACGGATGACCTTCCGGAGATCAATCACTGTCCTGCTTTGACGGACTGTAACTCAGATAAGACGTAGCTCCTAATACCAAGGCTCCGTGAGTTGAGTGGATGCTAGGCGTTCGATGGTGGCACGTCGTAGAAAGTGTTCTGTCTCCTGGTGTTCCTTTGACCCGGCCAAATTCATAGATTCATCAGGGTCACTCTTGCGATCAAAGAGTAGGTAGAGTTGCCCTCGGCGGTTGAACGCGCATTTCCACTCTTCCGTTGCGTACATAACCTCATTTGTGAATTCAGATATGCCGTCCTGTCTATTGGTCGGACGATTGCCAGCAAAGCCGTCGGTGAGAGAGACTCCGTGTTGTGAGAAATCTAGTTCGCCTCCAGCAAGATCCACTACAGTAGGACCTAAATCGCAGTTTTCAACGACATGTGAATTCATAACACCACCATTTTGAGCAGTCTCTGGTGTTCGGAACAGTAAAGGGACTCTGACTGCACCGTCGAGGAAGTTCATTTTGTAGATCAGGCCGTGATCGCCATTCATTTCGCCGTGATCTGAGGTGAAAGCCACTACCGTGTTGTCCCACTCGCCGCGTGACTTGATAATCTCGATAATTTCACCGATTTGGTGATCAATCAAAGTGACATTGCCAGCATAGTTTGCTCGCATCGCCGCTTCATCTCCCGGATCAAAATTAGGCGATCTTCTTTCCATGAATGCATCTAACCAACCGGTAGGTCGATCGGCCACAGATTCATAGCGTTTAACTGGGAGTGGCATCTGTTCAGGGGCGTACATGCTTGCGTATGGTTCTGGAGCATCCCAAGGTTCATGCGGTCCACCAAACGTTACCCAACACATCCATGGTTGATCCCTGTCGAATTCAGCCAGATATTTTTTGGCTTGCTGTCCGACGTAAACATCTGCGTAGTCCTCAAGTGGTAACACAGACGGTCTAACCATGTGCGGTTTAACTCGAAACCGTTCTGCATAGTCGTCTCGATAGGCTTGAAGTAGCCCTTTCTCTTCCCACATTGCTGTCATATGGCTCATGACAGAGGCACTCGCTCGCGGTCCACCAATTTCATTGACATCATCAATACCCCAAGCATTGAGAAGGTGCACCCGGTCTCTTAAGTCTCCTTGGTGTGGGTGTAAGTGAGTCTTACCGAACATACTGGTTCGATAACCCATGTCTCGCAACGTCTTCATCCATGTATTCGATGTCGTTGGCAAGGTATATTGCAGATTGGTCCAAACATGCGTGTTGTGAGGGTATAGACCAGTTGCCAGAGTCACTCGCGCCGGAATACAGATAGGCGTCGTTGTCACACACTCTGTAAAACTCACTCCCTCACTGGCAATGAGATCCATGTTTGGAGTTTCCACCCAGGAAGTAATGTGCGATTGTGCGTCCCATCGTTGCTGATCGGTCATTAGAAAGAGTATGTTGGGCTGTTTCATGGCTGTTTTCCACCTTGCTTGAGAACTATGGTACCAGCAACTCTGCTAATCCTGATTGTGAACCCTTAAATAGTGCAAAATAGCAATGAAGATTCTCTGGTAAGTACTCCTATGGGGAATAAGACTCTCCTCGCCGTGGTAGTGGCTTTTTTGTTCGGCATCGTTGCAACTCTTGCAATTCGGCCACCGAGTCAACAGGTAGGTGGGGAAGGTGTTGCAGATGCACGGACGCCAGCTACACAAGTGACAACTTGGCGTGTACCCATTGCGTTTTCCTCCACCTGGCCAGTGTTGGGCGAGAATATCTCATTCGTTGCCGAAAAAATAGAAGGTCTGTCTGAAGGTTCTTTAAATCTGATTATCGCGGAACCTCAGGAGATTGTTCCTCCGCTGGAAATTACTGATGCAGTTAAAGAGGGGAAGGTAAGTGCAGGTTATACCTGGCTTGGCTACGACCGCGGAAAAGTTCCTGCATCTGCTCTACTAGGTGCAGTACCATTCGGATTCGAGCCTTGGGAATATAGTGCCTGGTGGTACGAAGGAGGCGGTAGGGAACTAGCACAGGAACTTTACGCTGGTCAGAATCTGCATGTGATTTTGTGTGGGTTGATAGGACCCGAAACAGCGGGATGGTTTCGCACGCCGATCAATTCACTTAAAGACTTAGAAGGCTTAAAGATTCGTTTTGCAGGCCTGGGTGGAGAGGTAATGCAACGGGCTGGGGCATCGGTTACGTTATTACCAGGATCAGAGATTTTTCAGGCGTTGGAAAAAGGTGCGATCGATGCAACAGAATTTTCACTCCCGGTAATTGATCAAGCACTAGGATTTGAGAAAGTTGCGAAATTGAATTACTTCCCCGGTTGGCATCAGGTATTCACGTCAACGCACTTCGTAGTCAATACAGATGCGTGGAATGGCTTGACAGCTCAGCAGCAACTGTTGATTGACACCACATGCACCGCGGCCGTGACCAGAAATCTAGCCCAAGCAGAAGCGGACCAAGGTCCGGTGATCGCAGAATTCAAGGCGAAGGGCGTCACGGCCAACAAGATTCCACATGAAATCTTGCGGGAACTAGAGAAAATCTCTGATCAAGTACTGGCGGAAGAAGCTGCGAATGACGAGGACTTCGCCCGTATTCATGAATCGCAATTGAAATTCGCAGAGACATACTCGCTTTGGAAGGACCTGGCGTACCTGCCAAGAGATTTCTAGATGGAACTCCCGCAAACAGCGATATCTAAATTGGTTGAACCTTTCTTGGCGAAGGTTGGACTAGGTGTTTCTGTTATCTGGGTCCTTCTCATGGCGATTATCGTGTTGAATGTATTCGCTAGATACATTCTGAGTGAGGGGAGAATCGAATTTGAGGAAGTTCAATGGCACCTTTATTCGACTGGATTCATGCTGGCTATGGCTTACTGTGTGGTGACCGATTCACACATTCGAGTCGATGTGCTACATGAGAAATTCAAACCGGAAACCAAGGTATTGATTGATCTGTATGGCTATATCTTGTTTGTACTGCCTTTTGTTGCCTTGATATTGATCTACGGAGTACCCTTCGTGTTGTACAGCTATGAGACGGGTGAGGTTTCCGCGTCACCTGGCGGGCTACCTTTTAGGTGGCTTATTAAATCGGTTATGTTGGTTGGATTTGCACTGGTTGGATTGGCGGTGGTATCTAGGTGCACTCGTCTAGTTGCGTACTTATATGAACGCTTTCAAAAGATCGACTCGGCTTAATCAGGGTCTCGTTTTAGGAGAAAGAAATGGAGTTAAATCACACAATTGTGCCCTCGACTGACAAAGTAGCGGCTGCACAATTTTTCGCTGACATCATGGGTTTGAGTTACGACGGTGAGGCCGGACACTTCGCGCCAGTTGTTGTGAACGATTCACTCACTATGGATTTCGATAATGCCATCGACTTTGGTAAACACCACTACGCATTCAAGGTCTCGGACGAGGAATTCGAAGGGATATTTCGTCGTATCAAGGATCGAGGGATTACCTACGGCTCTGGACCTTTTTCTGCAGACAACGGCGAAATCAATACTCGCCATGGAGGTAGAGGTTTCTATTGGCGCGATATCGATGGTCACTTGTTGGAAGTACTTACACGCGATTAGAAGAAGCGTCGTTCAAAGATCTCACACCTCTCTATCTCGTTATAAAGTCGCCTGAAGTGAATGTTTGTTTGAGTCTATATCTGCGATTTCTACATTCAGTGCGATACGGTGGAGGCACCTCTATCCACTGGGTAGATACTACACGCCAGCGTAGCTGAGCCGCCGTGCCTGTTAACGAAATCCTTGCGTTGGCGATGTTCGTCGCCTTCATACTACTGGTATTCTCAGGCTTCCCCGTGGCCTGGATTCTTGCTGGGTTGGCGATTCTATTTTCTGCAATCGCCATCATTTTTGAAGTTGACTTTTCAATAGCGATCGGTGTGGATTGGTCATATACCTCGCTGACGGTTGAGCGCATCTGGAATGTCATGGAAAACTGGGTCATGGTTGCATTGCCCATGTTCATATTCATGGGTCTGTTACTGGACCGATCGGGAATCGCCAATGAGCTCATGACAAGTCTTGCTCGACTATTTGGACGAGTCAATGGTGGTTTAGCGATATCTGTAACGCTCATCGGCGTGTTGCTCGCTGCCACCACTGGGATCATTGGTGCATCTGTAGTGCTTCTTGCACTTCTTGGTTTACCAGTGATGTTGAGTCAGGGATATAGCGAAAGGTTAGCCTCTGGTACAGTCTGTGCTGTTGGTACGCTAGGTATTCTCATCCCGCCCAGTATCATGCTGGTTCTCATGGCAGACCGAATGGCAATGCCAGTTGGAGATTTATTCTTGGGTGCGGTCTTCCCTGGGATACTGCTAGGTGCGCTGTATGTGCTATATATCCTCGGCTATGGCATCGTAAAACCACAGAGCGCACCTCGCTTACAGAATGTGGAGAAATTCGATCTTCGTGCTCTTGGGGATCTTGCGCTAGCCATTCTTCCTCCTGCGATACTCATTCTTATGGTATTGGGAAGTATCTTCTTTGGTATCGCGACACCCACAGAGGCTGCGGGAGTAGGGGCTTTTGGTGCGCTATGTCTCGCGCTGTGGAAACGAAAACTAACCAGGTCTGTCTTCAAAGATGTTCTTAATGAAACAACAAAAACAACGGGCTTTATTTTTGCGGTCTTGATCGGTGCTACTGCATTCTCGTTGGTGTTGAGAGGATTAGGTGGCGATGAACTAATCGAGAAGGCGTTGCTTGGACTTCCGTTTGGACCTATAGGTGTCATAGCCACAATCTTGTTCTTTGTGTTTCTACTTGGGTTCTTCCTTGATTGGATTGAGTTAACGCTCATTGTCCTGCCGCTTGTCGCTCCAGTGGTTGTTGCGTTGGGATTTGATCCTATCTGGTTTACAGTGCTATTCGCCGTCTGTCTGCAAACTAGCTTCCTGACACCTCCGGTGGGTTTTGCGATTTTTTACTTGAAAGGTGCAGCACCACCTGGGTTACAGGCGATCACGATTTACAAGGGTGTCTGGCCGTTTATCATCCTGCAGATTGTTGGACTCGTTGCGATTTTCTACTGGGAGAGCATTGTTACTTGGCTTCCGGCTCAAGCGTACTAATTGACCTTGGCGCTAAGTCTCGGCGAGGAGAGTCCGAGCTCAGATGTCAGAGCCCGCGTATTAGATAAGTGGGTCGTGGCGTTCGATTCCGCTCGCAACATTGAATGCATATCGAAGCTCACTCAAACACTTACACAATTTGTGAACGAAAATGACAAAAAATCAATTCGTCAAATGTCGCGGATTTTTCTACGCGGAATCTACTAGCTTCTTCAATCTTGAAAGCGTGTCTTGATCTCCGCCAAAGATACGTTGAATATGACCCCAATTTGCTTCATCGGGTTTAGCCCCTAGGCGTAATAGGCACTCTAGACTCACTAGATTTCCGGTGTGAATCGCATACCCGAGAGGGCTCTCATGATCTTGCGTGGTTTTCGCATTAAGGTTTGCCTGTACGAATTCGGTAATAAGCGCGGTATTTGACCTGACAATTGCGGCTTCAAGTGTTTCTTCAGCACCGTGTTCAACAAGAGTATTGATCAACTGAATGTCGCATTCCTGAGACAGTGAGTGAAGACAGGCTGTGGAGAGTGGTGTTTGGCCGTCCTCGCATGCCAGATTTGGGTCTGCACCCAGGGAGAGTATCAGTCTAACGGTCTCTAAGTGGTTATTACGACTTGCATGGAATAACGCGGTTCGTCCTCGATTGTCAAATCCGTTTACATTGAAATCTGCGTCCTTTGACTGCTCCTGAATTTCCGAGTTATTGCCCATTTGTGCGGCGGTAAAGAGATCGACGCTAGCTCCTTGATTTATTAGTTGGGCCACTATCTCCAAACTAGGTTCTCGTTTCCAAGGTCCGGCGTGTAAGGCTAGATGTAGCGGAGTTTCACCTCGCTCGTTTAGAGCATTGATTTCCGCACCCTGGGACACTAAAATCTCGACCATCTTTATGT
>MKWU01003629.1_pt1 | contig 19914 bp, 11 predicted proteins | sample 809101 | NCBI WGS metagenome assembly MKWU01 (sample SAMN05860141, study PRJNA318959) | sponge metagenome | host: Aplysina aerophoba | place: Slovenia: Piran, Adriatic Sea, Gulf of Piran | collected 2013-05-07
TCATCAGCTGAATCGGCAAGACCAATTAGTCTCTTCAGTTCATTCAAGTCATCAGTGGTCAACGTGATCGGGATGTACGTGTGATCAATGCTACTGTTCCACGTCCCTCCAGTGAGACGGAATACGAGGGAAGGAGGAGCGCTATGGCCCTGAAATGTAATGTCACTTGGAATCAAACTAGATGCATTCACGGTCTCATCAAAGAACAACGTGACTGTTCCTGTGTCCATGTCAAGATTGAATGAAGCTAAACTGGGACTGGTAGTGTCGGGAGTCAGGACATCAGTGGAAGGCTTGAAAGGAGCAAGCCCTGAGATGTAGTTGTTATTTGTGTCTGCAATTGCAAAAGCCTCAAACGACAGCAATGTGGTGCTTTCATCAACAGCCACGTCTCGTAGGGCTTTCAGTGTATTGACATCATCCTCCGTCAGTGTGATCATGAATGTGTCAGTAAGGGGCAAGAGGAAGAATATTCCCCCAGTAAGACGGAATTGCACTCCACCACTGCCCACAACTGACACCAGACTGGTGTTCAGAGATCCCGGGTTCACCGTTTCGTTAAAACTTAGGGTCAGAATGCCAGTATTCATGTCCAGCCCAAAGCTCTCCAGCACTGGTGGAGTGCTGTCTGGAGTGAAGTTGGTTGCAAGCAAAGCATCGTCCACGGTGATGGCAATGGAAGGACGCAAGTTCCAGTCACTCACAACTTCAGCAGCTGAGCTGAGGTATGTGTTGTTGAGCATAGTGGCTACTGCTGTTTTTGCTTTCAGGGCATTCAAATCAGTACGATCGAGATATTGTACAATTGTGTATGCATACTCGTCGGTGCCAGTGACGTCACTGAGGGACTGAAGTTGCTGCATTAGTTGATTGTTTGATGCCTCCACGTTCTTCATACTCTGAAATGTAATGTACTGGGGATCAAAGGTGGACACACGAATGACATCATTGAAGGTGATCTCCAAGGTTCCCACATTCAGATCCAAGTGGAAGCTTTCAGGTTGAGGACCCGTAACATCAGAGATGTACAACCCAACTGACAAGTCACCAGATTGGTCGACAGAATTGCCATTCATGTCAAGAATACTTCCTTCTGCAATGCGAATGAATGTGTTCCCAAAACCAGTTGCTATCTGTGGATTCCCTTTCAGTAGCAATAGATCTCGTCTGGTCAGTTGGATCTCAATTTCCGTACGCAGAGAGAAATCAACATACTCTGCCTCACCGCCACTCAACACCACTGCTTGGGACCCGCCGATAGCATTAAGCAGGGTTATACCAGTTGCGTTTAAAGTGCTAATGTTCACAGGTTCAGAGAAGGAAAGTCGAATGGTGTCAGCATTCAGGTCCATCCGTGAGAAGGAGTCTAGTGAGAACGTCACTTTATCTTCAATGACAACGTATGCTTGAAGAGCATTGGAGATGTTTCTTGGAGTCACCTGATTGGCAGTGAGGTCTGTGTCGTTTACAAGCTGATTGGAGTGGGTCAGAAATGTAGTGTTCACATCCACTGCAAAGTCTTCAAAGGCCTTCAAATTGTTCAGATCAGCTTGTGATAAACCAAACACAATAACAAGGTCTCCAGGAAGACTCACTGCACTGCCGTCTCCTTCAAGGGTGTAGTTTCTGGTAGGGTTAGTGTCTGAGTTGTGCAGACTGATGGCGGCAGGGTCAAAGGTCAAGACATTCACTGGCTCGTCAAAGGTCAGAGAAACCTCACCTGAGTCCAGATCCAGTGCAAACATTGTCAAGAGCGGAGACTCGGAATCTCTGATGAACCGTAAGGTACGAATGGCATCTGCCATAATGATAGGGTTGTCGGACATGTCAAATATGGTCATGTTCTCCAGCGCAATGTAGGAGTTAGCTTGCTGACTGAAGAGCTGTCGATTGGCCTTAATGGCATTCAGATCACTCTCATTTAGTTGGATCAATAGCTCTGGATTGTTTATGTCACCCAGCACTTCGCCCTGGTGCATAAGTTGGTACACGTTTGTCGGAGCACCAAAGGTGTCTTGAAAAATGACAGAGGTGAAGAGGAAAGTTGAGATGTTGACTGTCTCAGAGAATGACAGCAACAGTTGTCCTGTGACAAGATCAACTGTGAAGGACTCTAGAATTGGGTGTGTGGTGTCGTTGATATAGCTTGCTGCTCGCATCCCAGTGCAAGTCAAGTCCTCAAACAGATTAGCAGCCTGCAAGTCCATCGTTCCAATTGACGGAAATCCAGAGTAGTCTCTCACGGTACCATCATCCAAGATAATGTAGGTATCATCAACAGACTTTGCAAATGGCCGTCTGATGTCCTTAATGGCTTCTTGGTCTGCACGCGTCAGATGTACACGAACAACCGCATCATACGAAAGTGGTTCTGTGGTGATCACAGAGGTGGCTGCAAGGTCCATTGTCACCGGGATAATGCCAGTCATGTCAAGCGTGTTGGTCAACATTATTCCGCTGATTAGCAAAGTGTCAGGGTTCACAGCTTCAGAGAACTTCAACACCAGAATGTTGTCATTCAAGTCAAGGTCAAATGACAACAGGTACGGAGCCTCCATGTCAGGTAAAACCTCTGTTGCCATGACAGCCATATCACGGTGGGTTGCCATGGCGAGATTGCCACTTACATCCTCAATAGCTGCATGATCAATGAGAGCAAATGCATCAGTGAGTTCAGTTGTAAGATTCACCATCGACTTGAGCGCATTCAGGTCTGTGAAGTTCAGTACCGTTGTGATGGTTGTTGGGTCTGCAGTTTCCACAGCAGTGAGACCTTGTGAAAGTGTGTAGAGCATTGGGCGAGTGGCATTGGAGAGGTTGGCAGCATTCTGGAGTGTGACCTGGTTGGACATGAATGTGTCAGCAAAGACAGGCTCGTTGAAGGTCAAATTGAGCACACCAATGTTCAGGTCAAGAGCAAATGATGCTATCTCTGGACCAGTTTCATCGGCAGTAAAGTATACAATCTGCAATGCATCTTCCTCGTTGAGTGAGAAGGAGGTGCGGTTGTAGATGTCCCTTGCAGCATCACCAGTAATGGAGACAAATGAGTTGTTCACTCCAGTCGCTAGCTCCAGGTTGCCCTTCACTTCATTGAGGTCGCTTACTCGCAAAGTGATGTTGACAACATAGTCGTCTGGTACACTGGGAAGTGGGGGAGGATACATGCCCCTCAGGGTGTAGGTGTTGTTCCCGCCCTGTTCCGAGAGCAGTGTGATGGCCAGAGGCTGAGCAGTCTGAGCATCCATGACATCATTAAAGTAGAGTGAAAGAACACCAGTGTTGAGGTCAAGACCAAATCCCTCCAGTGATGCAGGAGTAACGTCAGCCATGTAGCCCCTATTCTGCACATTCCTAGCTGAAAAAGGTGATACCTCCATTACACCATTCTCAGAGAAGTCCTGGATGGCAGATGAATTGAAGTAAATGTAGGTGGAACTCCTCCGTTGTCCGATCCTTTCATCCAACTTCACCAAGCGCAAGTCATGGCGATTGAAGTACACTACAATGTGCATCTTCCTATCATTGGTGTACTCGACTGAGCCACCTGTCAGACGAATCCCTTCTTCCTCCTTCGTTCCAAGCAGGGTAAGATTGCATGAGGCAAGGCTTAGAGGGTAGAGCTCGGCATCAGAGACATTGTTGATTTGAGCGAGCGTGTCACTATCCGGCACTGTAGCATTGTTAGTTGCGTTCCATATGCGAAGTCTCTCCAAAATAACTTCACTCCTGGCATCAGCCAAGAGCTCACTCACAGTACAGTTGGTGGTGTATTCACCAATGTCAAAGTATGAAGTTCCATTTGAGATTGTTCCATTTTCATACAAATCAAACCTTGTTGCATCAAGAGACTCATTCATGGGAGGTGAGGTGTCGATGGTGTAGTTGTGGATGAACACAAACTGATCATACATGATTGATGAGATGTTGACAGGTTCATCAAAGAGAAAAGTGAATGAGCCATTATCAAGATTGAATGCTGACAGGCTGACAAGCCGAGGTGACACAGTATCAGCAATGAAGGTTGACACTTTCAGAGCAGACACACCATTGGTCCGATTTGCAGCTTTGTTGCCAGACACATCAGTGATGATATCAACAGTATGTGTCAAATATGTGTTATCTGGAACTTCAAAAAGAAACTCTGTTGCTTTAAGCAAATTCAGGTCATCTTGAGTCATATTCCACTTGATCTCAAGCCCATCTTCACTTCTACTGAAGTTGCCATGATACCGGGGTGTAAATTTGACACCAGATGACACAAATCCATCTTGGAACACCAAAGAAAGCAGGTCAAAGGATAGTTCAGTCACAGGTTCATCAAATGTGAGCACCATCATCCCGTGATTCATGTCTACATCAAAGCCGGTGAGGATTGGAGAAGAAGTATCTCGAATCAAAGTCGCAAGTATCTGCCCTTCTCCAATGGACCCTTCCAAAATGGGAGTAACAAAGTTGTTAGACACATCTTTGACAAAGGTGTAGTTCAGTCTCAGCCAGCAGTTGCTAGTCCGGGTACAGAGGTCAGTGTCAAGCTTCAGCGTGTCCAGTGCTTCGTCAGACAGCTGCAGGGTGAGTATGGGACCATCACCTGTTACGACTGAAGCTGGGAAGGGTTTGAACTCATGGGTGGCATTCTCAAACGTTTCATGGAACATGCTGATTCGCAGCCATACACGGGTAGAGACTATGGTTTCAGAGAACACCAATGTGACAATGCCACTGTCCAAGTCAAGAAGGTCAAACGACACTACCCGAGGCGGTGTGGTGTCAGGGACGAACACGCCTACCTCCATAGCGTTGGAGAGTGCAATTGGAGCAATGCTATTGGAAAAGGCATCACTGACAAGACTGTCAGTGAAGCTGACATAGCAGGAATCATGAGTGACGCAAATCCTAAGTCGTTTTAGCTCATTGAGCTCATAGTCACTTAGCTGGATGCGGAGGATGGTCCGATAGCCTGAATCAAGAAGTGTGCCATTGATGAGGCTGAAAGCGATACTAGAGCCAGGGGAAATGGCAAGCATGAGCTCGTTCAGCATTAACTGAGAGAGATCTACAGTCTCATCAAATGTTAGTACCACATGTCCACTGTCATAGTCCAAATCAAACTGCACCAGAGTGGGAGCAGTGGTGTCAGTAGTGTACAGCCCAACAGGTTGTGCAGCGCTCATGGCCCGTGGGAGGACAGGGTTGCGATTCATGTCCTTCACAGCTTCATCGGTGTAGCTGAGGAATGTGTTCCCTGCAGCAGTGGCAAGAAGGGGGAGGGCGTTAATGGCATTGAGGTCCATGCTAGAGAGGCGCAACTCCAGGACTGTGTTCTCCGGCTGCAGAAGCTCTCCACCAGTGAAGGCATAGAAGGAGGTTGGAGCGGATGCAGTATTTTGCAAGACCCATTCACTGGGAACAAAACTAGATGCGTTGACTGTTTCTGAGAAAGAGAGTGCCAGAATACCACTGTTAAAGTCAAGATCATAACTGTTGAGGACAGGTCTTGTTACATCTGCAGTGTGGTCGGCAGCTTGTAGTGCAGCGTTGCTTGTAATTGCCTCACAAGGGTTGCCGTTGGCATCTCGAATTGCACCACTCTGTATGGTGATGAAGGTGGATGCTACATCTGACCCCAGTGGATACAGCCGGGCAATGTTGTTGACGTCAGTACTGGAAAGGTCCACCACAACGACTAGACCATCAGGGCTGCTTGTTGAGCTACCTGCAGAGAGGGTGAGGGACTGAGTTGGGTCGAATGGCCTGTCCTGCAGTCCAATGTCAAGGACTCCCAGGGTCGAGGCATCAACAGTTTCATCAAATGTGAGTGAAAGAGTGTGTTGTTCGAGATCTAATATGAAGCCAGACAGCCGAGGGTTGGTCAGGTCCTCCACAAAGTTCGCCACTCTTGCAGCAGCAGCAGAACTTACCACTATGACGTTGTTGCCTGCATTGTCACGCACCAAATCTTGTGTGAAGCTGATGAAACTGTTGCTAAGATCAGTTGCAATGTCGCGGTGCAGTTTCAGCTCATTGAGGTCATCAGCAGAGAAGAAGTATGCAATGGATGGGGTGTCCATACGCAGCCATGACCCTCCACTAAGGGTGAGTGTGCGGGCCACACCCGTGAAGGCATTCTGCACTGTCAGCTGTGTTGGAACAAATGAGTCGGCATCCACCGTTTCAGAAAAGGAAAGCAGCAGCTGTCCTTCATCCATGTTAAGGTCCACCTGTACCAGGGTGGGCCTAGTGGTATCAGAAATGTACTGCGTAGCTTGCTGTGCCTGTGAGGCGGTAATTGGAAACACCCCATTGCCACTCATGTCCCGGGCTAAGTCTGATGTGATTGTGAGGTAACTGTCATCTCTTGAAGTGGCCAACCCACTGAGGCCTTTCACAGCATCCAGATCTACCTTGCTCAATGTAACAGTAATAATGTTGCTGTTGGCAGAAGAAGTGGCACTGGTGGTAAGCGGATACTGCACTGATAGCCCCGCCCCCTGTTCATCAACCAGGGTCATTTGAGTCGCATCAAATGAACTTGCATTCAAAGTTTCATCAAATGTCAATCTGATCTCCCCTGCATTCAGATCAATACTGAACTGCCTGAGCACAGCTGGGGAGGTGTCAGGTGTGACAGAATCAGCTTGAACTGCTGCTGCATTAGAAATGGGGACCACCAGGTTACCTGTCAAATCTGCAACTGTGTTCTCAGTCAGAGAAAGGTAGGTGTTGGCAGCGACTGTGCCCAGGCCAACATGAAGCTTTATCGCATTAAGATCACCGTTGCTTAGCATGATGGCAAAGAGATAGTCTGCATCTGCTGGCAGCACCATGGCCGGAGCACCAAGGTAATACGTGTCAGCACTGCCTGGGAATGTCTGCAAGGTGATTTCAGAAGTCTGCAGTGTTAGGATGTCCACTGTCTCAGAGAAGGTCATCCATAATCTGCCTTCATTGAGGTCAAGTGTGAAGTGGTCCAACATAGGTCTTGTCCCATCTGGAGTGAACGACGAGGCCTGAAGTGCCTTTCCATCTGTGACTGCTATTGCATCAACAGCGTAGACATCATCCACAATGCTAGCAGCTGCCATGAGATAGGTGTTTGCTATACTGGTGGCCACATTTCTGATCTGGTTGATGCGGTTCAAATCATCAAAACTGAGGTACACCAAAACAGCAAAGCCAGGGTCCAACGAGTGTGTGGAGGTGCTAAGTGTGGCGAAATCAGCTGTGCTGCGAAACAAAGCACCCTGTAGGGTGATTGCCTGTACTTGGAATGAGGTTGCATCAACAACATCGTTGAAATACACATTCATTCTACCTGTGTTCATGTCTAAGGTAAACCCTGTAATCCTGACTGGGGTATTATCAGGGACGTAGGACTGCACTTGGAGAGCTTCAGATGGTAAAATGGCTGATGATGATACTGTATTAGTGTCAGTGGCCAATCCCGATTCAACTGACAAGAAAGTAGTGTTTGCATCATCCACCAGCCCTGGAGTGGTCTTGAGTGCTGTGACATCATCTTGACTGAGAAAGACAGTGACAACAGATGCACCAGCCAATTCCGACTGTGCCACCTCCCCACCTGTGAGTGTGTGCACAATCCCGCCACCACCTCCATTCATCCGGGAGTGGAAAGTGAGGCGAGTGGAGTCCACAGTGTTAAGGAGCACTGGCTCAGAGAAGGTAAGTACCACAGAGTTATCATCGAAGTTGAGGTCAAACGCTTGCACAGTTGGAGGGGCAAGGTCAGGGACAAATTCAGCTGCCTGCTGTGTGCTGCCGGCAGATGGGTTAGATCGGTATGATAGGTCCCTCACAGCTCCGACTAGGAGAGTAATGTAGGTGTTTCCCACTCTTGTGGCGACATCTGAACGAGACTGAAGCCCAACCAAGTCTGCCTGAGATATGCTTACAACCACAACTGTGTCATCATCTGAGACAACACCACTGTCAGTCAATCGATAGGAGAGGGTGGGGTCAGTTGTACCTGGTGTTGATTGCAGGATTATCCCTGTCACATTGAAAGTGGATACATCCACCGGTTCATCAAAGGTGAGTTGCAATTGGTTTGATGTCAAATTCAGCGTAAAGCTCTGTAGCATAGGTGGACTTGTGTCATCGATGAAGGTAACTAGTAGCCTCTGTTCACTTCTGTCTCCGTTGAGGAGGGGGGTGATGGGGTTCCCAGCAGTGTCACTGACAAAAGCGTTGTTGGGTGAGTGCAGTGTTAGCCAGCAGTCTGCCGCTGACATGCACACACGGCGCTGCAGCTTCAACCTGTTCAGTTCACTGGGGGAGAACTGGATAGTGACATTCAAGCCATCCTCACAAGGTGGAGGACATGAGGCACTCTGCACTACAAAAACGTCACTTTCATCAGTGGTGTCATAGGAGTGCTGCAGTACCAAGCCCCCACTAGTCGGGTCAATGGAGTCCCTATCTATGGGCTCATCAAATAAAACAGTCATCACCCCCTCATCCAAATCAAACAGGTAGAACCCGCCCATAGCTACATTAGGGAGGATGCTGTCTGCAATGTAGTCATCCACAGGGTCAGGGTTCATTAATGGTATAGAGGTTAACTCACGGGGAGGAGAGTAGCTAGCATCAGTGATTCCATTATTAGAATCAATGACTAAGTGTGTGTCCCCAAATCCCGTGGCTAGGTCCCTAGCCAGCTTCAATGCTATCAGATCCCCACTGTGCATGACAAAGGACAGCCTAGTCCCGCTGACCTGCCTACCGGTACACAGACTGGAAAGCCGGTGTGCCTCAGGATCATCCCGCATGCGAGCAATGGAGAACCGGCTGCAGTCAAGAGAGTCAGCATTGAGCGTCACCACTTGCTGTATGGTCAAGGCAATCTCCCCTGTGTTCATGTCCAAGGACCACGAGTCCAGGGAGGGTAATACTAACAGGGAGGGGGGAAGGGTTAATACCATGTAGTGAAAAGGAGAATTTCATCAACAAAACACAAGGTCATGTCTATATAAGTACTTAAAACAAGCATTTAGCACTAGCAGCATGGCGTTTGGTACAGCAGTATGTCACATTTAAATCCTTTTTACATGAACTAGTAAGCTTCTATACTTGCCCCAGTACACCATACACATTCTAACTGCCTGTTGCATTGCAAATTCAGTTCGCCATCAAGGATACATACCATGCTCAGAGCAAGAACAGTAAATTTTGCATTTTGTAACTACCAAACACTAAGCCATCATGCAACTGTCAGAGCCAAACAACATCATCAAGCCAACAGTGAAAACTACACTGCATCCGCGTAACCAGACACAGGGGAGATGGTACAAGGCCAACAGTAAAAACTACACTGCATCCGAGTAACAAGACACATCAGAGATGGTACACTGCATCCGAGTAACAAGACACAGTGGAGATGGTACAAGGCCAACAGTGAAAACTACACTGTATCCGAGTAACAAGATACAATGGAGATGGTACAAGGCCAACAGTGAACACTACACTGCATCCGAGTTACAAGACACAGCAGAAATGGTACAAGGCCACAGTGAACACTACACTGCATCCGAGTAACAAGACACATTGGAGATGGTACAAGGCCATAGTATGCAGTAGAGATTGGGATTCAGTAAACTAGAGTTCGCTAAAGGTGCCCTACATCCATGTGCGCACATGATTAGCTGACCCTTCCTCATCCGAAGGCATGTCACACCCCATACTAGCTAAACAGGTGGCCAACATTGCCACAACCAAAACAGTACATGCCAGAAAATATCTCATTGACAGTTTGTTTGAAAACAGAGAAATAACTGTGTACCAAAACTTAGTCAACCCCTGGCCTATCACAGAAGACACTCATCACGCTTCCATCCTGCTCTACCTTGTGCGTGCACTGTCGATGTTGCGATAACAGCCCACAGGAGAGCGAGGTGGGCCCGCATTCCGGCCTGTTGTCCCGATGCCATGTCTCGTCTGCTAACCGACAGGACAAACTATACCTGCATCACCTGGGAGAAGAAGAGGTGCATTACGGTAAGCTGGTGCTGCACGATCGTCCACTAGGGGCGTGTTCAAATGGCCGCTGGACGCGCACTTGTAAGGTTTGCTTAAACACCCCCCTTCCTGCTAATGACTCTAGCCGGACATACTATAATGTGTTGTGTTGCATATCAGTGCACGATAAAGCCTTCATAACACTTCTAACCTCTTCACAATGACGCTCAGATCTGAAGGAAAGATAGTTCGATTTCCGTAATTTCCCTTGCCGCTCAAAATTACGGTCACGTGGATCCAAGGCAACTGGTCAACTAATAAATATTGGTAAACTTCCGTAAACTAATCAGGATAGCAAACATGTAGCAACTGTGACAGCAATCATTGCAGGTCAGGAGCAAAAGTAGCCATCTTACAACGGTTGTAAAGGAAGCCGAAATGCTTCCAGGGTCCAGAGGGTCTTGCTGGCTGGTAGACCACTGGTACCTTGCATAGTTACGTAACTGGCGCGCACTCCAGCTATGAGTTTCAATCATTACTGTGCATGCTGGGTCATATGGGCACAGGTAGCAAGCAAAAATGACACATGATTCCTTGCACAAGGTGGCACAGCAACGAAACAGTTCTCATATAGATATGCACCGTAGCAGATAGCTACTCTTACATCAACGCCCAAACAGCCTAACGATATTCATTGTTGCTAGGACCTTGTGAAAAGATGGCAGACTAAGCAGCGAGAGCCGGATGGGGTCTGGAGTCAGCTTGGGGAGGAAACGATCGAGAAAGCAGCTTCGTTTAGAAGGACACGAAGGAAGCGTCAATGCTGTATCGTTAACTTCGGATGGAGGGCTGGTTGTTACTGGTTCGGATGACTGTACTGCGCGCGTGTGGGACGCGGAGACTCGGGAACTGGTAGCGGAGATGAAGGGACACACCCAGTACGTCAACTGCCTAACCATCACAGCTAACGACGAGTTCGTTGTCACTGGTAAGTATCTCACTGTGATGGGTTGCAGAGTGAAACGGTCCCGTGCACTGAATGAGTCGTTGTTTAGTTAGATGTACGTGAACTGCTGCTTTGCAGGATCTGCAGACAAGACCCTTAGGAAATGGGATATATTTTCAGGGTCTTGCAAAACGGTCTACGAAGGCCACGAAGCAGTCATCCACTGCGTTTTGGTGCACCAACTTTCGTTGTTCTCCTCCTCCTACGACAAAACTGCTCGCCACTGGAACATCAAGACAGGAGAGTGCTTACAAGTATACACGGGCCACCAGCGAGCAGTCTCTCCTCTCATCTTTGTCAATCTCTCAGTGGCAGACAAGAGGACCGAGCGGCGAAAATCTCGAGTCAAAATGGACCGAAAGATGTCCACTGCATCACAGCTGGTGTCAGAGGAGCACAAGTCTTTGCTCATCTCAGGTATTTAGCTACTGTGCTGTGATGTCTTTGCATGCTCTCACTCACTCACTCGTAGAAGCACTGCAGAGGTATGCAGTAGGAGGTGCCACTGGGAGGTGCAGTGTAGAGCTACAGCAGGCCTCCTGCCATGCTGAGTTCATTTGTTTATTGTCCTTGTTATCTAATCAAACAGATGTTTACATTATTCCACAACTTGTGGTTGCTGTAGAGTTTGCTACAATTCTGTGTCTATAGCATCTCCATATATAGGTATCAGCATAACTCAACCCCTTCCACTCCTGTGTGCAATAGCCTTATTGCAGAAGCTGTGTGGCACCATAATCTCATACACTCTTTTTGCTTATATCTACCTCTAATTTCTACTTGAGCGTGTTTGGAGAACTGTCCTGTGTCCTGTCACCTAGCCACATACCCCCCCCTTCCCCCTCACCCTGCACTGCAGGTGGCTCTGATAACACTGCTAGGGCTTGGGCCCCAGACTCTCCGGACTGTGTTGTGGTGTACCAAGGCCACGGCTCCTCTGTCAACTGCATTGCTGCCAGTGAGGCCAACAGGGAGCTCTACACTGGAAGCTCGGATGGGACAGCTCGATCGTGGGACATAGAGACAGGCCAGCAGCTGAGGATGTTTGACGGCCACCAGAGTGCCATCATGTGCATCAAGGCTAGTGTAGCACCTTCAGTTGCAAAACCTGTCACACATAGAAATGATGTAGGAATCTTTCTTGTATTCTCTGAGGCACCACTTTTCACCAGTTTGAGTAATTTTTTTACAGCACCCAGTGTACGTAATATCTTCTCCACAATTGGGAGTGTGTGGCCACAAGAAAGTGAACCCAGGCGTGTCGACTTTGTAATGTGTGCAGGTTCAGTCGGGCTACCTCATCACTGGCAGTGCTGACTCGGTGGCGCGTTGCTGGATATGCGAGCTGGGGGACTGCTGCAAGGTGTACCGGGGGCACACCAGTGCAGTGCACTGTCTGGCACTGGCCAAAGACATGGGTGTGTGGAGGGAGGGGGAGAGGGAGGGGCAGGTTCATATAAATTATGAGTCATACAATGACCGTCATTAGGTATTCACTCTGACAGGTACACTGTGTGGGTAAGTTGACTTTACCAGTTTGCAATGATTTATGGAATCACCAGCCGACAAATAACAGATCAATGTCATCCTGCCTGCCTTCAGACTTCAGTGCGTCTGTCAGTGTTGCATGAATTAGATGTAATGTTGTGCATACAGGCACATGGTGTACAAGAGGCCTGTAGAGGTCTAGGGCCACTGCTTGCTCTAAACAAGTGACTAATGTGCTGTGTTCCTCTGCTTTTCTGCTTGCTCCCAGTGTTCACTGCCAGCGGTGATGGTGATGTTCGTGTGTGGGAGATGTTCAGTGGAGAGTGCTGCCGAGTGCTTCGTGGTGCCCACCACCCCATCAACTGTGTGGCCATCCATCAGAGCAAGCTTTATGCTGGCAGCTATGACAAGTCTGTCATTATTTGGAACATTCACAACATTTTTGGAAGCAAACACAATTTTTAACACTCGTATCTTTTTAGACACTGCATTTTGCAATTAATTTTTAAACACTACTGGATGGTAGCACCAGAAAGTTGTGCAAAGTACTGCAGCTCACATGTGCATGTGCAAGTAATTGTTAGCCAAAAGTAATAGTTGATAGGGGAGGCCATTTCAGCGCTGACACCATTTCTCCCATAAGTATTATACACATATCAAATGAACAAAAACTTTCTTTATATTATTGTATTATTACAGCATCATCAGCATCATATGCTTTGTAATACGTAGCTACATATGCACGCCCACTGTACTTAGGTACATGGTGTCATGCAGGGTACACATACACCTACAGTGGTGACGTCTGTGGTCAGCTCTGCCACCACCACCACCTCTGCTGCAGCTCACAGTACACACTAATTGAATTTACTATGCTATTACCATAATTATATTATTACATCATGAGTACACACTATAATTATTACTGTACGGTCAATGTGAAACAGGTATACTAGGTGTCATTGGTTGCATTTCTTCATGGCATGTCACTATGACTCTGAGCGATTGCGTCACCTGTACAGAGGAAGGCATCAAACACAGGCAATGCTGACTAGTAAATGTTGACAACATGGACAGGTTGCCACTAGCTTAGTCCAGTCAAACTGGAACTCCGACCTAACCTCCAGCCCAGTGGCTACTTGTTTTAGCTTCACCGCAAGTCTTCAAAATCACAGCATTCTTATGATCTTTGTAGTGTTTCACAAATTGCATGTACATACGTACATACATATCTATTAGGGATTACCCCCACTTCCGGCACCCTCACCTAGAGGGCACCAGAAAGGCCTGAGTGGTGAGGGGAAACCTCATCTGGAACAGTTCATGGAAGCGTGAAGGTAGCCATAGAAATGCCTGACCGTTTGCGATTAATTATTTTGTGTTTTCACATGCAAACTGTTTAAGACCTGTTAACACCCACAAGCCAACCCTCACAGCTAGCAATCCACATCAACACCACCACGGGCATTCCTTGAACGTAGCTGACGTCCGTTCATAAAAACAAGCTATATTGGACAATGTCCACCTGCAGTAGAGTCCAAGAAAGGACACACTCACCAAGCCAGTCTCTGATGTCGTCAGCCAGTTCCCCCTCTCGGCCCTCCTTCACCTCCAGGTAGGTCCAGCCCCCCAACTCCTTCGGGACATCCTCTTTCCTCCACGCCACCGGCAGCAGTCGCCGGGTGCGGCTACTATAGACTGCTCGTATGGCATAGTGCATCTCCTCAATGCAGTATTCGCTAGTGGTATAGCTCTGGGAGGGGTGGGGCGGGGTGGGGCAGGAACATAGCAATACAAGCGGCTTAGAGTGAGGTGACTGCATCACAATTTGTAAGGAGCTAAAAGGAGCCATACACATAACCATCCAGTTTACTCCTCCTTGTTTCAATTTGATATATCCTGATACAATGTACAACCTATTGTCATCAATAACCTATTGTCATCAATAATCTATACCAACATGGCAGTATGATTGTCACAGAGTGCTTACACATGATAGTCATTCAAGAGATTGTGATCAATATACACTGAAATTGATGTGCCTATCCTGCAATATCAATCTCATACTGCCTCAATGAGTATTCAGCCATTCACTGTTTGCTTACTGTCATTATCTAATAGCACAACAGCAGGGGCTTGACCTAAACACTAGTGATGTCTATGAGAAGGAGTGGAACACTTATTAAGAAGCCTGGGGCTCTTAACGATACCTCTGTGAGCACCAGAACTGCCACCCTGCTCTTGTCCATGTTGCTATGGATGTTGTCATAGATACCAACACCTGGCTCAAAGTCATCATGATGGTAGCACACTGCATAGCCAGCAGCCTTCAACGGGCCCAAGATGAGCTGGCGGACAAGACCGTCACACTCATCATGGTAGGACAGGAAGACGTCATACTCAAACCCCTCTGCATGGACGAAGACAAGGAACTGGTCAACTCATGGCACTTGTACATATGGTTGTCAAGTAAATCGGTGGGAGACGGGGAGAGAGACGTAGGCACTGATAGGTACAGCCTGACAGTGGGAACATGCAACACTGGAAATCACACGTGTAGTGAATAAACCTTGACAAGCATATGCGTAGCAGAATCAATCTTGTACAGAGTTGACGAAGGCCTACGTGGCCAAAACGTTCTGCAATCGGTTGTTATAGGTTGATTGGTTCTGCTACGTATGTGCTCATCAAGATCTATTCACCAGTTGTCACAACGTAACAATGAGCCTCCACGATATCAAAATACGCATGCACACATACTCCTGGTTGTACAACCCCTCCCAGTGCTCGGCCTCTGAATCGCCAATGCACTGACATAACGTACCTCTTGGTGGCAGGTCCAAAGGGATTTTGCGGATGGTGATAGGTCTTCGTTTCCAATACACAATGAGTCCCACCAGTACAACTGTTACCATAGCAACAAGCAACACCACCACACTCACGGACACACCAGCAATGACTGTTGGAGAGGTACGTATACAGAGTCACGTGCCTTTGAAGCCATGTTGTACACACAGGACCAGCAGTCCCAGAGTTTGTAAGCAAGCAAAAAACAAGCTACATCTACTCCAAACATTCACAAGAGTGTGGCTTATTGAAGCTCAATCGTTACTGAATACTTTGCGTGCATCAGTTTCAAGAGATATTGTCCAGTTGCCCTGTGCTCACTTTTGAATTCAGTGTATATTGTCGCACTGTTGACCTAATGACACACTCACACACAGCCTCACCTGCAGCTGGTCCTGAGGGTGCCTCGTACTCGAGGGGGACACTGGTGGTGTTGGCTGGAGACATGGGACATGGGAGAGGCGAAATAATACATTACAAGTGCATTTCATGTGGTTAGAAATGTTATATGGATTCATTGTCCACACAAGACCCCATCACTGTGGGATAGGAAGTGAAGCCTAGTGTGGGAGGATGTGTGGGGGAAGGAGAGGAGGGAAGAAGGCCCAGCCAGGCCTCACAGTACTTCTGTCTACCATACAGGCAAATCCCCACAGAGGTAGAGAGGGAGGTATACGTCAGGCACAGTGTGTTTGTGTGTGTGTGTGTGTGTGTGTGCGTGCGCACGTGTGTGTGTACATGCTGGTTTTATTGCCTCCTGCTGGCTCACCCCCTGAATGGGGGCCACATAGCCACTTCTGGCTGTGGTAAGTACAAGTACAAGTGTGCATACATGTGTGTTTGACTCACTAGGCTTGGCTAGAGTCAGTCTGACTGCTTTAGGAGAAATGGTGTTGCTGCTGCTGCTTATATCTTCGCACGTGTAATCTCCCTCTTTCGCAGCAGTAAAGTTTTCAATCCTCATCTCCAGCCATCCCGTACAGGTGAAATCATCCGAATGAAAAGAGACGTCATCCACTTCTGTTCCATTCGGACTCCACCAGTCTACGTTCAATCTCCCTAACTTCTTGTAGCTCCAGGAGCAGTTCACGGTGACTGTGCTGCCCTCCTCCACCTCCACCTGGGGTGCAGACACCTGGAAGGTCGCTTTCTCCACTGACTCACAGTGGGCCTCCACCTTACTGCAGGTGTCCACATCTTTCGTGTCAAGCTCACTGACAAGACGGCAGAGGTAGCAGCCAACATGCTCCCTCTTCAGTGGAGCCAAGACGAGTACTCGTTGGTTTGACCTATCAAATGGGCCAGAGTCCAGCGCCCACGAATAATTTCCCGGAGGGTTGCTGATCAGTGGACAGGTGAGTGTGACGCTGCCTCCTGCAACAGGTGAGCTGTTGTTGTCTACCACTTCTGCACTCCTGTTCTGCACTGGAGCAACTGCACAGATGAGGATGCAGACCATTTACTGGGCATATTCGAGCAACAGTCACACAGACACACAAGTACAGATAACGAGGTGAGCCTGCCCTTCATGTCTGTCACTGGACGCTTTAACCATTCAGTGCAATTGTTGGAAATACAGTGGGCATTGCAGCTAGCAAGCTGGCTGATACGTCATACATGTCACATTGGAGTGCATGGAATGTGTGACGAGGCAAGTGCATGTCATGCTGTCACATCACAAACTGTTAACAGACATGATGTGATTGTCATGGACACAGGTCATGTACACGTGTATGCAATGGAGTCTCACATTTCAGCTCTGACATGAAGCACTTTACAGTGTTGGACACTCCATCCACACAGCAGAACTGCCTGAAGGAGAGCTGTTTGATTGCTGCGGACAACAGCGATAAATGAGTCGTCACCACAGCTGAGATGTTTCCATCAGGCAATAGAGTAAACTTGATAACAGCCTTTCTAACTCCAAACCCTGTGGCCAGCTGCAACTGATGAGGGAGAGTGACATTTGAGCCATCAACACAGAGGAGTCCAGAGGCACAGTTGGACAGAGGTGCACTGCCGCTCAGTTTGTCATAATTCTCCTCTTTCAAAAGGATTGGGAGAAGCTCAGTAGTGCTTGCATTGGTGCCACTCGGCTGACAGAGTGAGTCAGCAGGACCTTCATCAGCACTACCAACAGCAGCTGCAGAAACAGAGCCAGCAGGGTACGTGCATGGGGGTTGAGACACGTAATAAGGTACAGTATAGACACTGACCCAAAGGGGCCCCATCTATGCTTGCTAGCAGGCACGTCTGGTGCTAGCTAGTGAAGCAGCATGTTGGTATAGTATATGTAGTCACCACTGCAGTGAATGCCACTGCCCCATAGATCACAGCACCTGATTCTGCACTTTGGGTTGGAAGGCTAGCGTTCTTCAGAGCATGGTGTCGAGCTATAAGTAAGCCCCCTTTTCTTACCTGCAGAGGTAAGCTTGACCAGTGCCAGCATCGCTGTTGTGCACAGCAGGAGTTCCGTTGTGACCATATTTCAGAAGCGGGCTCACACACACACACACCTGCAGTGAAGGTCAGTATACTCAGCAGCACCCAGTTGGTGGCTCAGTCACAGTTGGCAGTGCTGCACCGAGGATCATGCAGTGCTGCTGGAACAGCTGCACTGTTTGAAACACCTACTCAGTCCAGCTGAGGCCATGCGTGAAAGCTGCTTATCTACCTTGCCAGCATACAAAGTACGCTTTGAGACTTACCGCCACAAGATGAAGGGCTGTAAAGAAGAAATAAGTGACCACTTGCTGCTGTAGGCTGTCTCAGAGCTTATGAAGCCAGAAGAGCACAGTGAAGCCATGCGGGGTTGGCCAAGGAGCATCCCTTTATACCACACCAGGAGCTAGGGGAATTCTTATGACACTAAGCATGGGGGATCGTGCAATTTCCCCTCTTGCCAACCACCTTCCATTCAATACTAGGAATACGCAATGCGCAAGCACATGCCTGGCACTTCAACCATGCAGCAATTTATGAATTTGAAAGATGAGTAATAACAAAGAAGGGATACGCAAAAGTGTGAATATATGTACAGTAAGCTGATGATGTATATGGAAAGGTACATGTAAAACAAAGAAAGGAATATGCCGAAGTCGTTCGGCTGCAAATCGTTCTTCCCACTGTGCCGCAGTCTGGCTTGAGCTGCGCTTCATGTGTCCGGTAGCTGTACCCATACAGCCCAAGTCGCTGTCATCATCTGGGCGCTTCCTGTGTCCGGTAGCTGGGCGCTTCCTGTGTCCGGTAGCTGGGCGCTTCCTGTGTCCGGTAGCTAGCTGTACGTGTACGGATTAAGTTGCTGTCGTCATCCGGGCTGTCTTCATTTGAACTGACGCCGTCGGCCATACCTAGCGAAAGGGAGACTCCTCAAAGTGGTCAACTTCCCAAAGTGGTCAACTTCTCAAAGTGGTGTGAAGAATACCAGTCAGTGTTCCAAAGGACCGTGCACAATGGTCTGACCTTATAGGACTTGCGTAAGTTTGCACGGTCTTGTGAAAGACAGACAGACGTGCAGACAGACATATATATATATATATATATATATATAATACAAATATTGCGGATCTTGAAGAGACCGTGATTATTAGCCTCACTTCGCTCAGTAATAATATGTACCACACTCTAACACAGTAAGGTATACTCTATTTCACATTTTAAGGTTCAGTAAATAAAATGATTAATATATTACAATTTATTAACCATCACGTGTACATACAGTTGATAATTATATTACCCTATAATGCATATGAATATTATTCGTGATACAGAACAGTATATTCTATTCTACAATACATTTATCTTCAAACTGAAATACTATAGTCGAATGTACTTTTGGCTGCATGTACGTATATACACATACTGAGTAATTAATTGTTGTTTATTCATTTCACTGACAATTAATTAATCAGAATGTGTACATGCAGTCGTATAATATATTCCCTAAAATATACGGTGTAATTAGCTAAATGGAATAACATCCCTACATCTAAATGGAACAACATCTTTTAATTAATAAACATCTCCTAATGCACAAGGCCACACAACCACTTCATTGACAGTGTGACCTCTGGTCCAGTGTCACATGACACCAACCACAGTTGACCAACAAGGCGGATGGCACAGGACATGAGTCACAACACCATGTCTCAGCTCAATTGCAGGGGCTTCCCTATCCTGTGTTGGCTACACTTTCACTTGTGGGGTTGTCACTACTTCAGGACAAGCCATTCCCTGTTTCCAAACTGAATACGGAAAACCCTTATACTTGATTCTGGTCCTAACATCAGTCCACTCCTTCACTGTACCAGCTGCACCAACATTTCCCTTCAGGACACAAGAAGCACAGACTCTTTACCACTGAATGCAGGGGTCACCAGGAGCACGATGCAACCTTTGACCTTTGCCATTGTTCAGGTCAAAGGTCATTCATAGACTGAAGAGGTGCTAGAGTAGTCAGGCGTAGCTGACCCCACCCCTCTTCCGCTGGGGGGAAGGGCCAGCTATGCCTGACTACTGCTAGAGGGCTGCTGGGAAGTGAAGCAGGAGGTGTGTTCATTAGTGGCTACCCTACTTGGGATACCAGGCAAAACAGCGGG
>MKWU01003630.1_pt1 | contig 19913 bp, 17 predicted proteins | sample 809101 | NCBI WGS metagenome assembly MKWU01 (sample SAMN05860141, study PRJNA318959) | sponge metagenome | host: Aplysina aerophoba | place: Slovenia: Piran, Adriatic Sea, Gulf of Piran | collected 2013-05-07
GCCCGGCGCCCTCGCTTGGCCGACAGCGTTGTTGCCCCAGCAGGTGATGGTGGCGTCGGTGCGCAGGCCGCAGGTGTGCTCGTCGCCGGCGCTGACGGCGCTGAACCGTGCCCCCGGCGCTCGGGTCTGGCCGTGGTCGTTGTTGCCCCAGCAGGTGATGGTGGCGCCGACGCGCAGGCCGCAGGAATGGTTGGCGGCGGCGGTCACGGCGGTGAATCGATCCGCGGGTCTCGTGAGGTCGAGCGGTGAACCGACCAGCCACCGCCCGACTACAGCGGTCGGAGAGGTGAAGCGTTTCGCGGGGAGGAGGCGCTCGCTCCATCGAAAGTCGGGTCCTCGTTGCTGGAGAGCGGACTCGATGCGCCCGTCGGCGAGGCGTCGCGCCGCGATGCGCACATCCACTTCGGTCACGGCGTCCAGACGTACCGTCAGCGGCGCGGTGACGTGCCACCGACCGACATCCGCCTCGGCCGGCAAATGGCGCTCCCCGGGCAGGCGCCGCTCACCCCACTCTCCCCCCGCCGGGCGTTGCTGGAACGCGAACTCGGCGCGCCCGTCGGCGAGACGTCGCGCCGCGACGGGCACCTCCCCGTCAGCCGGCTCGGCATCCTGGACCTCCTGGCCGGCGGCGCCCGAGGAGAACACCGCGCCAGGGACGAGAGCGAGAAGGATCGCCGCGCCGACCCCGGCGAGGCGCTTGCCTGCCCCCCGTCCCGCCCACCGGGCGCCGACGAACCCAGAGCGAACCCGCGGCGATTCCGGCCTGACGCGTCGCAAAGCCGCACCGGTCAACACCGGCTGAACGCCGATCCGGACACGCCCGCACAGGCGGGACACGCACCCGCCACGGCAGGTGACCGCGCCGCAGACCACACGTCAGCGCCCCGTCGGTGCGATCGTTCAGGCCCCATCGGGAGTCTCCGCCTGCCCGTAGTTGTTCGAGCCCCAGCAGGTGATGGTGCCGTTGGTGCGCAGCCCACACGAATGGTTGGCGCCGGCGCTGACGGCGGTGAAGGGTCCGGTGCCGGTGCTCGCGGCGCCGGTGGGTGTGGTGAGGGTGAGTGGGGAGCTTTGTCGCCAGGCGCCGAGGGGGGTGGTGGGGTCGAAGAGGCGGAGGCGGGGGAGTTGGGGGGCGGCGTGGGTGGTGTCGGGTTGTTGTTGGCGGAGGCCGAATTCGATGCGTTCGGTGCCGTCGGCGCGGGTGATGCGGCGGGCGACGATGCGTACGGTGTCGTTGTCGGGTTCCTGCGCGGCGACGACTGACGGCGCGGCGGCCGCGAGGACGCGGCGGCGGGAACCGGCGCGGCGCGGCGGGCGGGCTACGTCAGGGCGTACTTGCGGGGGGGGCTTCACAGCGAACTCCCGGGGATTGGAAACGTCCGGGCGGTCACACTATCGAAGGAGCCGGTGCAGTCAAATTGTCGAAGTAGCCGCCATCGATAGATCAACCGGCCCAGGCGAACGATCCGCCGGGGCACTCCAAACGGTTCCCCGAGGCGGCCACGGCCGCCCCTCCCGGACAGCCAACGGGCGGGCTGGGACTCGAAGTCCTCCTCAGCCGCCGGCGAGCGGCGTGATGAAGTGCACCTCGGCATCGGGAGGCACCGGCTCGTAGATGGCGTCGGGGATGATGTCGCCGTCGATGGCGACCGCAGTGGCCGACGTCTCGTCGAGGTGGGCCCGGATGCCCGGAAACATGTTCTCCAGCTTGCCCAAGAGCTCCCGGACGGTCTCCGCCTCCACCTCCACCTGCGCCACACCGCCGGTGAGGCGGCGCTGGGCCGAGCTGAAGTGGACTTGGGCCATCAGCCCCCGTCGCCGTTGCCGGAGGTGATCGCCGCCAGCACCCGCGGCGGCGACATCGGCAGGTCGCGGATGCGCGCCCCGGTGGCGCCGTGGATGGCGTTGGCGAGCGCGGGCAGCGGTGGGACGATGCCGACCTCTCCGACGCCGCGCACGCCGTAGGGATGGTTCGGGTTCGGAACCTCCACGATGATCGTCTCGATCATGGGAAGGTCCGACGCCACCGGAATGCGGTAGTCCAGGAACCCGGGATTCTCCATGATGCCGTCGGTGTCGTGGATGTATTCCTCGTTGAGGGCCCAGCCGATTCCCTGGACCACGCCACCCTGCATCTGGCCCTCGACATAGTCGGGGTGGATGGCCGTGCCGGCGTCCTGGGCCGTCGTGTAGCGCTCGATGGTCACCCGGCCGGTCTCGTCGTCGACCGACACGTCGACCACCTGCACCGAGAACGCCGGACCGGCGCCCCGGGCGTTCAGCGAGGCGGTCGCTCCGAGCGGGCCACCTGTGCGTCCGGCCTCGCCGGTGATGGCGGCCAAAGCCAGCGGCTCGTGCTCGCCGCCGCTGTGCGTGGCCTGGCCATCGGTCCACTCCACCTCGTCGACGTCGCACTCCCACATCCGGGCGGCGCGTCCCCGCAGCTGACCCTTCAGGTCGCGGCAGGCCTCCACGACGGCCATACCCGTGGCGAACGTGGCGCGGCTGCCCTCGGTCACGTCTGTGAAGCCGACAACCTCGGTGTCGCCGACCACGGGCTGGATGGAGTGCACGTCGATGCCCAGTTCCTCGGCGGCCATCAGCGCCATGGATGCCCGGCTGCCGCCGATGTCGGGGCTGCCGGTCACGACCGTTGCGGTTCCGTTCTCGTTGAGGTTGACGGTGGCACTCGACGCCTCGCCGATGTTGAACCAGAACCCGCTGGCCACGCCGCGGCCGTGACCGGCGACCGGCTCACTGCGGTAGTGCTCGCTGTCCCGGATGGCCTCCAGGCATTCCCGCAACCCGATGAGGGGCCACTTCGGGCCGTAGGGGGCCGTGTCACCCTCAGCGGGGCAGTTCAGGAGGCGCAGATCGATGGGGTCCATGCCCAGGCGCTGGGCGATCTCGTCGACCAGCGTGTCGGTGGCGAAGGCGGCCATCGGCGCCGATGGGGCCCGGTAGGCGGCGTTCACGGGCTTGTTGACGACCACCTCGAGGCCTTCGAGCTGGAAGTTGTCCACGTTGTAGGGGGACACCACGCACATGCAGCCGAGCATCGCCCAGACCCCCGGGAAGGCCCCGCTCTCGTAGGTCAGCCGGGCCACCGCCGCGGTGATCTTGCCGTCGCTGGTGGCACCGAGCTTGACGCGTATCCGCGATCCCGGAGTCGGCCCGGTCGCCCGGAAGACCTCCTCGCGGCTCATCACCATCTTGACCGGGCGCCCCGCCCGTGCCGAGAGCTCCACGGCCAGCGGCTCCAGGTAGATGGTGGTCTTGCCGCCGAAGCCGCCACCGATCTCGGCGGGTATCACCTTGATGCGCGAGGTGTCCCAGCCCAGCATGGCGGCAGTCTGCGAGCGCACCCGGAAGTGCCCCTGGGACGAGCACCAGATGACCGTCTTTCCGTCCTGGCCGGTGTCGGCCACGCAGGCGTGCGGCTCGATGTAGCCCTGGTGGATGGGCTTGGTGGTGAACTCGCCCTCGACGACGATGTCGGCCTCCGCGAAGGCCTTCTCTACGTCGCCGCGCTCGTAGCACGTGCGGTTCGAGATGTTGGAGGGCTCGCTGGGGGCCGGGTCGACACCGGTCGTGATCATGCCGTCGTGCAGCAGCGGCGCATCCGGTTCCATCGCCTCGACCACGTCGAGCACGTGGGGGAGCACCTCGTAGGTGACCTCGATGGCCTCGGCCGCGTCCTTGGCCTGGCGGCGGGTGCCGGCCGCCACGGCGGCAACGGCGTGGCCCTCGTACAGCACCTTGTCGCGGGCCATCAGGTTGCGCGTCATGTTCCGCTCGGGGTCCTCCGCCGGCAGGTCCGGAAAGTCGCCACCCGTGATGATCGCCCGTACCCCGGGCATGGCCGCTGCTGCCGAGGTGTCGATCGACACGATCCGGGCGTGGGCGTGCGGCGACCGCAGGATGTGTCCGTACAGCATCCCGGGCAGCACGAGGTCGGCCGCGTAGCGCGCTTTGCCGACGACCTTGTCGAGGCCGTCGTGGCGGACCGGGCGCGTGCCGACGTACCGGTACTTGGGCCGTTGTTCGGCGATGGTCATCCCGCCACCTCCTCCTTCATCCGGTCTGCTGCATCCAGCACCGAGCGAATGATCTTGTCGTACCCCGTGCAGCGACAGAGATTGCCGGCGAGCGCGTAGCGCACCTCGGTCTCGGTGGGGTCGGGGTTGCGGTCCAGCAGTGCCTTGGCGGCCACCAGGAACCCCGGCGTGCAGATCCCGCACTGCAGGGCGGCGCCCTCCAGGAAGCACTGCTGCAGCGGGTGCAGGTTGTCGCCGGCGGCGATGCCCTCGACGGTGACGATCGTGGCGCCGTCGGCCTCTGGGGCGAACATGAGGCACGAGCACTGCAGCCGGCCGTCCATGAGGATCGAGCAGGCGCCGCAGTCTCCGGTGCCGCAGCCCTCCTTGGCGCCCATGAGGCGCATCTCGTCACGCAGGGCGTCCAGCAGGGACTCACCGGCGTCGCACAGGAACTCGGCGTCGTCGCCGTTGATGTTGCAACTCACATGGATGCGGCTCACTGCCCGCCTCCGTTCCCGGCCCGTCCGGCCGCTTCGGTTACCGCTCGCTTGGCGAGCACACCTGCTACCTGTCGCCGATAGGTGACGGTGCCGCGCTTGTCGTCGATGGGGTTGGCCGTCTCGCTGGCAGCGGCGGCGACCGCGGCCAGAACTCCGTCGGTGATCGGTCCGCCGACGAGCGCCTCGGTGGCGGCGGGCACCACGACGACTGTCGGCGCCACCGCCCCGAGGGCGATCGCGGCTCCGGCGCAGTTGCCGTCGCCGTCGAGGGTGATGCGCGCTGCCGCGCCGACGACGGCGATGTCCATCTCGGTGCGGGGAATCAACCGCAGGTAGGCGTCGGACGTGCGCGCCGGCGGGCGGTCGACCTCGAAGCAGACGATGAACTCGCCCGGGGCCAGGGAGGTCCGCCCGGGGCCCGTCGGGATGTCGAGGACCGCCACGGTGCGCTCACCGTCGGGTCCGGCGACCACTGCTCGGGCGTCGTTCACAACGAGGGACGGCACGGAGTCCGCTGCCGGCGAGGCGTTGCAGAGATTGCCCCCCAGGCTCGCCCGGTTCTGGATCTGGTCCGATCCGATCAGGCCGCCGGCGTAGACGAGGCCCGGAAGGTCGGCGGCCAGCGCCGCATTGGCGGTCAGGTCGCCGGTCGGGGCGGCGGCGCCGATCCGCCAGGTGCCGACTTCGAGCGACACATCCATCAGCCGGTCGATCTTCTTCAGGTCGACGGCGAGACCGGGCTCCGGGCGGCCGGCCCGCATCTGGGGGACGAGGTCGGTGGCACCCGCGAAGACGCGAGCCTCCGGGTCCGTGCCGAGCAGTGCGACGACCTCGGCAACCGATGTGGGGGCGGCGTACCTCACGTTCCGGCTTCTCTCACGTCACGGTCTCCCTCCGGGTGGCTGCGGTGCAGACTCTATTCCCCGTGACGCCGTGTGCGAGGCTGCGGCGGTGGAGATCTTCGATGCCGCGGCCATCAGGGCGGCGACACCATGGCCGGCGCTGATGGAGGCGATCGCCGGGTTGCTGGCAGATTCGCGGGCGTCCGCTCCGGAGCGTCAAGTCCACCCGCTACCGCTTCCCGGCGGGTCCGAGGGGTCGCTGCTGGTTATGCCGGCCTGGAGGGCGGGCGACGTCATCGGTGTCAAAGCGGTCACCTACTTCCCGACGAACGCGGGCGGGCCGACGCCGACGATCAACGCCGGCTACCTGCTGTTCGACGGCTGCACGGGCCGGCTCGTCGCCACTCTGGACGGTGACGAACTGACCGTCCGGCGCACCGCCGCCACCTCGGCGCTGGCCGCCCGCCATCTGGCGCGCCAGGACGCCCGCCGGCTCCTGGTGATCGGCACCGGCCAACTCGCCCCGGCGGTGGCGCTGGCGCACGCCCACGGCCGGAGCCCGACCGCCGTGGAGGTCTGGGGTCGCAACGACCGCGGTGCGCACCACGTCGTCGACCTCCTCGCCCGGGAGGGATTGCCTGCGGCGGTTGCGAAGGATCTCGACGCCGCTGTGGGGCGCGCCGACCTCATCTCATGTGTCACCGGCGCCGGCGAACCGTTGGTCGCCGGACACCTGCTGCAGCCCGGCGCACACTTGGACCTCGTCGGGAGCTTCCGTCCCGACATGCGGGAGGCCGACGACACCGCCGTCCGGCGCGCCGCCGTGTTCGTCGACACCACGGCGGGGGCGTTGCGGTCCGGCGATGTGGCCCAGCCCCTGGAGTCGGGTGCGCTCGGTGACGGCGAGATCCTCGCCGATCTCGCCGACCTGGTGACCGGCGATCACCCGGGACGCGGCTCGCCCGAGCAGATCACGCTCTTCAAGTCCGCCGGGTTCGCCCTGGCCGATCTGGCGGCAGCGCAACTCGTCCGCGATTCGAGTTTCCCCTCGTCGGGTTGACATGTGGTTTGTTCAAACTGGTTCAGTCGGTACGCCGGTTGGCGCTGGTCCTGCCATTCCGCCGCCCCGGCGACCCACCCTCGCGGCACCGCACGCCATCGCGATCGGGAACCCTTCGGCCTTCCAGCCGACGAACCGGCCGTAGCGGGTCACTGTCCCGACTACCTGACCCCAAGGCCGTCGCTCGTTTCGGCAGATCACGCCACGCGTAGCTGCGTATTCTCCTGCCGCAGCCGTGCCGACTCGGCGCGCTCTGAGGTGCTCAGCGCCAGCTTGCCGCCGCGATCGCTGCGGGCCTGGTGAACGTGGTTCCCCCAGATTGGTGAGTCTTCCCATAGGGTACTGGCCTGTTATCGTCAGTTCCACATTCTGCGACGTCATATCCACGACGGGGCGACAGCGATCGAGGCCGAGTCTCGATCAACGCCGAACGCCCCTTCTGCTGAGCGCTCACACGGAAGGTCGTCGAGGAGCGGAACGAGGCACATTCGGAAGGAGCGGGAATGCTGAAACGACTGGCGGTTTTGTTGGTGGTTTCCGTAGGCGTCGCCTTGGCGCCGGCCGGGGTCTCCGGTCAGGAAGCCGAGGAGTCGGGGTTCACCATCGGCGAGGTCAATTTCGAGAAGATCGCCGATGAATGCGTCCCCGAGACCCGCTCATACAACGTGTCGCGTCCGGACTGTCCGAACATGTTCGCGACACGGACGTTCACGGGCGAGACCGGCGGGACGTACTGGTACGGCGATCGCACGTTGTGTGTCGGTTCGCTGCATGCATTCTGGGACGTGGCGACCGGCCATTCCTGGTTCGTGCCGCCGGGTCGTTACCGGGTGTGGGCGGACGATGGTGGCTGGGGTGGCCGCTTCGAGCGTGTCGAAGAATAATGAATCCGAGCTGATGAGAACCGACACGGCCCGGGAGTGATCGACGAGAGGGAATCTTTGCCGACTTGGCCGACCTCGTGGCGGGTTGTCGCCCGGGGCGTACGGAACCCGAGCAGATTACCCTCTTCAAGTCTGCAGGATTCGCCTTGGCCGATCCGGCCGCGGCGCGGCTTGTGCGCGACTCGCAGAGCGACCGCTGAGGATGTGCGAACCTCACAGTGATATGCGGATCGGTGTGCGGACTGGCTATCTTCCCTGGATCCGTACGCCTCTGGAGTCCTGCCCGCTGGGTCCGCATCCGCACCGAGGTCGGTGATGACTCGAATCCTCTGGATCAATCCCGTGGGCATCGACGCCTACGACGCACCGATCGGAGCGGAGTTGCGCTCCGAGGCGGCTCCCGGCACACGCGTCCACGTGTGCTCCCTGCCCGGGGTCGGACCCCGGCACCTCGAGTGGAACGCCCTGGAGGCCGTCGTGGCCGGTCCCACGATGGGCGTGATTCGCTGGGCGGCCGAGCGGGCGACCTATGACGCCGCGGTGATCGGCTGCTTCTACGACCCGTTCCTGCGCGGGGCGCGCGAGCTGTCGGGCTCCATGGCGGTGACCGCACCGGCCGAGGCGGCCGTCGAGCCGGTGCTGAGCGTCGATCCGCGGTGAGAGCGTCCCGGCGCTGACGATGGACCTCCTCACCCACGACGACATCGAGACGCTGTGCCTCGGGGCCACACTCCTGGGCACCGGCGGCGGCGGTGACCCCTACGTGGCGAAACTCCTGGCGCAGCAGGCTCTGGCCACCTACGGTCCGGTCCGGGTCACCGAACCCGGGGACCTGCCACCGGATGCGCTGGTACTCACCACGGCGGTGATCGGGGCGCCCACGGTGACCCTCGAGAAGATCCCCGCCGGCACCGAGTTCGTGGGTTCGGTGGAGGCCCTGGCCTCGTATCTCGGCAAGGAGCCGGTGGCCATCATGTCCATCGAGGTGGGTGGGCTCAACACGCTCGTGCCGGTCGCCACGGCGGCCGAGATGGGCCTGCCGATCGTGAACGCCGACGCCATGCGCCGGGCGTTCCCGCAGATCGAGATGACGGTCTTCACGCTGGCCGGCCTGCCGGCGGGTCCCCTGTCGATCGCCGATGAGAAGGGCAACCAGTGCGTTTTCCGCACTACCGACAACCACGTGGCCGAGTCGCTGGCCCGGGCCGCGGTGATCCAGTTGGGCATGGCCAACGCCATCAGCTGCTACCCGCTGACCGCGGGACAGATCGACGAGCACGGCATCGGTGGCTCGCTGACCTACTGCGGACAGGTGGCCGGGCTGCTGGAGGCGGTCCAACGAGCTGACGAGGGCGCCTGGGAGCGGTTCCTGACCGAGTCCGGCTCGGTGGAGTTCTTCCGGGGCAAGGTCGTGGATCTGGATCGGCGGACGACGGCGGGGTTCGCTCGCTCCACCGTGATCCTCGAGGACCTCGACGGCACGGGCAGCACCATGCGCATCGAGGTGCAGAACGAGAACCTCATTGCCTTCCGTGACGGCGAGGCCGTCATCACCACGCCGAACCTCATCTGCCTGCTCGACTGCGAGACGTTCGACCCGGTCACCACCGAGTACGTCGCCTACGGCAACCGGGTCATCGTCATCGGAATGCCCTGCGCCCCCGAATGGCACCGGCCGGGCATGCTCGAACTCGTCGGCCCGGAGGCGTTCGGCTACGACGTGGACTTCGTGGATCTGCCCCGATGACTCCGGCGGGCGACTCCCGGGACCTCCGCGTCGGTGTCGACGTCGGTGGAACCAACACCGACGCGGTCGTGATCGACGCCTCCGGCGAGGTTCTCGCCGCGGTGAAGGTGGCCACGACTCCCGAGCCCATCGACGGCATCAGGGCGGCCCTCGACGGAGTGCTGGTGGGGCTCGAGCACTCGCAGATCTCCAAGGCGATGCTCGGGACCACCCATTCGGCCAACGCCATCATCCAGCGGCGCGGCCTGGACAGGGTCGCCGTGCTGCGGCTCGCCGCCCCCTCCTCGCTGGGGATCCCCCCCGGCGCCGCCTGGCCCGATGACATTCGCTCTGGGGTCATCGGAACGACCGCCATCATCGAGGGCGGCCACGAGTACAACGGCAGGGAGATCGCATCGCTGGACACCGAGGCCGTCAAGCTGCTGGCCGCCGAGGCGATCCGGACGGAGTGCCGCTCGATCGCGGTGGCCGGCGCCTTCAGCCCGGCGACGACCGAGCACGAGATCCGCGCCCGGGAGGTCCTGCACGCCGAACTCGGCGCCGACTTCCCGGTTTCGCTCAGCTACGAGATCGGCTCGTTGGGGCTCCTCGAGCGGGAGAACGCCACGATTCTGAACGCCGCGTTGTTGAGCGTGGCGACCGGCGTGGTGAACGGCTTCGCGGGGGCCCTCGCCCAGCATCGCCTGGATGTGGATGCCTATCTCACGCAGAACGACGGGACATTGATGATGGCGACCGGGGCGGGCCAGTACCCGGTGTTGACCCTCGGCTCGGGCCCGACCAACTCCATGCGGGGCGCCTGCGCACTCGCCGGCACCGATGACGCCATCGTCATCGATGTGGGCGGCACGTCGGCTGACGTGGGGATCCTCGTCGGCGGCTTCCCGCGGCAATCCTCGGCAGCGGTGGAGGTCGGCGGTGTGCGCACCAACTTCCGGATGCCAGATCTGATCTCCATGGGTCTCGGCGGCGGGACCATCGTCCGCAACGCGGGTGCTGATCTGCGCATTGGACCCGATTCGATGGGTTACGCAGTGGCGACCGATGCGATCTGCGTCGGCGGGGATGTCCTCACGCTGTCGGACGTCTCGCTGGCGGCTGGGCGAATGACCGGGTTCGGTGATCCCACCAGGGTGCGGACGCTCGACACCGACGTGGTGAGCGACGCCCTGGGGTGGGTCGACGAGCAGATCTCGGTCGTGAGTGACAGGATGAAATCGACGCGGGCGGCACTGCCCCTCCTCGCAGTCGGCGGTGGCGCCCACCTCGTTCCCGATGCAATCCCCGGGGTGTCCGAAGTGATCCGTCCGAAACATCAGTCGGTCGCCAATGCCTACGGCGCCGGGATCGCCGAGGCCTCCGGGTCGATCGACCGGGTCTACAGCTACGACACAACGAGCCGCGAGGAGTGCCTCGACGACGCCCGAACGTTGGCCACCGATGCCGCAGTCCGCGCCGGCTCCGATCCTGACCAGGTCCGGATCACCACCGTGACGGAGGTACCGATGACCTACGTGCCGGGAGGTGGTTGCCGGGTCATGGTCAAGGCGGCGGGTCCGCTCGCCTGAGGAGCCGGTCACCATGCCTGCCGCCGTCCTGCCGACACCGGCGATCGCCGACTGCCACAACGATCTGCTGCTGGCCTGCCAGCACCGGCGTGAACGCGGCGTGGCCGATCCGTTCGGCGACGACTGGCTGCCCGGTTTGCGAGCCGGCGGTGTGGTGTTCCAGGTGTTGCCGATCTTCACCGAGGAACAGTTCATCGGCGAGGGGGCCCTGCGCCGCACGCTGGAGATCCTGGAATTGAGCCGCGAGATCGCCGAACTGCATCACCGTGACGTGGGAATCGTGGAAACCGCCGGCGACCTCGAGGCGATCCTCGGCGACGGGCGGATAGCGCTGCTCCTGGCGCTCGAGGGCGCCGAACCGGTGGGTTCGTCGCTGGCGATGCTCGAGACGATGTGGCGGCTGGGCGTGCGGATGGCCTCGCTCACCTGGAACCGCCGGACGATGCTGGCGGACGGGGTCGGCGAGACCGACACCGGCGGCCGGCTGTCCTCACTCGGCGTCGAGGCCGTGGCGGAGATGGAGCGGCTCGGGATGGTCCTCGACGTCAGCCACCTCTCGGCGCACGGCCTGGCGCACCTGGCCGACTTGGCCGGCGAGCCGTTCGTGGCGTCGCACTCGTCGTGCCGCGCCCTGTGCGATCACCCGCGAAACCTGTCCGACGCCGAGTTGCGGCTGGTAGCCGGCTCGGGCGGCTTCGTCGCCATCAACGCCACCGGCCGTTTCGTGGCCGCCGCGGGGATCCCCACGATCGATCACTACCTCGACCACGTCGAACATGCGGTGGCGACCGTCGGCGACGGTGCGGTGGCGATCGGAGCCGACTTCATCGCCGACCTCCTCGAGCAGGTGGACCCGATTCTCGGCCGTCAGTTGCTCCTGCGTCCCGGGGATCTCGTCCGGATCGAGGACCTAAAGGCATCGGCCGATTTGGCCCTGCTCGCCCGGAAGCTGGTCGACCGGTTCGGTTCCGGGCGCGCTGCACGCATCGCCGGGGGGAACGTGCTCGAATTCTTCAGAGCCCGGCTGCCGGCGTGACAGGAGGGCCTTCACGCCCCTGGCCGGCAGCCGGAGAGGGCTTGACTTCCGATCGGAGAGCACCCCCGGGTGCACCGCTCCCGGAGAGTCGCCAGGTATCACGCAGGGAGTTCGAGAGGCCGGGTAGCGTACGTGCCGTGATCTGGGAATCGATACGAAAAATCGTGCCCGACCGCGCCTCGGCGACGGGTGGTTCCGGTCTGCGGCGGCGCGCCGGCGCCGGCCAGGCCATTGCCCCCCGCCGGCGGACCCGGCTCGTCAGGCTCGTGGCCATCCTGGCGGTTGGCGCGCTGATCCTGAGCCAGTGCGGCGAGGGCGACGAGGAAGCAACCGACGGCGACCAGGACACCACCGCCACCACGGTGGAGGCCTCCGAGGCGACGACGAGCACCGTCTTCATGGCGCCACCGGCGCCCGAACCGTTGCCGCCCCCGGAGCCACCGCCGGCGGCGGCGCCCGCTCCGCCTGCGGCCGCGCCGGCGCCGGCACCCGCGCCCGCACCGTCTCCGCAGTTGTCGGGACCACCACCGGTTGCGGTCGGGGTCATCCCCGACATGGCGATCGCCGTCGACGGCTACGCCCACGCCATGTTCGTGCAGGAATTCTTCAGCGGTCCGGTGTCCAGCTATTCGGCCACCTCCTCGGACACCGGCGTGGCGACGACGGGCGTGCGCGCGCCCGACATGCTGATCGTCGCACCCATCTCCAACGGGTCCGCCAGCATCACCGTGACCGCCTCGGGTCCCGGTGGAACCGCGACCCACACATTCAACGCCCGGGTGGGCGAAGGGCCCCAGCAGGTCACGCGCGCGGCGACCCCGCAGCCACCGGCACCCGCGCCGCCACCGCCGGCGCCGGCACCCGCGCCGCCATCGCCGCCATCGCCGCCACCGCCGCCGGACGACTCCGAGGAGTTGCTGCCGATCGACGACGATCTCCCGCCGGCGCCTCCCGACGTGGGTGAGCCGTCGTCCGACGAACTGATTCCGACCGAGTCCCTGCCACCGGTGGAGGCCACGGCGGCTCCGACACTCTCGGGCTCGGTTCCCGCGCAGACCGTCGGCATCGGAGAGACCATCACCGTGGACGCCAGGCCGTACTTCGGGGGCTTTATCCAGGGCTGGGGGATCGACACCTCCAACCCCGCGGTTGTCACAATAGATCCACCCCCCGGCGCCGGTAGGGCAGTGCTCCGGGGAGTCGCGGCGGGAACCGCCACGGTCACGGTGACTGCGCTCAACAACCTCGGAGAGGTGGCGCAGGCCTTCAACGTCACGGTCGGGGCGTCGTCGGGGACGACCACCACCACGACCACCACCACGACCACCACAACGGCGGTCCGGACGGGTTCCACTGGAATCCTGGTGCTGGAAGGGAACAACCCCTCGGTCACCGTGAATGTCGGTGCCTCGACGACGCTCGACGTCAGCCGATCCTTCTCGGCGGCGGCGGTCAGCTTCGAGGTGGAGAACGTGCCCAGCGGGGTGGAGATCACCGTCTCCGGCTCAATTGCCACGATCCGCGGCGTGACCCGAGGCTTCTACACGGTGACCCTCGTCGCCAGAGCCGCCAACTCCTCCATCAAGAGACCGGCCACCATCCAGGTCAACTAGGAGGTCTTGGTCGCGGCTGCTCGTGAGGAGCCAGTCGCGGTTCTGTGAGCCGCGGGGATAAGCGAGTCTGTGACCGAGATCCACGGTCCATCAGGGCACGGTCACCGGCCGAGCGGAGTCGCCCGGGCCGGCTGGGGCGGTCACCGGCGCCTGCGCCCGGTGCTGGTGTTGCTGGCGGGAGCGCTAGTGGCGACCGTCGCCGGCGTCATCTCGTTCTGGCCCGACGGAGCCGGCCTCACGACTGCCACCGAGGGGGCCGGCCAAGTTGGTCTCACCTCGGAGCGGTTCGCCGCGCAGGTCCAGTCGGTCCGCGAGGGACCCTGCTCCTACTCGACGGCGGAGCACCCGCAGAACTGCCGCACGATCGTCTTCGTTCCCTCCAGCGGTCCGAACGCCCACGCGGCGGTGACACTGCCGGAGTTCAACCTCGAGCAGACCGGTTACGTGCCCGACCCGGTGCCCGGCGACCGGATCGTCGTGGGCTACGAGCCCTCCACGGAGTTCTACTTCTACGCGGATGTGGACCGCCGGGCCACGCTGTGGGTATTGGCGGGGGTGTTCGCCGTCTTCGTGCTGGTGCTCGGTCGGTTCCGGGGCCTGCGGTCGCTGATCTCGATGGTGCTGACCGGGCTGGTGCTGGTGGGATTCGTGGCGCCGTCGATCCTGGACGGCCACGAGCCGCTGCTGGTCGCCGTCGTGGCGGCCTCGGTGATCGCCTTCGCCGGCTTCTACCTCACGCACGGGCCGAGGCCGGAGACCACGATCGCGCTGGCGGGCACCCTGGGAGCATTGGGCCTCACGCTCGGCATCTCGGCTCTGTTCTTCGGCGCCGCCCGCTTCAGCGGCGTGGCCACCGAGGAGGGCGCGATCCTGTCGTTCGTTTCCGGTGGCATCGACCTGTCGTCGCTGCTGCTGGCCGGCGCCATGATCGGGGCGCTCGGCGCCCTCGACGACGTCACGATCACACAGGCCACCACGGTCACGGAACTGCGCCGTGCCGATCCGACCCTGCGGGCGCCGCAACTCTTCACGGCAGGACTGCGCGTCGGCCGGGCGCACATCGCCTCCACGATCAACACCCTGCTGCTGGCCTACGTGGGCGCAGCCATGCCGCTGCTGCTGCTGTTTGCCGTCTCGGATCAGTCCTGGGGCATGGTCGCCAACTCCGAGTTGATTGCCGTGGAGATCGCCCGCACCCTGTGTGGGTCCATGGGGCTGGTCGCTGCCGTGCCGCTGACCACTGCGCTGGCGGCCGCCCTGGGTGGCGAGGCCCCGAGTGGCTCCAAGCAGGACAGCGGTGCCGCGCGCCCGCCCGCCGCCCGTCGCAGGGTCCGGATCGGTCGCCGGCACACCGGCGAAGGGCGGCCCCCTGCCAGTTGGGACGACTTCGCGCCCCGGGAGGACCTGGACTTCTGAGCCGACCGGTCATGGCAACTCGCGCCCGGGGGGCTGCCGGCGACCTCTGCGTCGGCACACCGGAAGGCAGGCGGCGCCTACTCCAGAGTGACGGCGGTGCCGTAGGCCAGGATCTCCGCTGCGCCCTGGGTGACCATCGACGTGGCGACCCGCATGTTGACGACGGCGTTTGCGCCCAGGCGGGCAGCGTCCTCCTCGAGGCGTTCGAAGGCCTGCGCCCGGGACTCCTGCATCATCTTCGTGTAGCTACCCAACTCGCCGCCGACCATGCTCTTGAGGCCGGCGCCGATGTCCTTGAAGATGACCTTGGAGCGGATCGTGCTGCCGGTGGCCAGACCGTGCACCTGGGTGATGGTGCGCCCCTCGACTTGTGGTGTGGTGACGATGATCATGGGTGTTCTACTCCCTGGTGGACTCGCTATTGCGCAACAGTCGCAGCCTAGGATGCCCGGATGCTGCTGCACCATCTGCTGAAGGAGGGCGCCGAGCGCGCCCCGGACAGGACCGCTCTCGGCTGGGTGAAGCGGGACCGGTCGCTCAACTTCGCCGAGGCCGCCGAAGCGACCGACCGTGTGGCTGCCGGCTTGGCCTTACTCGGCGTCGAGCGGGGCGACCGGGTCGGCGTCTTCGCCCACAGCGGCCTGGACTACCTGCTCGCCATGTTCGGGGCGTGGCGGGCGGGTGCGGCGGCCGCGCTCGTGGACCTCAGCCGAGCCGGCGAGCTGGACCGCTACTTCGGTGACTGCCGGCCCAAGGTCGTCATCTACACCCACGACTACTTCGAGACCATCGACCGGCACCGTGAGACGCTGGACAGCGTCGAGACCTACGTGTGCCTCGACGGCGCACAGCCCGGAGCGATGGACTGGGCCGAGATCCTGGGATGCACCGCTGCGCCGCCCGCCCACGTTGTCGACAGCAGCGACATCGCTCACCTCTCCTACGCGCCGGCAACGACAGGAGAGCCGATGGGTTCGTGCCTGTCCCACGAGCCGACCTGCGGGAACGCTCGCTCCCTCGCCGAGCGCCTGGGGATCGGGCCCGACGACGTGAGCCTGGGGCCGACCCCGCTCTCGGGCGCAAACCAGCTCGCCGTGAATCTGTTGCCCGTCCTCTCGGCCACCGGTACCTGCTGGGTGATGAACAACTGGGAGGCCGAGGGAGGGCTCGACGTGGCCGACCGCCTCGGGGCCACGATCCTGGCCGCCGACGCGCCCGTGCTGGCCGCCGCACTCAGCGAGGCCGGCAGCCGAGATGGCGGCCCGCCCGCTTCGCTGCGCCTGGTCCTGGCCGGCGAGGGTGTGCTGCCCGCCGACCTGCAGCGTGCCTGGGGTGCCGAGTCGGGAGTGGCGCCGGCCGAGGTCCGGATGCCTGAGGCGAGCGAGTGGCCTCCTCCCGGCCAGTGAGTGGCGGCCGAGAACCGCAGAGTGTGGTCCGCTATCTCTGTTCAGCCTGGCGGCTCTCGCGCCAGCGCTTTGAGGCTTCCCCTAATGGGGCCACATTGGGGGCGCCCGAGGCGGACTGCAGTGCGTCCGATCGGCGTGGAATTCGCGGTGGGTAGGATCTCGGCGTGAGCATCTTCATTGAGGTCTCGAACCTCGGCCCCCTTCGATCCGCCGAAGTGGAAATGGCCGACCTCACGCTGCTGATCGGTGAGAACAACACCGGCAAGACCTTCTTCGCAACGGTCATACACCGAGTGCTGGCAGCGTCACGTGCACATCCTCAACATCTCACGGGTCTCGGGCGTGCGAGCCCGGATGAGGTGCGGGAGTGGTTCGAGACCCGGTTGGAAGAGCGCCTTGGGCAACCTCAGCTGTTGACTGCACCTGAAGCGCAGCCCCCCGAAGCCGTCCTCAGGTGGGCGAACGAAATCTCCATGGTACGCCTCGAGGCCTTCGGCATGGAGGTTCGTGAGGGCGTCGAGTACGCGTACGGAGTTGAGGCCTCCCAACTACGTCGGAGAACGGCGAGTCGGCGCGCAAGCGGTTGTTACGTGCGAATCCGGAACACGAATCCCGACTGGCAAACAGAAGTTCGGTTCGATTCCACTGAAGTCCGGGTTCAACCCCCCGATCCGACGACCTGGGTGCAGTGGTTGCTCGACGACGAGAAGGCCTACCGGGAGGCCGAAAGGAATCGGCGAACTCGTGGATCGCCACCACGGCGCTCGCGACTTGCCCGACTTGTGTCCGGGTTTGGTGTCGGTTGGCCGATCCCTGACAACCTCTTCTCAGGGTGGCCCCGGTTCGCCGTCCATCTGCCCGCGAATCGAACCGGAATCATGCAGAGTTATCAGGTTATCGCCGGCGCAGTCGTCCGCCAGTCGGCCGCGGCGGGCATCCGGCCGATCGCGGTCGATCCTCTTCCCGGCACTTCGGCAGACTTCATCTCGCTCCTCGTCTCCGACTTGGACGATCCACCATGGCATCAACAAGAGGATCCGCGATTTGGCGCGCTGATAGAGGAATTCGAGTCTGAATTGGGGGCAGAGATTGTGCTCCAGGAGAGGGCAAATGCTCCCCATGTTGTTGTGGCAATGACGCCAGAGGGCGAATTCCCTCTCTCGCGAGTGTCATCCATGCTGTCGGAGTTGGCCGCTGTGATTCTCATACTCAAGGGCTCGCTATGTCGAAGTGATCACATTACGATCGACGAACCGGAGGCGCACCTTCATCCGGCTATGCAGCGTCGAGTCGCTACCTTCCTGGCGAACGTGGTGAGCGGCGGCACAAGAGTCGTCGTCACTACGCATTCGGACTTCTTCGTTGGCGAGATCAACAACCAAATCCGATCCGGCAGACTCGTTGACTCGCGAGTGTCTCGCCAGCGTGATGGGAAGTCGAAGACCTCCAGCGTGTGCGCGCTGCAGTTCTCCCGCGAGGAGCGGTGGTGTGCGGGCCACCGGATCGTCCTGGATCCTGTTGACGGAATCGACGAGTCGACTTTCACCGATGTCATGGAATCGCTGTACGACGACTCCGTCCAACTCATCAACGAATTGCTCTGAGCCGCTGGGCATGCGGAAGAGCGGCAGGCGAGGACGATCCTCCCGGTGCGGGAGCGCGACATGTCCTGCCTGCCGACTCAATGCCCGGCTCGTCGCGCAGTGCGCGGAGCCGAGCAAGGGATCGGCTGTCCGCGATGAGGGGTGCAGCTTGGATATCCGATTCGCGTCTGGATCCCGCTGCGAATTCCGCCTGCATCTTGACGTACCGAAGGCCCGCTACCGGCACGCGCAGGGAGCCGGAGCGATGTCCAAGATGTGTGATTTTGCTGCCGGAGCGATTCAAACTGACGGCCTCCGCGTGTTGGTCATCGAACTCAAGAAGGGAGCTGCTGATCCCGACGCTGTCGATCAGCTCCAGGAAGGGCTCAAGCTCATCAAGGAGACTCTGGGAGGGTCGCCGGCAGGCATTCGGGTGGAGGCATACCTGGCTGCCGGCAAGCAAACAGCACAACTGAAGAATCTCCGGCGCGGTCGGAAGGCGTTTCTATGGTTTGATCAATCTCGGGTCGAGCTGAAGGTACGCGACTGCGGCGAAGTGGTGAACCTATGAATGGTCGGTCGAACTCCGCGTTGCTGCTTGGCGGTGGCTGATCTGATTCTCGCGGCGAACTCGATTGTGTTGACTACGTAGGGTCAGTCCCGGCGGCGGCCGGGGACCCAGTCGGTGCCGGCAAGAGGTACGCCGGCCATGGCAGCGGCCTCCACGGTGAGCGCGGCCAAGTCCTCCGGTTCGAGGTTCAGGACGTGGGACTTGCCGCACGCCCGGGCCAGCGTCTGGGCCTCGAGGGTGAGCACCTGCAGGTAGTTGGCCAGGCGGCGCCCGGCCAGCACCGGGTCGAGTCGGCGGGACAACTCGGGGTCCTGGGTGGTGATGCCGGCAGGGTCGGTGCCGGTGTGGAAGTCCTCCCAGAAGCCGGCCGCTGAGCCCAGGCTGCGGTACTCCGGGTCGAGGGCGGGGTCGTTGTCGCCCAGGGCGATGAGGGCGGCGGTGCCGATGGACACGGCGTCGGCGCCCAGCGCGATCGCCTTCGCCACGTCCGCGCCCGATCGGATGCCCCCGGCGACGATGAGTTGCACACCGGTGCGGTGCACCTGCATCTCCTGCAGGGCCCGCACTGCCTCGGGGACGGCCGCCAGGGTGGGAATGCCCACGTGCTCGATGAACACGTCCTGGGTGGCGGCGGTGCCGCCCTGCATGCCGTCGAGCACCACCACGTCGGCTCCGGCCTTCACCGCCAGGGCGGTGTCGTAGTAGGGGCGGGCGGCGCCGACCTTCACGTAGATCGGCTTGCGCCAGCCGGTGATCTCCCGCAGTTCGGTGATCTTGATGGCAAGGTCGTCGGGGCCGGTCCAGTCGGGGTGGCGGCAGGCGGAGCGCTGGTCGATGCCCTCGGGCAGGGTGCGCATGTCGGCAACCCGGGCGCTGATCTTGTGGCCCAGCAGCATCCCGCCGCCGCCGGGTTTGGCACCCTGGCCCACCACGACCTCGATGGCGTCACCCCGCCGCAGGTCGTCGGGGTTCATGCCGTAGCGCGACGGCAGGTACTGGTAGACGAGGGTCTCGGAGTGGGTGCGCTCCTCGTCGGTCATACCGCCGTCGCCGCTGGTCGTGGAGGTGCCCGCGACGCTGGCGCCCCGGCCCAGCGCCTCCTTGGCATTCGCCGACAGCGACCCGAAGCTCATGCCTGCGATCGTGATGGGGATCGCCAGCTCGATGGGTTCGGATGCGAAGCGCGCCCCCAGCACGACATTGGTGGCGCAGGCCTCCCGGTAGCCCTCCAGGGGGTAGCGGGACATCGACGCGCCCAGGAACACCAGGTCGTCGAAGGTGGGGATGGCACGCTTGGCGCCCCAGCCGCGGATCCGGTACACGCCGGTGTTGGCCGCTCTTTGGATCTCGGCGATGGTGTTGCGGTCGAACGTGTGGGATTCGCGCAGGTTCCACGGTTGACCTGTGACCGGGCCGGGGCCGCCGGTGGCCTTCGGCGGCGCGTCTGGCGAAATCGCGCCGGCGCCGGCCCCCGGCGTCCCCCGCCCTCCCGGGTCCGGGGCAGTCTGCGCTCGCTGGGAAGAGCTGAGGGCGTCCACGTTGTCGACTTTGAAGTTGTAGAGGCGGCGGGCTGAGCCGTAGCGGGTGAAGTCGGTGGGGTTGGCGTCGAAGCCGGCTGCGGCCAGCGTGCGAGCCAGGAAGTCGAGG
>MKWU01003631.1_pt1 | contig 19911 bp, 14 predicted proteins | sample 809101 | NCBI WGS metagenome assembly MKWU01 (sample SAMN05860141, study PRJNA318959) | sponge metagenome | host: Aplysina aerophoba | place: Slovenia: Piran, Adriatic Sea, Gulf of Piran | collected 2013-05-07
AGTGTATCCCTGCTCACGTAAACTGGCCAAACTACACCGCTCTTCAAGGGTGAGGTGCTGATATACATTTCCCATGGCAACACTCTAACCAAGTGTTGCACTTCGTTTGTGAGTCTAGCGAACCTCGCACCTGGAGGGAAATAAGGTTTACGTGAAATGCTCCATATGCGATACCCCTGAGCCAGGGTCCCTACCCCCTCTACCCGTTAAGGTCAGGGTGGAAATGAACCCCACCGCTTCTTTTCCCGCCCACGTCGCATATAATCCACCCAAACCCACTTTGCATAGCCCTGTGAACTGGAGAGCCTATATGGATCCTCAACCAGTAGTCCTGTCGGGCCAACGTGTCCGCCTCGAACCCATCGGCCCCCAGCATGCCCGCGACCTTTACAAGGTCGGTCAGGACGAAGCCATCTGGCGGTACCTGTTGACGCCCCCTTTCGCCAGCCTGGAAGACGCCCAAACCTGGGTGAAAATGTGCGTGGATCGCCTGGCGACAAACACGAGAATCCAGTTTGCCGTGGTTCTCGCCGGCGAGAACCGGGCCATAGGCTCCACCGGCTACCTCGACATTGACCGCCCCAACCGCACCCTGGAAGTGGGGATGACCTGGTACGGCGTGGACTACCAGCGCACCTTCGTGAATACCGAGTGCAAGTACCTGCTCCTGAAGCACGCCTTTGAGGACTTGGGCGCTCGGCGGGTCTGCATCAAGACCGACACCACCAACACCCGTTCCAGAAGGGCCATAGAACGTATCGGGGGAGTGCAGGAAGGAATTCTGCGGAACCACCGCATCAACCGCGACGGCTCCAACCGCGACTCAGTCTATTACAGCATCATCGAAGAGGATTGGCCTGAAGTCCGGGAAAACCTGGAACAAATGCTGGCCAGGGACTGAAGCCCAGCCACGCCCACCCATCCCGTTTAGCTCACCACCGCTGAATCAGCAATGCGACCAGTCCTGCTTCTCGGTTTTCTCCCTGGGGGGGCGTCGTCAACGGCCCAGTTCCGTCATTCTGGCGAAAGCCGGAATCCAGAAACGCCTTAATTATGGGCAATAACCTCCGCGATGTAACAAGGCTTTTTATTGCGGCGTATTTGCACCCGATCATCAAACGGCAGGAGGGACTGATTTGACGACACTCCCCAGACCAATCCCGTCCTGACTATGGCTGTGAACTCAAGCAGGAGCAATGTCGCCTTGAGCCAGCCCCCTGATTCTTTTGGTTTGCTTCGACACTTGGCCCGCGTCTATATACCGTGCCCGAAAAAGCCAAGAGGACGGCCCCTGAAGGACCGTCCCCTGAAATTCGCTACGCGATGGCCCACCCAACAGGGTTGCCACTATTGGAGTGACTGCCAAATATCCCCTTGGTCCTGGACCAGTCGAATGGCCGTCCGTTCGTGGTGAGCCTGTCGAACCACAAACAAAGCTCTCCCACCGTCAATCTTCCTTCACCGCCGGAATTACCTTGGTCCCCATCAACTCGACAGACCGCATCACGTCTTCGTGGGGCATGTCTCCCTCATTGCCGTAGATGAGCAGGTACCCCGGGTCCAGGGTCTGCTTGATGTACCGTAGCTTCTGGATAACGGTTTCCGGGCTGCCTACGATAATGTTGTGGGCGTCCTGCAATTCTTCATAACCCATCCGCCTTCCGATAGTGCCGGTACCGATGGTCGGGCGGGACTGCTTGATCCGCAGCGCCTCCCGGGACTGGTAACCAGGCGGGTCGTTGAATTCTATAGGCCCTCGCTGTCGATGCGTCTCGGTCCACAGGAAGGTTCGGCCCACTTCCTGCGCCCGCTCGTCCGTATCCGCCACCAGGCACCGGATGAGATAGCCAAAGTGCTCCGGCCCGGGCTCATAGCCCTCTTCCCTGGCCGTCTCAAAGTAAATGTCCTTCAGCTGCTTGGTCAGGTCCAGCAGCGAACCCAGGTTCATGTAGGGATACATCCGCTTGGCGGCCCAGATTACGCTCTCCGGGCTGCCTGTACCCGGAAACCAGATTTCCGGATGGGGCTTCTGGATGGGCACCACCCAGGGATTCACCATGCGGTGGGGGAAGTAACGGCCCTCCCATCGGAAGGGGCCGGGATCAGTCCAGCACTTCACGATCAAATCGTGCGCTTCCTCAAACCTGTCCCGGTTCTCCGTGGGACTTATGCCTGCGTGGAGAGTCTCCACCGCGGTCCCACGCACGAACCCGGAAATTATGCGGCCGCCCGAAATACAGTCCAGCATGGCGATTTCCTCGGCCATCTTCACCGGGTCGTTGAGCGCGATCACGTTGCCCAGCATGGCGATCTTGCACCGCTTCGTAACCTTGGCGATAACCGCCGCGTCCACGTTAACCGAGGGCTTCATGCACCAGTAGGATGAGTGGTGCTCGTTGGACATTATCCCGTCGAACCCCACCTCGTCGGCCAGCGCATACTGGTCGTGGTAGTTGTTGTATAGAACGTGGGCCTTTTCCGGGTCAAAGTGGGTATTGGGGAAGTGCATTCGCCCCGACTCGTAGGGCGCCAGGTCATCGTCCGATACGTGACCGTAAGGCTGTTCCGAAAACCAGAAAACTTCCGTCATCGCTTGCTCCTTTTCTCTACGTCGTTGCCGCCGCCACCCAGTCCCATCTACCCGTCATCCCTCCGGCAGATTTCCCAACAACCATCTCAAAATCCCTTCCCCCTCGAAGGGGGAAGGCTAGGATGGGGGTGAACCCTCCCAACCAGCAAACCATCTCAAAATCCCTTCCCCCTCGAAGGGGGAAGGCTAGGATGGGGGTGAACCCTCCCAACCAGCAAACCATCTCAAAATCCCTTCCCCTTCGAAGGGGGAAGGCTAGGATGGGGGTGAACCCTCCCAACCAGCAAACCATCTCAAGACCCCTTCCCCCTCGAAGGGGGAAGGTTAGGATGGGGGTGACCCCCCCAACCAGCAAACCATCTCAAGATCCCTTCCCCCTCGAAGGGGGAAGGTTAGGATGGGGGTGACCCCCCCAACCAGCAACCCCACCCAAAATCCCTTCCCCCTCGAAGGGGGAAGGTTAGGATGGGGGTGAACCCTCCCAACCAGCAAACCAACCCAAAGTCCCTTCCCCCTCAAAAGGGGACGGCCAGGATGGGGGTGACGCCCTTAATCTGGACTCCCTTCAAAGTCCCTTCCCCCTCGAAGGGGGAAGGTTAGGATGGGGGTGACGCCCTTCCAGGAGGCCCCCCTCTCTACACCCCCGCCAGAAACTCCTTAACGGCTGCCAGGAAGTCCGCCGGTCTCTCCAGCGCCGGCGAATGGCCGCAGTTATCAATTACCTTCAGCGTTGCGTTGGGCATGGCGGCCTCAAACAATTCGCCGCATTCCACCGGGATTATGGCGTCCTGCCGCCCCCATACCAGCAGGGTCGGTGTGTCAACTCGCCCCAGGTAATGGGGCAGGCTTGGGTTGTGCAGGTATGGTCGCCAGCAAAGCCGCGAGGCCATTTCCTGGTTGGAATGCGCCACCAGCTGTTCTTCCGGAGTTGGGTCCTTCTCGTAGGCTTCACGATTTGGCACCTGGGAAATGTCGTAAAAACGCTGGTTAGTGCGGGTCTGGGCCGAAACCATGAATATCTCGGCGATTTCGCTCTCTTCTGGCTTGATGCCAGCCGCGCCCACCAGGATGAGCGCCTTGATCTGGTCCCTGGACATGGCTGCCATTTCCGCTGCCACCCAGCCACCCATGGATGAACCCATAAGCACATAGTCCTTCAGACCCAGGGCTTCCACCATGGCATGGTTAAAGTGGCAAAGGTCGGTGATGGTATATACCCACTCGGGCCGCTCGGTGCCGTTGAATCCGGCCTGGGAAAGCACGTAAACGGTGTAAGACTTGGCGAGTTCTTCGTGGTAGGCCTGCCATCCGGCGTTGCCGCCCGCCCCGTGCAAAAAGAGCAGAGGAGGCCCGCTCCCGCCGGAGTACATCTCCACCGGATTACCGGCAACTTCGATCATCGTCCGATTGGTACTCTCTGTCGTAGTCATTGGCAAACTCCCTGGCTGTGAATCAAGTGGTGGATTACGTTCATCGGTGACGAAACTAGACTGCTTATACGCTACTTTGTAACTACGAAGCACGAAACCCTTCGGTACCGCCCAGCGCCGCGACGTACAGGCTCTGTCAAGCTGCCTGCATTCTGAAACAAACCACCCTGCTAGTCAAGAAAGCGCTCCTGCGGCGCCTGGTGCCGGAGGTTGGGAGCCCCTCAATATTCAGCAATCTCCAGCCTTCGGCCGGCCTCGCCCCTCCCCGTTCTCCTTGACGCATATTGAGCCCAATGCTAAAATCCCGCTACGAATTTGCCCAATTTTTCATACGATTTTGCGTTCCGTGCCGTCGCCTTTGCGCAGGATTCGGATAGGCAACGCTCGGAGGGAGGATAGTCAATGGCCCCGGAGATCATGAAAGGACTTAAGGACGTTTACCTGGACACTACCACGTCCAGCTTCATTGACGGTGAGGTTGGGAAGCTCCTCTATCGGGGCTACAATATTCACGACCTGGCCGAGCAATCCACCTTTGAGGAGGTCATCTACCTGCTGCTCTACGGCAGGCTCCCTGGCCAGCAGGAGTTGTCGGAATTTGACGATCTTCTCCGGGCCAACCGTCGTATCCCTGATGAGGTCATCCAGGTCCTGGACTTGGTGAAGAACAGTCACCCCATGGACGCGCTGCGCACCGGCCTTTCCGCCCTGTCAGCTTTCGACCCCGAAGTGAATGACAATTCCGCCGAGGCAACCATTCGCAAGGGCATCCGCCTCACCGCAATGGGACCCACCATAGTCGCCGCCCACCATCGCCTGCGCCAGGGACTGGAACCCGTGGCTCCCAACCCGGACCTTAACCACGCTGGCAACTTCCTCTACATGCTCTTCAACGAATTGCCCGACGAGGAAACCACCCGTCTCCTTGATGTGGACTTCATCCTCCACGCCGAGCACGGCGCCAACGCCTCAGCCTTCGCCGCCCGCGTCACCGCCTCTACCATTTCAGACCTGCATTCGGCCGTAGTCACCGGTGTGGGCACCCTCAAGGGTCCCGCCCATGGTGGTGCTGCCGAAGAAGTAATGAAAATGTCGCTGGAAATCGGCCAGCCCGAGAACGCCGAGGAATACTGCCGGGCCAGGCTGGAAAGCGGCGGCCGCATTATGGGCTTCGGCCACCGCGTTTACCGCGCCGAGGACCCCCGCGCTCGCCACCTTCGTGAGCGGGCCCGCGCCCTCAGCGAAAAGATGGGCCAGCCCCACTGGTTCCAGATCCTCAGCTACGTCGAAGAGGAAGCCATGGTCCCCTACCGGTCCCGGGGCATCCACGTCAACGTGGACTTCTTCGCCGGCTGCATCTACTACCTGCTGGGCATCACCGACGACCTGTTCATCTCCATCTTCGCCCTGGGTCGCATCCCCGGCTGGACTCTCCAGTGCGTCGAGCAGTTCGAGGACAACATCCTCATTCGTCCCCTCCTGGAGTACACCGGCGACATGGACCTGGAGTATGTGCCCATGGAACAAAGGGGCTAACCCTCAAAACAGCCGTAACCAGCAAAGGGGCAGGCCAACCGCCTGCCCCTTTCTCATTCTCCAGCCCAATACCCGACTCAGCGCCATAGCAACCTGGGGTTCCCCGCCGAATAGCCACGTTGGCCCTGAGCCTGTCTAATGGCCCAATTTGATGCCCCCGACCACCCGGACGTAAATCCACCAAAGGCTCCCACCTTCCGCTTCTCTTCCGTGCCGCCCCGCAAAGCTCCCTGGCCTAAGGGGACGTCGTCAAAAGTCGATTCTCGTCTTTCCAGCGAAAGCCGGAATCCAGTTCCGTCATATGAATGGGTGATATGTTCCGCGATATGCCATGACTCTGGAATATCGCCTGGTTACACCCGACACCCATCCGCCAGGAAGGGCTAATTTGACGACACCCCCTGGTCTGCTCTCCCTGGTTACTCGCCTATCTCCAACTCTGCCATGCGCGCCTGGTGAATTCCGTCCCAGTAGCCCGCCCATTCCTCGCGAGTTCCCCGCACCGTCTTGCCAGGCACGTACGCCGGTGACACCAGCGGCAGCGCTCGTGCAACCCTCAGCAGCACATAAGCGTTGGCCGGAAGCTGCGACGCGTGCACCCCTCTGTGACCGTGCTGGTACGCCTGGAATATTTCCTCGTGAAGCTCCGGCTCCTTCTCCTTCTCCACAATGTGGGCCGTGCCCTTGAACCGGTACCCCTTCCGCTCGTAGAGGTCAACCAGGTTAATCTCCATCGCCGGATTGTGACGCAGGTTCTCCATGGTCCCCGGCGATGCCAGGTCCGCAAACAGCAGGTGGTCGTCGTCCCACACCGACGCCGTACCCTTGGGCGAGAGGTTGGGCGTCCCGTCCGGGCAAACAGTGGCCACGAACCCCAGCCTCTGCTGCCGCACCACTCGCTTCATATCCTCGGTTAATATCCCCATCTCTCGTACACCTCAACGTATCTCTTGGAAAGGGTCCTTTGCGGCTACCACTGAGCAGTGCCGTCACTCACTCCTGAAGCCTCCGCCAAAACGGGTTCTTCCCTCAATATCGCCCCAATCCCACAGGGACTGGGGCGATATTTGGGGCGTTCCATTTCAATCCATTTGCATATCCAACCTGGCCTTACCCCCAGGGCAATCGCGTTTCAGCTACGGTGCCAGCGCGTCGTTCCCGCGCCGGCGGGAACCTCGAACCTGCATGGAATTACGGCTGATGTGAATTTCTCCAAGTGCGACGGCCTTGACCCTACCCCTTTCCGCCCCCGCCTCTATCCCGCCACTCCCCACTCCTCCCCCCCCCCCCTTCCCCCCCCCCCCCTCTCCCCCGCCACTCCCAACTCCTCCCGCGCGCTCTGCTCCGCCCTCGTCACCGCGTCTGCCAGTTCCGGAAGCGGAACTTCTCTCCTGGCTGCCAGGTAGTTGAAAATAACCTCTTTGACCGGCTTTCCCGTGGTCTTGGCCACGGCGCAGGCATAAGCGCCGCCCTGCAGCCTGTATTTCCTGACCGCATCCCCCACCCTGTCCTCCTCCACCGAATCGGTCTTGTAGTCCACTACAACCAGCCCGTCCGGCTCTTCAAACAGCAGGTCAATAAACCCGTGGAGAAATCCGCCCTCGATCGGCGCGGCCACCGGCACTTCCCGCCACAGCCGTTGCGACGCCACCGCCCGCCGGACACAGTCGCTGTTGACTGCCTGCCGTGAAAGTTCGACCACATCACCCACCCGGCCGGGAATTCCCTCCGCCGTCGCCTGCGCCTGCGCCCGTTCCTCCAGCCCGGCCCCGGTGGCCAGGTCTATGGACTGCAGCACGGCGTGCACAGCCCTTCCCACCTGGCTGCCCGCTCTGCCCCGACGCCAGGGTTCATCGCCCTGGCCCCACTCCTGCTCGTCCTTTCGTTCCCTCTCCACCCGGGCCGACTGCCCCAGTGCGGTGGCCGACACAAATGACGGTTTGCCCTGGGACCGAATCATATCCTCTCGTTCGTCAACCCACGAGTCCCTGGCCTCTACCGAGTGTTCCCCCAAGAACTCCGTGGACGGCGGCTCACCGTGCCCTCCCCTTTGCCGGTTAATGGTGTACCCGCCTATTCCACCCACGAACGCGGGCTCCCACATTTCGGGACTGTCCGCCATAAGGGCGGAAATCCTGTGGGCCACTGAGTTGGTGTTGCGCCTCCCCGAGGACCTCCGCAGGCTCAAGACCAGGTGATCCCGCGCCCGGGTGGTGGCCACGTACATCCTGCGCACCTCTTCGGCATCTGTCATTTCCTTTTCCCGCTTGGATAACTCCTCGTATCCGGGGGTGCTGAAATTGTCCCCTCTGGGGCCCACGCTTACCTCCACCGAAGAGGCTTGCCGGTCAAAGAGGGCGGGTGCGGTGGATCGATTTGGGTTACTGTTTATGCCCGTCAGTACTACTACCGGAAATTCCAGTCCCTTGGCGGAGTGAATTGTCATCACCCGGACTGCCGCCTCATCCGACTCGGGTACGGGCGATTCCGTGACGCGCACCCTTTCGCTAATCTGGTCCTCAATCCAGTTCACGAATGACCGGAGTGAGTGGCCGTTGGCCTCGGCGTACTGCCGTGCCCTTTCGACCATAAATCGGTATCGCCGCCACTGTTCCCTCATGCGGGGGTGGTCGGTGGCCGACTCCATCAGCATCCGGTCTCGGACAAAACGTTCCACCAGCGCCGCCGGCGATACCCAAACTCTCTGGTGGTGGAACTCCTTCAGCACTGCCAGGCACTCCGCCACCACCGCTTCGCCCTTCCCTTCCCCAATGGCCAGGTAATCAAACTGCCCCCCCGCCTCGTAATGTCTCAATAGCTCCACATCGCTGCATCCAAACGCCGGTGACCTCAGCGCCGCGACGGTGGCTATCCGGTCCGCCGGGTTGTCGATAGCTCGCAGGCAGTTCAGCAGGTCTCGAACTTCCTGGCTTTCGAAAATCAGCGATGCGCTCTCCAGCCGGTAGGGGATGTCGAACGCCTCCAGTCCCCTTTCCAGGGCTGGCAGCGAGGTCCGGGTTGGAATGAGAATACAGATGTCCGAATAAGTCACCGGCCGGTATTCTTCGCCGCTATCTGGCCTCGAAGTTTCCGGGTCCAGCATCAGCCATTCTTCTGCCACAATCTGTCGCAGCAGGGCCCCCAGTTCATCGGCCTCATGCCTGCGGACAGTGTCGATATTCTCGTCCATTTCCTCGTTGCCCAGCGCCCACACCCGTGGCCCAATGCCCCCTTCCGTGGCTGCCGACCGGAGGTTCGTCATGCTTTCATAGGACGCCTGGCGCTGGCTGGCATCATCGTCGTCAGCGCTCATCCACTGGGAAAAGACGTGATTCACCCAGTCTATAATCGGTTTCTGCGAGCGGAAATTCTGGACCAGTTTCTCCGTGCCCCCGCCAGCGACCGTCATCCGTTCCTGCAGCCGGTACATCTGCTCCACATCGGCCCGCCGGAATCGGTAGATAGACTGCTTGGGGTCGCCGACCACGAACAGCTTCCCCCTGGCCGGCGTCACCTGCTCCCAACTGCTGGCGCGGTCAGGCTCGGCAACACCAAGGGGCACATCCTCAGCGAGGAACATGGCAATTTCCGCCTGGATGGGGTCCGTATCCTGCGACTCGTCAATCAACAGGTGGGAGAACCGTCGCCGAAAGTGGTCGCGGACCTCCAGGTTGCTCCGCAGCAGGTCCCGCGCCCAGACCAGCAGGTCCTGGAACTCGGCCCGGCCCTCTCTCCTCCGCTTCTCGGCGTAATCCAGAACAAATCTCTGCAGGGCGTTCAAAATATTGCCGAAGGCCCTTCCCTTGGCCAGTTCCAGTTCCTTCGATACCACGCCGTCCAGGCCCTTTAACAGGTCTCGCAGGACATCAATGGCATCCTTTCCCTGTTTTGGATCAACATCCCAATTGTTTTTGTTGCCACGCCTGTCACTTCTGAGCGGGAGAAGCCTGCCCAATTGATTGTAATAGGCGGTTGTCCCCGGCTCCGTAGCCAGCAATGCCTGTACCGTCGGCATTCGGACCCGAACGTAGTTGTACAGTGCATCGCCCTGCCTGTTCTTGCAAAACTGGCAAAGCCGTTCCGCTTCAGGCCACTGCTCCTGGAGCGCCTCCATAGAAGCGCCCGCTTTGGCGTCCGGGACAGGAAATCCTCCCTCATTCAGATCGGCATAGTTCGCATGGAACTCCCTCGCCAGGTCCTTAAGGTTGGTCAGGGTAATGCCCATCGAGAGCGCCAGGGCCAGGTCGTCAGCAATAGGTGAGTCAGCTTCCAGTACTCGGTTGAGCCACTCGTTCCAGGCCTCGTCAAAGGCTATTCCCGCCACGATTTCGTCCGAGGTTTCAAAGCCCGGTGGCAGCCTGGCTTCAAGCGGCCGCTCGTGAAGCAATTGCCCGGCAAACGCATGCAGCGTCCGGATATTCGCCTGGTCCAAATCCTCCGTCCCCTGGCGGCACAACTCCCGCTCGCCACTTGGCCTCTCCGCGTCCAGCGCCGCTCTTTCCAGGTTCTCCCGAACCCGGTCCCTCAACTCCGCAGCCGCGGCTTCGGTGAAGGTTATGGCGGCCACCCGGTCCATCGTAGCTCTGCCGGTCACCACCAGGTTGACAATGCGTTGGACCAGACTCGTGGTCTTGCCGGTTCCCGCGCTGGCCTCCACGAACAGGGTGTCATCCAGATTGCGGGTGATCACCTGCCGCGCCGCCTCATCGCTGGGAGCAAATGGCTTCTGGAGTGGCGCTGTATTGGTGGATTGCTCTGTCATCTATTCCTCATCTCCCGGCGCGTCCATCTCTGCGTCCTCGGCCAGCCCCAGGTAGATTGCTGTCTGATCGTCCGTCTTCTTCCGTTCCCAGGTGTCGAAGCGGCGGGATGTGCACAGGCTGTTAAAGTCGCAATAAGTGCAGTTGTTGTATTCGCTATCCTTGCCGGGGTTGGCCGGGAATACCCCCGTCCGGATGCCCTCAACCACGGTGGACACCCCTTCCCTGAATCGCTGGGCCGTGTCCGGGTCCTCAATGTCGAAATAATCAGAGGGCAGTAGCTTGAACCCTCCCCCGCCGGAGGTGAACCAATAGGCCGCCCGTACCCTGGTCGCCTCTGGAAACATTCTCTGTGCCGCCAGCGAATATATGCCCAACTGCAATCGCTTGCCGTGGTCAATGGGATCCTTGTCCAGGTCACGATAAGGTCTGACCGACCCCGTTTTGTAGTCCGCCACCAGCACGGATTTTCCGTCGGCGCTGACGTCCACCCGGTCAATTACACCGCGAAAACGCAGCCCCGTTTCCCCGTCTTCCACTTCCGGCGAGTCGTCTCCCAGGCCAAACTTGGCCTCGGCCAATACCTGGCCCGTATGCATGGCTGCCCGCAACTGGGTCTCTTCTGCCAAGAATATGGTCAGGTCGTCGCGAATGTTCTGTTTGGCCATTTCCCACAGCAGGTACTTGCCCGTAACTCCCCTGTCCTCCGCCTTTTCAAACTCTTCCTCGGCAATTTGCATCAGCCGCACTTGGTCCGACTCACCCCAGGGCACCCCGGGCGGAGGCAATGTGCCGTCGGCGCTGGTCTTGACTATAAATCTCTCCAGGATCGCATGGACCAGGCTGCCCCGGTCCAGCGCGCTGATCACCGTAATGTCCTCCGGTTTTTCCAGCGCTCCCAGCCTCAGCACGTTGCCGAGGAAATACTTGAAGGGGCACGTCGCCCAGGCCTCCAGGCGCGTGGGCGACATTGCCTGCTGCCCCAGGTTCCGAACGTACCGCGCGTCAGCGGCCGTCTCCGACAGGTTGCCGTCAAATTCGGTAAAGCCGCGAGAAATGCGGTTCCTGGTCAACAAGTTGGCCCGGGCCAGTGTTCCCTCCACTGCCAGGGGGTGGCTGGAGGTTGGAAAGCCTACCCTACTCCACTGAACCAGGCGGTGCAGGTGGAAGTCCAGCCTGTCTGCCAGCCGGCCATTGTCCAGGTCTCCCAGCGCGTGTTCCGCCGACTGGGTAATGGACAGCCATTCATGGCTACTGAACGAGCCCAGTGTTCCGCTGTGGACCTGCTCCCCGGCAAGTGCCGAGGCCTGTTCCAGCAACCACCGCGACGGGTGGGCCTGCCGTCGGGACGCCGAATCGGCCAGCGGATATGACAAAGTACGCCGGGGCGCTGTCGCCAGGGCCGACAGGTACTCAAACCGTTCCTGCGCCACCATTCGCTGCGACCGGGACAGGTTTGTCCCTGAGGGCAGCGCAGTCTCCGGCAAAAGCGGGTCAGGACGCAGGGCCGGCGGAACGCTGCCCTCAATCATTCCCACCAGCCAGATCCGGTCGAAGCTCATCCCCACCGCATTCTGGAAGTTCGACACAAACACCCCTTGCCCGGTGGGCCCCAGGTGCCCATGGGGAACCTGCAGGGATGCTTCCACCACCTGCCTGAACTCCTCCGCCGTGGCCCCCGTACCCGTCGCATCCGTGGTGATGGCGTCGGCAGATGCAATCTCTTTGAGAATTCTTTCGACGGACTCCGTCTCTCTTTCAAAACGTTCCTGCTCGGCGGCATTGGTGGCGGCGCTGGCGCTGGAAAGATAGCCCTTAAAGATTTTCAAGGCCCAGTCGCTGAATACTTCCCACCTGCTGCCGTCTGCCGGCGGGGTTACCGCCTCGGCCAGGTCAAGCACGAACTGTCTCAGGTCCCGTCCGGCCCGCGCGGATTCCCTCATGGCCTCGGCCCGCGCTTCGGAAATTGCCTCGGTGGCCTCATCCTCGTCGGCCCGGGCGATGGTGCTCCTGGCATAGTTCTCCAGCCGCTCACTCCACTGGTCCAGGCCTCCAATAACCCCCGCGCTCCGGCTCACTGCATCCCAAAGCGTCGGATTGAACCGCTCCGTCCTTCCCCCCGGCGGACTTATCGGGCAACTGGTCAGCCAGTCCATCAGTTCGTCTCGCAGAAAGTCCTTCTCCGCCATCCCCATCAGTCCCCGCAGGGTTCGGCCCGCCGTTGTTTCGGCTAGCACATCCCTTCCCGGCCCGGCCATGGGGATATTCGCCAGCACCAGTTCGTCCCGGATCAATGTGCCGTAGGGACTCTCCATACGATAGAGCGCTGCCATGCGATGGAACGGCGTCCCCTTGCCGCCGGCTTCCTCCACCATCTGCCGAATCACCCACCTCAGCTCCTCGTGGGCGCTGGGCGCAACGTGCAGGTCCGCATCCCCGGGCAGCAGCGATTGGCCATTTCCGGCGTCTCCGATGGCAACAGCATCCCCCACAACAATCTCCAGTTCCCTGGACAGGCTGTCTATTGGCTCGTCCGCCTGGGCGTCCCCGCAAATCCCAAGAATGACTGAGCACCGTCCATCCCGCGCCAGCGCGACAATCAAAGACGCCTCCGCCGGGCTGACGGTGCGCGGCAGGAAAACCACGATATGCCCCAGGTCATCCAGCGCCGCCGCTTGCCCCAGTCCCACAACCTCGGCGGCCTTCGACGTCAGGTCCTCCGAGTCGTACCACTCGGTGGTCAGCTTCTGTCGGTGGTCCCGGTACAGGCCCACCACTTCACCTGTCACCCCGCCGTGGTCTTCCAGTTCAGTCAGTTCTCCCTCATCCAGGCGGCGCAACTCCCTGAAAGAGGCACGGACGCTTGACTGGGTTCGGGAATGATGGCTCACCGGTTGCAGCGCCCCGGTTGTGCCGGCCAAAACCTGGCGCAGGGAAATGCTCTGGAGGGTTGAAGTCAGGGGTTTCCGGTTTTCCGCCGCCAGCGCCGCCCCGCCCAATAGCTCCGACAACACCGGCATCTGGATGAACCGGACGTTTACGAATCCCTCCTGTCCCAGTTCCTGCCTCAGGCTCAGGCTGGCATACCTGGAGGGGGACACAACGGTCACCGGGGCCATCAGGGCGACCTGCTTGGCCTCCTTGACCGTTTGCCATAGGGCTTCCCGTAACTGGGGTGAATTTCGGCCCCTCAGCAGCCGGCCGCGAAATCCTTGGTAATTGGCCTGAGCGTTATTGCCTTGCACATCACTGGCCTGCACGTTATTGAAGAGAGGTTCGTTTAACATAAAAGTATATTAACGTGTCACCCACGATGTCGCCACGGCCTTGTGTCACAGGGCCATCGCACTATAAGTCCGCGTAACTTGTGCATTATAAGTTCGTCGTAGCCTGCGCAGGGTTCTTCAACTGGAAATGAATATCGCCCTGAGCTTGCCGAAGGGTCTGGAGTCCCTCCCGCCCGCCCCTTCGCCAGTCCCCACCCAAAACAGAAACATACTGGCCCTTTCCCTTTTGTTTGACTACCCTGTTCCTGCGTGTTAAAGTTGGCTCCTAAATCAAATAGGAAATGTTCTGGCGGGAGCTTGGGTAAGCCAGGCTGAGAGGGCAGCCGCACGTCGCTGCCGACCGTCTGTACCTGATCCGGATAATGCCGGCGCAGGGATAAGACGCTGGAATTCAAGCAACCGCCGGTTAATTGCACGGCGGTTTTGTCTTATTTTGGAGACTCATCAGGAGTAACAGAGATGTCCGATGACTTGGTAATTGGCGGAAAAAGCTTCTCTTCCCGACTGGTCGTGGGGACCGGCCGGTACCGCACCAACGAGGAAATGGTAGAGGCCATCGAAGCCTCGGGCACCGAGATGGTCACCGTGGCCATTCGCCGCCTCAACCTTGACGACCCCACCCAGAAAACCATCCTGGACTACATCGACTGGTCCAGGTACAACATCCTGCCCAACACCGCCGGTTGCGCCACCGTCGAGGAAGCCATGTTTGTGGCCCGCCTTGGCCGCGAAGTGGCCAAGACCGACTTCGTGAAGCTGGAAGTAATTCCCGACCCCAAGTATCTCTTCCCCGACCCGGTGGGCACTCTTGAGGCTGCCCGGCAGTTGGTGCAGGAAGGCTTCATCGTCCTCCCCTACATCCACGCCGACCCCGTCCTGGCCAAGCGCTTGGAGGAAGTGGGTTGCGCCACCGTCATGCCCCTGGGCTCCGCCATCGGCTCCGGCCAGGGCATCCACACCGTCGAAGAAGTGCGCATCATCATCGAGCAGGCCAGCGTTCCCGTCGTGGTTGATGCCGGGCTCGCCGTCCCCTCCGATGCCTCCAGGGCCTTGGAGATCGGCGCCTCTGCCGTCCTGGTTAACACTGCCATTGCCCAGGCCGAAAATCCGGCTCAGATGGCCGAGGCCTTCAAGCTGGGCGTTCAGGCCGGGCGCAACGCATACCTGGCGGGCCGGATACCTACCCGCGCCTATGCCTCCGCCAGCAGCCCCACCGACGAGGTGCCCCAGCCAGTGACGGCGGGCAGCTAGTACCTTGGCCCTTGCCCTGCCCGATCCCTGCCTCTGCCTGGTCACCGACCGCCGGGTGGGCGACGAGGCTACCCTGGTTGAGCGCGTAGCTGACGCGGTAAAGGGCGGTGTTGACCTGGTCCAGCTGCGGGAGAAAGATTTGCACGGCGCCCAGCTCCTGGAGCTTTCCTGCCGTTTGCGGGACGCCCTAGGCGGCCGAGCCTTGCTGGTGGTCAACGAGCGGGTCGACGTGGCCGCGGCCCTCCCTTCCGACGGGGTCCAGCTCGGTGAGGATGCCGTACCCGTGCCGGCGGCCCGACGCATCCTCGGACCGGAAATGCTCATCGGCCGCTCGGTCCACTCGGTGGACGGGGCCCGTCAGGCCGTGGACGACGGCGCCGACTTCCTCGTGGTGGGCACCATGTTTGCCAGCCGCTCCCATCCCGGTGAAGAACCCTCCGGACCGGAACTGCTGGCTCAGGTAGTCTCCCGCTGTTCACTGCCGGCCATCGGAATCGGCGGTATTACTGCAGACAATTGCCACCAGATAATGGCAGCCGGAGCCTCCGGCGTGGCAGTTATCACTGGCATCCTGGCCGACCCCAATCCCTGCGGCGCAGCCGGTAAACTGAAAGAAGCCATGCTGGCCGCCCGCCGCAAACCCGGTGTTACCAGGGAATCGCCCTGATTTGCTTCCCTTCAGATGAGGGGAAATAGGGGTGGTCCCGGCAGGCTCCTGCGCACTTGATAGTCAGGCCATTTTGGAAGTGCCCCCGCCCCCGTGACTAACCGTAACCCAAAGTGCGATAATTCCCCGGTAAACCTCAATGTCCAGTCCCTGCGAGGCTTAGCGTTAAAATGCCCGAGATGATCAACCTGGTAGTCAACGGAAAGCCACGGGAGGTGGAAGATTCCACCGACCTGGAAACATTCCTCGTTTCCTTTGGCCTGGATCTGCAATTTGTTGCCGTGGGCTACAACGGCGAAGTTATCAAGAAAGAGGCCTTCGCCCAGGTAACCCTGCAAAACGGCGACAGCCTGGAGATTGTTCGTCCGGTGGGTGGCGGGTGAGCGTCTCCGCCAATGCCCTGGATGCCCGGCTCCTTGGCGTAATCCGGGACAACCGCGAAAAGGTCCTGGGCTGGATGAACGATGAACCCGGTAGCTGGGGCTTCCTGGCCGGCCAGGCTGTCTTGGCTTGCCGCGAACAAAAGGGAGAAGCCCTCACCGACCCCGAACGCCGCATGGTCTGGCATCGCATGTGGCAACTCCTCGCCGACCTCAAACAACGGGCCACTGAATAGTCCCTTCCCCCTCGAAAGGGGAAGGTTAGGATGGGGGTGAATCCCCACCAGAAGCCTCCATTCCCGCCCAAAGCCCCTTCCCCAACCCCGTTCGCCCTGAGCCTGTCGAAGGGCCCCCTGGACAGGGGAATTCCAGAGTGAGGGCCCCTTCAAAGTCCCTTCGACCTCGAAGGGGGAAGGTTAGAGCCTGTCCTGAGCCTGCCGAAGGAATGGGGGCGAATCTCGCCCCCGCCATCCCTAGTCCCGCTGCAGCAACTCAATCCGCACGTCGTCCGGCGCCCGCACAAACGCCACCTGCACCCCCGGCCGGATGGTACGGGGTTCCCGCGCCATCTCCGCGCCCCGACTCTTCAGTTCCGCCACCGTCTCTTCCAAGTTCTCCACCCGGAAACCAAAATGGTCCAGCCCCAGGTGCGGTTCCCGCGGGCTGCTGTCCATGTTCTCCTCTTCCGGCACCGTGGCGACAAACACCATCAGCCCGTCGATGTCCAGGTCTGTCCGCACAAACCCGTCCGACTGCACCGAATGGATTACCTTGGCGTCAAACATCTTCTCGAAATAGGCCGCCATCTCTTCCGGATTCTTGGTGCGCAGGTGAATATGGTCGTATGTGTACTTGGGCATAGTTACCTCTCAATCCTCTAAGCGTTGCCTCAAATTAGGCGCGCCCCACCCGTTTGTCAAGAAAATCGACCTCAGGGCCGGCCTACCTGTTCAGGTCATGTGGATGCTCCAATTGTAGGGGCAGACCTATGTGTCTGCCCTGGTGCGGCGGCTCTGCCCTGGCCCTGCACCTCTGCCCTGGTACGGCGCCTCTGCCCTGGTACGGCTCGTTTGCCTTTTTCCGGCGTGACCTCCCCGGTCTCGCACTAGTAACTCGTGCCTGCCCTGGTCATGTTCCGGTTCCACCCGAATCGAACCCTTCCGACCCTCCGTACAATCGCATCCCAGCTCCACCACAGCCCCGTCCTTCCCCCGCCTGCGCAAAACTCGAACCCGCAGGAAATCACAATCGAAGTGAAATTATCCAATTGCAAGACCCCGGCCAATTAGAGACTATCTCAAAATCCCTTCCCCCTTGACGGGGGAAGGTTGGAGCCTGTCCTGAGCCTGCCGAAGGAATGGGGGTGAAAAGCAATCTCTTTTGCTGTCGCATCTTGCCCAATGCTCTGCCCTGAATAATCTTGAGATAGCTTCGAAGTCATGTCGCCCTGAGCGAAGCCGAAGGGCCTCAAAAACCCTCCAGACTGTCCGATTGCAGGACCGTAATTTGGACTGCAGAATGTGGCAAACACCCCAACTCATAAGTCATGTCGCCCTGAGCGAAGCCGAAGGGCCTCGAGGCCCTCCAGACTGTCCGGTTGCAGGTCCGAAACCTGGATTGCCGAATGCGGCAAACACCCCCCACCCATAAGTCATGTCGCCCTGAGCTTGCCTAAGGGCCTCAAAACCCTCCTGCCAGTCCGGTTGCAGGTCCGAAACCTCGATTGCAGAATGCGGCAAACATCCCCAACCCATAGATCATGTCGCCCTGAACTTGCCGAAGGGCCTCAAACCCTTCCTGACTGTCCGGTTGCAGGTCCGAAACCTGGATTGAAGAATGCGGCAAACACCCAACCCATATGTCATGTCGCCCTGAGCTTGCCGAAGGGCCTCAATCCCTTCCGGACTGTCCGGTTGCGGTTCCGAAATCTGGTTTGCGGGATCGCGTTTGCATTCTCTAATCCTTCCACAACGAAAATGGCCCTAAAGCGCCATTGCCCTATCTGGTTGCCCCCTCCGTACAATCGCATCCCAACTTCAGAACAAGCCCCGTTCTTCCCCCGCCTGCGGGAAACTGCGAACCCGCAGGAGATCACAATCGACGTGAAATCATCCAAGTGCAAAACCCCGGCCAATTAGCCCCCATCCAGCCCCTCTCCCAGTACCCCAAATCTCCCGCTTCCCGTTATAATGTCCCCAAATCCAAGGGCCTGAAACTCAATCCCCATTTCCCAGGAGGAACGCATGAAATACGACGTGATTATTGTTGGCGGTGGCGCCGCCGGCTCGGTGCTGGCCAGCCGGCTCATTGAAGACCCCGGCACCTCTGTCCTGTTGCTGGAGGCGGGCAAAGACTACCCGGACCCGGAAAACCTTCCCGACGAGATAAAGTTCGGCGGTACTAGGTATGCCGAGTCCCCCGAGTCCGAGCACAACTGGGCCCTGCGCGGCACCATCACCGAGGAGCAGGGTGAAATCCACGTGGCCCAGGGCAAGGTCATCGGCGGTGGCTCTTCAATTAACGGCCAGGCCATGCAGCGCGGCCTGCCCGAGGACTTCGATTCCTGGTCCTCCGAGGGCAATACCGAGTGGTCTTACGACAAGGTACTGCCCTTCTACCGCAAGATGGAGCGGGACCTGGACATTCAGGACGACTTCCACGGCACCGACGGCCCCATCCCGGTGCGACGCCGCCAGTCCTCCGACCCTTCGCCCATTCAGAAAGCCTTCCGCGACGCCTGCGTGTCCGTCGGTTACTCCATTGTCGAGGACACCAACGGTCCCAACCCCACCGGTGTGGGCGTGGCCCCCACCAACAACCTCGGCGGCGTCCGGATGAGCGCGGCCCTGGCCCATCTATCCCCCATGCGCCACCGGCTGAACCTCACGGTCCGGGGCGAGGTCTATGTCCAGAAAGTCCTCTTCGAAGGTCGAAAGGCCGTAGGCGTCGAGGCCGTCAGCGGCGGTGAGACCTTCCAGGTATTCGCTGAGCGGGTGGTGCTGTGTTCCGGCGCCATCAGGTCTCCCCAGCTTCTGATGCTTTCCGGCATTGGCCCCCGCGACCAGCTTGAACAGTTTGGCATCCAGGTCTTGCAGGAAGCGCCCGGCGTGGGCCAAAGCCTCTGGAATCACCTCAGCGCCCACATCAACTATAAGGTCAAGGATGGCGTCAGCATGGAGCCCAACCTTGACGGCGCTCACTTCAGCCTGCACTACACCTCCGACAGTTCCGATGAGACCAACGACATGCTGCTCCGGACCAACACGGTAGTGGACGAACGCGAAGAGCGGGTCCGTGGCGTTCGCACCCGCTACAATACCTCCGACGTCCCGCCGGATCGTTGTGCCCGCATGTCCTGCACCCTGGGCCTCCCCAAGGGCTCTGGCTTCGTTCGCCTCGCCTCCGCCGACCCCAGCGTCCAGCCCACCTTCAACTACCGCTACCTCCAGCACCCCGATGACATGCGCCGGGTGCGCGAGGGCATCCGCAAGGGCGCTGAACTGCTGGAATCCGATGTTTACCGGGACGTGATGGACTATCGAATCACCCCCACTGACGAGGAACTCAACAACGACGATGCTCTGGACCTCTACATCCGCAAGACCGTGGGCACTGCCCGCCACGTATCCGGCACCTGCAAAATGGGCCCCGACTCCGACCCCATGGCCGTTGTGGACCAGCAATGCCGGGTCAAAGGCGTCGAGAACCTCTTCGTCGCCGATGCCTCAGTGGTACCTCACATCCCCCGCTCCGGCGGTCTCCACCCCACCGCCCTCATGATTGGCGAAAGAGTCGTGGAATGGGTCTCCGCCGCCTAAAGGCCCCCCACACCCTCACCTGCCCCCTTTGTGGGGGCAGGTGAGGGTGTAAATAACCAATCGCCCCTCCCCCCTCAACGAAAGAATGCCAGAACAGGTGCTACCAGTAGTCCCTTCCCCCTCGAAGGGAGAATGCCCGGACAGGGGGGCAACCAGTAGTCCCTTCCCCCTCGAAGGGGGAATGTTAGGATG
>MKWU01003633.1_pt1 | contig 19906 bp, 12 predicted proteins | sample 809101 | NCBI WGS metagenome assembly MKWU01 (sample SAMN05860141, study PRJNA318959) | sponge metagenome | host: Aplysina aerophoba | place: Slovenia: Piran, Adriatic Sea, Gulf of Piran | collected 2013-05-07
ATCGCCGCTCCGGCGGCCGTGGCACAACCGCCAGCGCGCCAGCGACATACGGAACCGGCGGCGTGTCCATCACAGACGCGATTTCGTGTCCGGCGACCCCCGAAGCACCATGTACACTCGTGGATCGGCATCGGCACGGGCGCCCGGCGGTCAAAATGGGTCCCCCGACAGACGGCTCGAACGCCACCACGGGGAGGACGTTGGAGGTAGAGACGTCGGGGTACGCTTTCGCCTCGGCGACAACCCTGTGGCGGACTCGGCCGCCGATAATGCGGGCGGTGACGACGGGCGGTGCGGCGCTCACGCATCACGCCGCACCGACACGGGGAAAGGGGGCGGCGCCCCCATGCGCGACCTCCTCGGGAGCGCGATTTCCGGGGGGATCGAAGGGGGGCAGGGCCATCCCTCGCCGGCCCCTGGGTTATACCCGGGGTAAGCTGGCTAGACGGCTACTAACAGATCGGAAGCCAGCCCGGCGGACGCCACCCCTCGACGCGGAGGCTGAAGGTCTCGCGGGGACAGTTCGTGAAGACGAGGACCGGGTATCTGCGGCCTGCCAACGGTCCGGGACTTGGCAGGCCGTGGTGGTCACATCAGCAGCCTTGGAGCGCCGCAATCGCGCGGACCGGAGCACCCGCCCTGTCTTGGCAATCCTGGAATTGACGGAGGCGCGAACAGTGGCGCCGGTCCCACGGTGTGGATTCCTCGAAGCCGGAGTAGGGGGAAGCGCTCATTCGTCCTCGAAAGCCCCCACGAAGGCTCGGCCAACCGGAGTGATGTAGAAGCGCTGGTTCGGGCTGCGCGCGTTTTCGGGCATCGTCATCTCGATCCAACCCTTTTCCAGACACGGATCCCGAAACTGCCGTTTGACGTAGCTCTCAGTCTTGAGTTCCAACGCTCCACGGATCTCCTCACGCGTCATTTCGCCGGACATTACAGACAGCAGCCGCATCTCCTTCTTTCCGGGTGCGGGTGCGTCGGCAGGCGCTTCAGAGTCATCTTCCTTTCTCTTCCGTTCGTTGAGCACCGTCGATTCACTTTCTCTGACACCGGGCACTCGTGGAGCAGCTTCGGGTTCGGAAGGGGAAGGTTGCCACAGAGGCAGGTCGCGATGTTCTGGAACCTGCGATGCGTCATCGAATACGATCTCGCGAAGACCGGAAGGCGCGCTGGGTTCCGACCATCTGTCGGCGCCGCGGACAACCAACTCGTCAAGCCCTCGGCATGGCTCTCCTTTTGAGCGAACATACACCGGTACATAACGAAACTTCCCGAGTTGGTCGGTCGCCCCCGCCCAGGTGCCGCCATGCCCTAGGTCGGAGTTCACGACCAGCGCCGCATCCGCCAGCGCATAGATCTGCTTGTTGCGTTCCATCGCCTGCCAACCCCGGAACCGGACTGCGGGATCGAAGGAGGAGACCAGCACAAGCCGCCCGTCCATGAGTGGCTCGCGATTCCCCCGGTTGAGCGCGGCGCGTTCGAGGTTATTGCCCAGGATGCCAATCGCATGCCCACCCGCCTCAAGGGACCCCCGCATGGCCGCCTGATCTACGCCACGGGCCCCACCCGAAACAATCTGCACGTCCGCTTCGGCGGCCAACTGGCCAACGCGTTCCGTGTACTCAATGAGTTCCTCGCTCACATTTCGTGAGCCGACCACCGCCAGTCCGCCACTGTCCAAGGCGTCGCGGTCACCACAACCGTAGAGCACCGGAGGCGCCTTGCTCAGCATCTTCTTCCGGAGCCGACCGGGGTAGTCGTCGTCCGGTCTTGTGACCACCCAGATCGCACGCGCGCTCCAACGCTCCAGGGCCTGGGCCAGAAGGAATCCCCGTTCGAGAAGTCGACGAACATCTTCCAAGGTTCGTCTGGTCCTCAACCCGGACCACGAACTATCGAGCTCCCTCAAGCCGTCCGCAGCAAGGAGATCCGCGGGCTGCATTCCGGTGTCGCGGAGGTGCCGCACCAAGTTGTTGTAGTCCCCCAAGGGCAGAGGTGGGACGGAAGCACGGGATCTTCCCGCCAGAAGCGGCGCCGTCAGGAGCAGGATCGCCTGGGCGTTGGGGCTTAGCTCGCCGTTCATCAGCTACGCCCCAGCGTCGAGAGCGCGAGTGGCCAGACCCTGCCGCTGCCGTTCGTGCGCAACAGCCACGCCGCCACCGTGAACGTCCAGCGCGAACCGACGACGTCATCGACGAGCAGCACTGGAGTAGGCGGCACGCGTGGCCCAGCGATGTCGAGCGAACCGTCAACGTTTCGGGCCTGGTGCACGGAGTTCTCCATTTCCTTCTGCGGTGGGCGATCCTCGGTCTTGACGAGAACCGGAAGAAACGGCAGTCCGAGCGCGCCCGCCAGCCTCTGTGCGAAGTCGGACACCAGCCCTGGATTCTGGAGCGAAGGAATACTGGTCACCCACCGGGGCAGCGGCAGCGGTTGCCACCGGCGGACCAGAGAGGCGCAGGCGTCAACCAGATCGTCGTTGAATCGGCGAGGCTCCCTCTGTTTTCCGGCGCGCACCATCTCTCCCCATCCTGCGTCGCCCCAGAGGCACAACGCTCTTCCAGTTTCGGCCCGGTGGTTCTCTGGAATCCTGCCCTCGACGGCAGCGTGTGACAACCCTCCCGTTGGCCACGTCAGCCGTGGCGGAATGGGCAGCTCGAGACGGCGGAGGCAGCGTTGGGCGTCGCGTTCGGTTTGTGGGCGGACATCCGCGGGGAGTGGCGGAAGCCGAGGGGACACGATCCCTTCCGTATCCCCGTCAAGCGCACCAATCAGGAACTCCATGTGGCCGTGATCGAGACGGACGTAATCCTGCATCTGGCGCTGTTCCTTCATCCGCACATCGGTCAGGCGCTTCACTCGCTTCCAGAAGGAGTCCTTTAGGTTGGCAGCAGTCAGCCGCCACTTGGCACCGTCCTTCACGATGGGAGGCGGCGACTCCAGGGACAGCAACTTCGTCGTGCGTTCAATGCGACCGTTCGGGAGGTTGACCCTTCGCAGGAGTTGGTAGTGTGACAGGCCCTCGGGTGCCCTCTTCAGCGCTTCGACCACTCGGTCCGCTTCCTCGGGAGTGGGGAACGCGCTTCTTCTGAAGTACTCGTTGATGTCGGTTTCCTCGTCACCGCTGAGCAGGACACCATACGCCTTCTCCAGCGCTCGGCCGGCACGACCCACCTGTTGATAGTAGGCCACGACGGATCCGGGAGTCTGATAGTGAATGACGAAACCCAGATCCGGCTTGTCGAAGCCCATTCCCAGCGCGACAGTGGCGACCAACGCCTTCACGCGGTTCTCGATCAGAGCCCTCTCCAATTCTTCTCGTTCCCCCGTCTTCATCTGGCCCGTGTAGGCCTTGACCGCGATGCCCCGTTTCTGGAGCCATTTCGCCACCAATTCGGCATCGCGCACGGTCAGCGTGTAGATGATTCCATGGCCGGAAAGGACGGGCACCTGTTCGGCAAGCCAGGCCAGCCGCTGAGATTGCCGGGGCAGGCGTATGGTTTGCAGCGCGAGCGACGGCCGCGCCAGAGATCCCCGCTGAATCTTCAGATCGCGTCCGAGTACGTTGCGCAGATCCTTCATCACCCGATCGTTCGCGGTGGCGGTTGTAGCAAGCAGTCGCGTGTTGCGCGGGAGATTTCCGGCCGTCCGCTCGATCCTCTGATAGTCCGGCCGAAAGTCGTGCCCCCAGTCGGAGATGCAGTGACACTCGTCGATCACGAGGAGGGAGACGCGGTCGGCGATTCCCCGGAGGACCTTGGTCTGAAAGCGCTCGTTGGCGAATCGTTCCGGCGCGATAAGGAGGATGTCCACTTCGTCGCGCTCCAACGCCGCTTCCACTTCCGGCCAGTCGTCGCTGTTGGCCGACGTGATCATCTCCGCCCGGACCCCCATCCGTCTCGCGGCATCAATCTGGTTGCGCATCAGCGACAGCAGGGGAGAAACGAGCAGGGCCGGGCCTCTTCCCCCTTCCCGCAGCAACCTGATCGCGATGAAATAGACGAAGCTCTTCCCCCAACCCGTCCTCTCCACGACCAGGAGCCGCCCTCGACCCTCGACCACATGGCGGATCGCCTCCTCCTGGCCGGGGCGGAACGTAGCGTCTGCAATGCCGGTGCCCGTCTGCAAGAGTTCAAGCGCTCGCGGTGAGCGGTAGGACACCGGACGGCTTCGGGCCATCCCGCGCAGAGCCCTCCTGATGAGTTCCTTGTCACCGGCAGGTAACTCGGACGGCTGCGATTCCATGGCCCGGCGCACGGCTTCCCGATCGAACGTTGCCATTCGCAGCTCCAACGCGACAAGCAGGCGGACTTTGTCGGATGGAAGTCCCTCTGACCAACTACCGGTATGCACTACGACGCCGAGCTTGGAATGACGGCCCGCCCAGTACTCCTTCCCGTCAATCCTCACGTTTGGCATGCGTTCATCCGTCTCTCCGGCTCCATCCTCAGACCAGCGTGGACCACTTCCATGATCCCAAGATAATACGGGCGGAAAACAGCGACTCGGAACCAGACGGCGCCCCTGGCCGCGTACTGGTCCGGCATCGAATACGACGGACAGGTCGCGAACGAGGGGCGCGGCTACTTCGATAGCCAGGCGCCCGTCCAGAGCCTCATGATGCCCTCCGTGCTCGCTGGCCACGGACGGGACCTGGAGGGCGAGCGCGATTCCCGCCAATCAAGCCGTTTTTCCCGCTTTCGCGGCACAGTCCAGCAAGGCCCAGCAAGACGGCAGGAAACGCAGATCGTGCAGTCCCAGTTAGACTTATACGATTTCCCGCCGTGATTTGTGCCACCAGCAATCCGCCTGAACATCGCACCGCCCGGCTGGCAGCGGACGTTCGACCCGCTGCGCGACGCCTTCAACCACGAGCACGGCTGGAGCCGTCCCGACGACCCGGCGCGGGCGAGGGCGCAGCGGCCGGGCCACGTGGCCTACATCGAGGCGTCGAAGCTGCGGGCCGGGCTGGAACACGAGGCCGACCCGCGCACGCTGATCCGCGACTACCTGGTGCAGCGCGTCGAGCACGGCGCGGTCAAGGGCCGCGCCGACGTGGTCTCCGCACTGGAGGACGTGGGGCTGGAGGTGCCGCGCCGGGGCAGGGACTACGTCACCGCCCGCGATCCGGACAGCGGCAAGCGGTGGCGGCTGAGAGGAGAACTGTATGAGCGAGACTTCGAGCCCGAACGACTTGACCTCCCGGCTGAGGAGCCGGCTGGAGGCCGACCGGAAGGAGATCGAGGAGACGGCCACGCGCGAGCTCAGGCGGCTTGGCGAGAGCTTGAGCGCCGTCAGAAGCGACGCGCTGCGTTCCATCGAGGCCGATACGGAGGAGGCGACCGGGCAGATGCGCGAACTGCTCATGAAGGCGTGGCTCCGCCCGCTGATGGTCGGCATGAGTCTCTTCCTCGGTATCTGCGGCGGCAGCTGGGCGACGATGCACTGGTTGTCGAGGAGCATCGACTCCCGGATCGAGACGTTGACGGAGGTGAACATACGGATTCACCGGGCGCGCGAGACCCTGGCGGAAATGCAGGAGACGACCTAGGGCGTGGAGTTGAGGAAGATCAGGGGGAAGCGGTACGTGGCGCTGCCCGCCGACACTCCAAGCCGTCCAGCCTTCACCATGGACGGACGGCCTTACATGAAGCTCTCGAGAGAGTGAGGAGGGAGTTGCATGACCGACTTGGAACGGCGGTTGACGACCGCATTGGAAAGGTTGTCCGAGCAGTACGAAACGGAACAGCGGCGGCACTCCGGACAGATCGAAGCGTTGCGCGAGCAGGTCGAAGCCTTGCAGCGGCAAGTCGAGCGGCTGAGCGGGCGGGTGACGGACTTGACCGGATACTCCGGCACCTACGGCGCAGGGCCAGGGAGCAGGTGGAGATGACAAGGCGGCTGGTGGAGAAGATCAGGCGTCCCGGGCCGGATCGGGACTCCGGGCCGAGCCGTTGATCGCTCAGCGTACCGTGCTTCCAGCTATGGATCGGTGATGCGACCCTTTGCGCACCGAATGGCCGCCAAAAGAAAACGGAGGCCGCGGGGGAGGTTGGTCGTGAAAAGCCCGGTTCGGCACGAACGTTACATTGAGTTGAGCAAGCCATCACGAACACCGTGTCAGCAAGGCGAAGCGAGAGAACGATCCAGAGGGTCCACCGCAGGCCGAGACGGGAAGTCGTTCGGCGACAGGGTGCGACCAACCGAGCGTCCCACAGTCTGGAGGAGGGTGAAGAGATAGCTGATAGGACCAAGCTGTTCGACGCGGCTGGTTTCGGGCCATTGGTGTCGGAAGGTCCCGGATGACGATGTTCCGGCCCTTCGACGGGAGCCTCTTCGCCGAAGGATTCCTTCGGCAAGCGATCACGGAGTTGCCCGACTGGCAAGACCTGTCAGCATCGGCCCTCGACGACCTTGAAGCCGCGCTACAGGCCCGGTTCGACCGTTTCCCCACGGACCTGTCACCCAACGAGAGCCAGACCGAGGAGGACCTGATCTGGCCGGTGCTGGAGGGACTCGGTTGGACGGCCCATCTAAAGCAGCAGAACCTGTCGCCGACCGGTCGCCAGGACGTGCCGGACGGATTGCTGTTCGCGGACGATGCCGCCAAGGACCGCGCCAACCGCTTCGCCGACGAGTGGAAGCGCTACGGGCACGGAGTGGCCACCGTCGAGTCCAAGCGGTGGCTGCGGCCCCTCGATCGTCGTTCGGGACGCCGGGGCGAGGAGTCAGCACCCTCGACTCAGATGCTGCGCTACCTGCGGCGCATCGACGACGTGACCACGGGCAAGGTGCGTTGGGGCATTCTGACGAACGGTGCGCGGTGGAGGCTCTACTGGGCCGGGGCGCGTTCCGTCGCCGAGCAGTTCTTCGAGCTCGATCTCGCGGCGGTTCTCGGGCATCCGGACGATAACGGCGAGAGCCTCCCGGCCGACGACCGGCTGCACTGGCTCAAGGTGTTCACGCTGGTGTTCCGACGGGATGCCTTCCTTCCCGGTGTTGCGGACGAGCCGACATTCCACGAGCGGGCTATCGCGGAGGCCCGCTATCACCGCGAGCGGGTGGCGAGCAACCTGTCGGCGGTGGTCTTCGAGCGGGTCTTCCCCGACCTTGTCCTGGCGCTTGCCGAAGCCGATTCCGATGCGCCGCTGGACGAGGTTCGGGACGCGGCACTTGTCGTGCTGTACAGGCTCCTCTTCGTGCTCTACGCCGAGGACCGCGATCTCCTGCCGGTTCGCGACAGCCGGTATGACGACTACGCGCTCCGGGACCGGGTGCGCGGCGACATCGGGCGACGCAAGGACGAGGGGGACGTGTTCTCGGCCACTGCGGCCCGCTACTGGTCGGCGTTCGACGACCTGTGCCGCGCCATCGATGCGGGTGACCCATCCATCGGCCTTCCTCCCTACAACGGGGGGTTGTTCGACCGCGACGGCGCGCCCCTGCTATCGCGCGTCCGGTTGGGGGACGCGGTGATGGCCGAGGTGATCGACGCGCTGTCGTTCGAGCGGACGCCGCTCGGTCGCCGGTACATCAACTACCGGGATCTCGGCGTGCAGCAACTCGGCTCGATCTACGAGCGGCTCCTCGAACGCGAGGTGGTCCGCGAGGACGGGAACATCGTCGTCCGTCCGAACGTGTTCGCCCGGAAGGACTCGGGCAGCTACTACACGCCCGACGATCTGGTCGACCTGATCGTCCGGGAGACCGTCGGTCCGCTCGTGGATGCGCGGATGGAGGCCTTTGACGCCGAGGCGTCGGATCTCGCCGCGCGCCAAGTTCCCGAGGATCGGCGCATGGGCCGCCTCAAACGGCTCGATCCGGCCGAGCGGACGCTCGAACTCAAGGTCTGCGATCCGGCGATGGGATCCGGACACTTCCTCGTCAACCTGGTGGACTACCTCGCCGACCGCGTCATCGAGGCTCTGGCCGAATCGGAGGCGATCCAGGACGGATACCTCTCGCCGCTCGCGGAGCGGATCGAGGGGATCCGCCTCACCATCATGGCCAACGCGGAGGATCGGGGCTGGACGTTCGATCCGGCTCAACTCGACGACCGGCACATCGTCCGCCGCATGGTGCTCAAGCGGTGCGTCTACGGCGTGGACAAGAACCTGATGGCCGTGGAACTGGCCAAGGTCTCGCTGTGGCTCCACACCTTCACCGTCGGCGCCCCGCTCAGCTTTCTGGATCATCATCTCCGGTGCGGCGACAGCCTGTTTGGCGCGTGGGTGGAGCCCACGATCCGAAGGACGGACGAGCAGAGCAGCTTGTTTCTGCGGGGACCGCTCGCGCGGGCCACACGCGCGGCCGCGCCCATGCAGATCATCGAGGGGCTGACGGACGCCGAGATCGCCGAGGCGCACCGCTCGGCCGACATCTTCGCCGAAGTCTCGGAGATGACCGCTCCCCTGCACGCGTTCATGTCGCTCCTTCACGCGTTCGACTGGCTGGGAATCCGAAAGAAAGGGCCGGTCAAGACCGCGTTTGTCCAATGGCTGGACGGTCTCTTCGGCGACCAGATCGCCATTGCCCAGGGAAAGCGGTCTGATTCTAAGGATGCCCACCTTCCTCACCTGATGGATGCCTTGGGACTGGCCGCGAGCGAGCGGTTCCTGAACTGGCAGGTGGCTTTCCCCGGCGTATGGTACGACTGGGAGACCAAGGAGTTGAGAGGTGGGTTCGATGCGGTGATCGGCAATCCCCCATGGGACCGGATGAAGCTCCAACAGGTCGAATGGTTCGCGTCCCGCCGCCCGGAGATCGCCATGGCTCCCCGCGCCGCCGACCGGAAGCGTTTGATCGCCGACCTCCAGAAGGCGGAAGACCCGCTGGCCGAGGACTTCCGCCTTGCGAGCGAACGAGCGGCTGCGGGCGCGTGGGTGGCCCGGACTTCGGGAGACTATCCGCTGCTGGCCCGAGGCGACCTGAATCTCTACTCGCTGTTCGTCGAACGCGCCATGACGCTCGTCAAGCCCGACGGGGTGGTCGGGCTGCTCGTGCCATCCGGCATCGCATCGGACAAGATGGCCGCCCCGTTCTTCAAGAGCGTGGCCACCGAGGGTCGGCTCAAGGCGCTTTACGACTTCGAGAACCGGCGGACGCGCTACGACACCACACCCTTTTTCCCCGACGTGGACAGCCGGTTCAAGTTCTGCGCCTTCGTCGCCAGTCCGGAACCGGGGAGTGAACCGGCCCGCTGCGCGTTCTTCCTGCAAGACGTTTCTGAGACAGAAGACCCGGAGCGGTGCTTCTCCCTCTCGGCCGCCGACTTCGCGCGGGTGAACCCGAACACTGGCACGGCACCCATCTTCCGCTCGCGCCGCGACGCGGAACTCACGACGGCGATCTACGACCGCTTGCCGGTGCTGGTGGACCGCTCGTCGGGCGAGGCCGTGAAGGCGTGGCCGGTGAAGTACACGCGGATGTTCGATATGACCAACGACTCCGGCCTGTTCCGCACACGCTCGGAACTGGAGGAGAAGGAAGGCGCGTGGCCCGTCGGCGGCAACCGATACCAGAGCCCGTCCGGCGAATGGGTGCCGCTCTACGAGGGCAAGATGGTGCAGGCGTTCGACCACCGTGCCGCCAGCATCGTCATCAACCCGAAGAACCTTCACCGCCCGGCCCAGCCGAGACCGGCCACCCCGGAACAGTACAGGGACCCGAACTGGCTGCCGGACCCGCAGTACTGGGTACTTCGTGGCAAGACCACGTTCCCTACGGCCCCATACCTGCTCGGATTCAAGGATGTCACCGCGCCGACAAACGTACGCTCGATGATCGCCGCCCTGATACCGCGCTGCGGCGTAGGGAATACGCTCCCCATCGTTTCGGCAGACTGGTACGGCGGGGCCGACGCAGCGTGTCTCGTGGCGAATCTCAACGCCGTGCCGTTCGATTACGTGGCACGTCAGAAGATCCAAGGCCAGCATCTGAACTGGTTCATCGTCGAGCAACTTCCCGTCGTGCCACCGGAGCGGTATGCGGCCGTGGGCTTCGGACCCAAGACGGCGGAAGAAATCGTCCGCGAGGCCGTGCTCGAACTCACCTACACGGCGCACGATATGGTTCCGTTCGCCCGCGACATCGGCCATGTGGATGAGGGCGGGGAGGTCTTGCCGCCTTTCCGCTGGGACGCCGAGCGCCGCATCAGCCTGCGCGCGAAGCTGGACGCCCTTTACTTCCACCTCTACGGCGTGACGGATCGGGACGATATCCGCTACATCTACTCCACCTTTCCCATCGTTCAGCGCGACGAGAAGGCCGCATACGGGGCCTACCGCTCCCGCGACCTGTGCCTCGCGTGGACGAGCGCCCTCGCCGCTGGCCAACCCAACGCGGAGGTCGATCCGTGAACGGCGACCACGCGAATGGGACAGCCATCGCCGCCGCGAGCAAGGTCCCATGGATCGGTTTGCTCGTCAACCTAATGGGCTGGCGTCTCCGGCGGAGCATCCTGGAATTGACGCGGGGTGAGTACCGCAGGTATCGCTCGGCTCTCGGTTGGCGTTCGTCCCGCCCAGACGGTATCTTACCGGTTAGCGACCACGAACCTACCGAGCACCTGAACCGTCGAGACAGCAACACCCGGTAAGAGATGCCAACCACTGCCGCCCGTGACTCTTCTCGCGCCACCCCCACCCGCGAGTCCGGCGCGGTCCAAACTTGGAATGGCACGTCCGCCGGTCACAAATGGGCCATCCATCAGGGCTCTGCGCTTGAGGTGCTCAAGGAACTGGATTCCGGGTGCGTCGACTGCATCGTCACCTCGCCTCCGTATTTCTGGCTGCGAGACTACGATGTCGAGGGCCAGATAGGCCTTGAGGACACCGTGGAGGGCTACGTGTCGGCACTGCTCGCGATCATGGCCGAAGCACGCCGGGTTCTCAAGCGTCGCGGCGTGGCCTTCCTCAATCTTGGCGACACCTATTATTCCGGTAAGGGCAAATCACACGGTAGCGACGCCAAGAGCAAGAAGAGGCGGTTCGGCCTCCGCGCGGTGGACAAGAGCGGCGGGCTCGGGATCGGTCTTCAGCGCAAGTCGCTCATTGGGATACCTTGGAGGGTCGCGCTCGCGCTCGCCGAAGACGGGTGGGTGCTTCGTAGCGCGATCATCTGGCATCGCAAGAACGGGTTGCCGGAGTTCGTCCGCGACCGGCCGAGCCGTACCTACGAATACGTATTCATGCTCGCGCGGAATCGACGTTACCACTTCAAGAAAAATGAACTACCTGACAAGATCGAAGAGGATCTGTGGACCATCCGGCCGCAACCCCGGGCAAACGGAGGCCTCTCCACGGCACCCTTCCCCGACGAGTTGGTCAAACGGTGCCTCAAGATCGGCTGTCCGGTCGGCGGCGTCGTACTCGACCCGTTCGTCGGGAGCGGTACGTCGGTTCGAGTCGCGCTCGACACGGGACGATCCGGCATCGGGATAGACTTGAACGGCGCGTTCTGCCGCCATGCAGTGCGGACGCTGAAAGCGCGCGCATGACGCACATCTCGGAAGCCGCGATCACTCAGGCCATCGAGGAACTCAAGGCGTCAACGCATCCGTTCCTCGGGATCACCTTCCTTGCTTGCAAGAAGTTCAGGCTGCCGGTGGGCAAAACGGTGCGCGTCAAGCTCGACACGGTGACCAAGCAGCACCTGGAGCGACATCATAGCCTCGACAAAGGCAGTGAGTACTTCTTCCAGCCCTTCAAGAGCGCCAGTAACTGGGTGAAGGGCGACTACGCCTCGTCCGGCCTTCAGGGAATCAACACTCGGACGTTTGGAAACGTGTTCCTTCATGAACGCGGCTCCTCTGAATGGGGCTTCAGGGAGAACTACGTTGACTTGATGAAGTCAGCAATCCAGCGAGGCAGGTACCGAAAGGCACCGCTTGCCGCCGTTGCAATTTGGCTAGCGAAGTACCAAGAGTGGCCGCCGGACACTACCCGGGAGGGGCTCGTCGAGGACTTCCTTCGGCGTTACAACATCACGCCAGGAGAGCGAAGGGCACTGTTCTCTAGAGCGTCTTCGCTTGACCCGCTTCCCATGATGGCCGAAGACCTGCCTCCCTCGGTGGTTCGATCGGAGGCCCGCGATCTGAAGGCTATCGCCCACCGTATTGAACCGCCGCCGGACGCGCACGAACCAGAAGGAACGCTAGCGGCCATCGAGATGATCCGGGTCGGCCCTGGCGACAGCCTCAGGCTCGACCTTGGGAAACGGCTGACGGTCATCGCGGGTGACAACGGTCTCGGCAAGTCGTTCCTGCTGGATGTCGCATGGTGGGCCGCGACGAGAAGGTGGGCCGGCCAGCCTGCAATGCCCTTCGGGCGAGAGGCGGCCCATGCTGCTCGGCTCTCCTATGAACTCCAGACCGAGGCCGGCCGTCGCATGTGCTACAGCCGTTTCGAGCCACAACTGCAAACGTGGATTCACCAGCGTGACTATCCGCAAGTACCCGCACTCTATGTGTACGCGGGCGTGGACGGAACCTTCTCCATTGAGGACGACCACCGGGATGGAACCGAGGACGAGCCACTCAACCTAACGTCGAGGGAGATATGGGACAGCAAGCCCGGCCGTATGGAAGGACTCATCCGCGATTGGGTGACATGGCAGCTTTCGGGCAAGAAATGGTTCTCGCTGTTTGAGGCGGTGCTGTCACACCTTTCGCCGAGCGACCTTGGAACCCTGCGACCGGGTAGTCCAAGACGCATACCCGGCGATCCGCGCCCGATTCCAGTGATCAAGCACCCGTACGGAGAGACTCCGGTTCTCTACGCGTCCGCTGGTGTGCGCCGTATCATGGCGTTGACGTATGTGGTGGTGTGGGCGTGGCAGGAGCATCTGTTGGGATCGGAGCTGCGGGGCTTGCCGCCCGCACGGCGTTTGGTACTGCTTGTTGACGAGATCGACGCCCACCTGCACCCGTTCTGGCAGAGAAGCATTTTACCCGCCATCCTCGGCATCGGCGAACTTCTTGACGAGCACTTGCAGATGCAGGTCGTCGTCTCGACGCACTCACCCTTTGTGCTCGCATCGCTGGAGACGAGATTCGATCCAGAATCGGACACGCTCTATCACCTGCGCCTAGACCGCGACAAGGTGCGGCTCAGGCGGGAAGAATTCTACAAGCACGGTGATGTGTCCTCTTGGCTCACGGCATCGATATTCGGTCTCCAGTACGCCCGCTCGAAAGAGGCGGAGCAGGTCCTTGAGCAGGCTATGGTGCTCCAGTCGGCCCGCTCGACCGATCCGCTCGAGGTTCAGCGGGTCTCGGATCGACTGAAAGAGGTTCTGCCGTCGGACGATCCGTTCTGGCGTCGCTGGATCTACTTCGCCGAACAGGCTGGCACCAAGCTGTGATCCGTGTACTACCAAGACCCGAGTACGCCGCCTTCAACACCGAGGTTCGAGTTCCGGGTATGCAGTTTCTGCAGACGAACCCCAACCCTTCGAACCGGCACTTTCGGAACCGCAACTACTGGAACCGGGCCAAGAGCGAACTGCGCCGAGCGTACAAGCGCTGCGCCTACACGTCTCAAAGGATCAGAGGGGACGACGTTTCCGTCGATCACTTTCTGCCCAAGGCGAAATACCCGCAGCTGGCATACGAATGGGACAACTACCGACTCGCCCGCCCAAAGCTGAACAGGAACAAAGCAGACTCCGAGGGGGTCGCGGACCCGTTCCAAGTCGGCACCGGCTGGTTCGTCCTGGATTGCCCGAGTTGCCTGATTCTCAAAGGCGACAACTTGGACGCGAACACGCGTGACAAGGTGTCCGCGACCATTCGCATGCTGAAGCTCAACAGCGACGAGTTGGTTGCCGAGCGATGTCGCTGGCTGGTTGATTTGGCCGACAACCTAATCTCGTTCGACTACGTAAAGAGGGAGTACCCGTTTCTGGCATCCGAGGTCGATCGACAAGGGATCGGGGGGCAACTGAAGACTCTTTTCGCCCTGAACTGAGGGATGGTTCGTGCGTCATCGTGCCCGCCGATCCATGAAGTGAATTCCGCAGATCACGGATCTCCACAGGACCTCACCGGTCGGAGGGCAACTGTCGGTCAAGCCGTGATGGCCCGAACCCGGAGGAGGTTGGAGGTGTATACTATCATCGGAGATCGGGCGGTTGCGCTGGCCGCCCCTCCCTCGTCGGCGGACGGCTTCCACGGTCTGACCGAAGAGGCTACGTCCGAGGACTTCCGATAAAGGGGGATTAGATTCTGGCTCACATCTGCATATTGGAAGTGATACACAACTCACTCGTCATATCGGTAAAAGGTTGTATAGCAATCATTTAGCACCCTACATGACTGGTTCGGGCGGGATCGAACCCACGAGCCCAAAGAATGCCCATTCCCTGTCTTCGTCTATGTGGACGAGTTCGAGACTCACGACTCGACCCTGTGGGTCCGTATCCACCCCGTGCCATTCTCCCAGCGGCGCGTCGCTAAGCCAATTCTCGTTGTTGACCCAGTTCGGGCCATCGGTGGCTTCGTAGAGGGCCACCAGGGCCGCCCGATCCGGGTTCTCGACTGTGATCTCTGCGACGCCTGAGACTGAGCCCGCCGTGGCCGTGATCGTCGCCGATCCCTCGGCGACGGCCTGCACGAGCCCGGATTCGTCGACGCCAGCCACCCCGACATCGCTCGAAGACCATGAGAACACTGCGCCGTCCACCGCATGGCCGTTCTCGTCGAACGCTTCCGCGGCCAGCCGCAGCGTGTCGCCGGGAGCGAGGGTGCCCTCGGCCGGCGACACCACCACCGAGCCCGCCGACTGCATCACCGTTACCACCACCGTGTCCGCCAAGTCGCCTGCCGAAACCGTCACCGTCGTGGATCCCCCGCCCACGGCTGTCACCAATCCCACGGAATCCACCACCGCGACCAGCGTGTCGCCGCTCGACCAGGAGACAAATGCTTCAGCCATCACCCGCCCGGCCTGTTCACGCACCTCGGCTGCCAGTTGCACGGTCTGCCTGAGCGCAGTGAACCGCACTGTGTCGGGGCTCACTGCCACGGTTGTCGGTAGCGGCGACACCACCGTCAGTTCGGCTTCGCCCGTTACCTCCGATGCAGTGGCCGTCACAGCGGCCTCACCCTCGGCGACGGACTCGACCAGCCCCGAGTCGTCCACCCGGGCCACCAGCGTGTCGCTCGAAGACCAGACGAACTCAGTCACGCCCGCTACACCATGACCGTTTGCGTCGGTCGCCTCGGCCACCAGATGCACCGTGTCCCCGAAGGCCACCAGCGTATCTGCCTCAGGCGACACGGCGATCGAGCTCGCGACCTGGGCCACGGTCACCGCAGCCGTCCCAGACACCGAGCCCGCGGTCGCCGTTATCGATACACTCCCGTTCCCCGCTGACGTCACCTCCCCCGACGCGTCCACCGCCGCGACCGACGCGTCGCTGCTTGTCCACGCGACGGTGGCCCCCGCCATCACCTGCCCGTTCTGGTCGCGCACCTCGGCGGTGAACCGGGCCGTCTCTCCGAGGGCGGTCAGTGTGGCGGAAGCCGGGCTGACCGCCACCGTCGTGGCCACGGGAGCCGGAGGAGGTGCCGGCTCGACGGCACCCTCGCCGCACGACAGGACCAGCGTCGCGATCCCGGCGGCGGCCGTGGCCGGAAGCAGGAAGCCCGCGCTTGGCCATCCCTTTCTTCCGCCACCGCGCGTCCGGCGAAACTGCCCGCTCCGCAACCTTGCCCGACCATCCGCCAAGAGCCACCTCGATTGCATATCCGTCTCTCCTCGCACGGCCCGCTTCGACGTTCGGGCTTCCATTCGCACCGGCTGATATCGGTCGGCAATATCACGTCACCTTCATAATCGTGATAATTGTGCGATCCATGGACTTGTATCCATGAGAATACCGTGTCATGAAAACAACCGGCAAGAGTGACCGATCGGTCACTGGGTCGTGGATAGGGCCGTCAACTGCGCTCTCGCCGTCCTCCCGCAAATTCAGAGCGACGTTCCCCTTTCAACCAGAAGCCAACGTTGCTGGCGAGGCCGTCATCGGAAAGGCGGCTGGCACCACGGCGTGGTCCCTGAACCTGTACTCACCGCCTCCACGCCTCCGCACCGGGGATGCCAAGGCTGAACAGCGTTTCCAGCCCCTGCCCACCGGCCCCTCCAACCGCGTCCGCGGCGGTCTGGGCCCCCGTCGGCAGGTCCCGCAGGAATCCACGCACCTGCCCGGTCCGGGGATCGCGCAGAATCGCCATTGGGCGGTTCGTCGACTCGTCCAGCGTAACCGACCCACCCGGCCCGGATAGCGTGATGCTCGCCAGGTCGGGCCAACCGGACCGGACGGGCAGCGTAAACACGAAGCTCGTCTCTTCACCTTCCGCATCTGCAACGACGGGCATGTCGAAGGTGAACGAGAAGATGCGGGTACCGTCGGGTGCGGCTCCCTCGATCCTGTACTCCCCCCCGCGTGTCGGAAGAGAGGGCACGGCATCGACGACGAAGGCAGGATCGAGGTAGGGGACACCGAGTGTGTCCAGCCCACCCCAGACCAGCAGCGAACGTACTGGATCCGGCTCTGCCGCCACCGCGGCGGCCGCCCCATCGTCTCCGGCCAAACGGTGGTTGAGCGCCTTGTTGAAGAAGTAATCGCTGATCCAGTTAGGCACCGCACAGTAGGACATCACGTCGGCCGTGCGTGGTGACACCAACGCGTTGCTTTCGAAGTCGTAACCCCAAGCTCCGATGTTTCCGCCCGAATGCGGGAACCAGGGGTCGACGCCCGCGGGACTGCCACACGGTGCGTGCTGGAGCGAGAGGTTGTGTCCCAACTCATGGGCGATGATGTCAGCGACGGGTTTGGAGAAGCTCACCCACCCGCCTGCGGCGGCAATCCCCCCCAACCAACCCCTGGCGTTCCCCATGCCCATCCAGTGTCCTGAACCGGCTTCCATGAGGCGCATCGCATTGACCTGCGCCAGTATGGTGGCGGCGAAGCTGGTCGATACAGTGACGGGCTCACGCGTCGCAACAGCGACTCGCGTGACCGGCAGCAACGTCCGCGCATCGCGGAGCAACTCGTGACCATCCGGATCCGCCGCCATGTCAGCGATTGACTGAATGACGGACGAGTCCGGATCGGTTTCCGAGAGAATCGGAATCAGAGTCAGGTGGAAGGGCGGCACATCGCGCACGTCAACGGCCATTCGGCCCGAATCGGGAATCCGCTTCGTCACGCCAAGCGCCGGATCCAGGGTGCGCTGCGGGTCGACCTCGATGACCATCTCCAGGCCGGGGACGATTACCCAGTCCGGTATCTCCGCGTTGGCCGACACCGTGAGGTCGCCTTCCGTGATTTCGTGGGGAACGGGCTGCGTGGTCGCAGCGATGCGAACAGCGTGGCGTTCGGCACCGTTGACGTAGAATGTGGCCTTGACCTCGGGCATCGTTACGGCGGCGTCGGGCGGCGCTGTAACGAATACCCGGAGCAGCGCAGCCTCTCTCGCCAGCAGCGGTACCGGATCTCCCCACGACTGCACGGTCTGCGTCAGGTAAGCGCCGGGCCCCTCCCGGCAACGCGCCAGGTAGCCGTCAATGGCACCGAACCATGCGTCGAAGGCAGAGTCCGCCGGACGACACAATCCGGTGCCGCCGGCCAGTAGCAGTTCGAGCCGGGCAAGCGCCGTGATGTCGGCGGGCAGCGGCCCGGCCAACCCGGGGTTGTCGGCGAAGATCAACGACTGCAGCCGGTTGAGGGCTCCGAATTCCGGCGGCACCGGACCGGACAGGGCGTTGTCCCGCACGTGAAGGTCCTCAAGCTTGGCGGCGCGACCCAGTTCGGCCGGCAGAGGGCCCGAAAGCTCGTTTTCCCCCAGGTCGAGCGTCGCGAGATTCGCGAGACCACCCAACTCCACAGGGATCGATCCGGAGAGCTTGTTGTTGGCCAAGTCCAGCACGCTCAGTCCCGCAAGACCGCCCAACTCAGCGGGAATGGAACCCGTAAGATCGTTGTCGGCGAACCGGAGTTCGAGGAGGTTGGCGAGGCCGCCAAGTTGCGCCGGAATCGGCCCGGACAATCGGTTGCCGGAGAGGTTCAACACCGTCAGGCGGTCCAGGTCGCCAAGCCATGCCGGAGTGCGGCCAGTCAAATGGTTGTCGGCGAACCCGATGGATTTGATCGCGCCGAGCCCGGCAAGTTCCGACGGTATGCTTCCGCTTAGCTGATTCCCACCGAAGTCGAGCCTCTCAAGAGCGCTCAAGCCACCCAGTTCAGGCGGAACCGAGCCGGACAGGAAGTTGTTGCCGAGATCCAGCCTGGTCAGGCTGGCGAGATTGGCGAGTTCCAATGGGATCTCGCCGCCGAGACCGTTCCATCCAAGATCCAGCTGCTGCAGACGGCTCAGGCCGCCCAGTTCAGGCGGAACTGAACCCGAAAGGCGATTCGAGCGAAGATTCAGTACTCTCAGTTGCGCTAGCTGCCCAAGCTCCGGAGGAATGCTCCCGCTGACTTGATTCGACGAAAGGGATAGCGAATCCATGTGCCTCAGGTCACCCAGTTCCGGCGGGATCAGTCCAGTCAAATCGTTGCCACCGAGATCCAGGTTACGCAGTTGGGGCAATTCCCCGAGTTCCACGGGAATCGAGCCGGCAAGGCCGTTGTTCGGAAGCTGAAGTCCGACGACCCGTCCGGTCGCGTCGGTGTCCACGCCATGCCAGTCGCCCAATGGGGCATCGGTCAGCCAACCCATGCGCTGGTACCAACGCGGACCCTCTGTATTGCGGTATAACCACTCAAGAACCTCCCGTTCAGTGAGAGGAGGACACTGCACTCCGGTCCCACTGTGGCGTGGGATGCCGTTGAGCCATGCCTCGAAACTGGAGTCGTCTGCCACGCATAGGGATGTGTTGGCGTAGTCCAACTCCTCCAGCGCCAGGCTGGCGAGCGACAGCGGCAACCGGCCGGACAGCGCATTGTCACGGATCCTCAGCTCCCTCAGATTGACGAGCCGCTCCAACACCCCGGGAACCTGCCCGGACAACCCGTTTCCGCTCAGGTCGATGCCGGAGACCCGCCCGACCGAATCGGTCCGGACGCCGTGCCATCGCTCCAGATTCTCGTCGTTGAGCCAGCCGTCGGAGCGGGTCCAACGATAGCCGCTCGCAGCCTCGTACAAGGCCCGCAACGCCTCTTTGTCGATCTCGTCGCAGAAAGGCATATCGACACGACCCCCAAGGCTGCGAGCCTCGACCTGGCGGATCCACTCCCTGAAGTCGTCGGTCGCCGGAATGCACACACCCGCGGAATTGCGGCATTCTATGAATGCCAGATCAGGCAGCTTCGCGAAGTTCAGCGGAAGAGACCCGGTCAGCGGGTTGTCGTTCAGAGAGATCATCTCCAATCTCTCGAGGTTTCCGAGTTCGGACGGGATAGGGCCGGACAGGTTGTTATCAGCCAGTTGGAGCGTGTGAAGATTGTTGAGATTCCCCAGTTCCGGCGGAACTAGATACCCGTTGTCCCAAGTAGTTCATTAGGGTATGCCAGTGCAGTTGTAACACAATACTGGACAACTAGTTCCAAGGGTATCTCCGAATCGTATCGTCCCTTGCAGTCCGTTGCCATCCCGTGTATTCTTCCCTGTGTAGTGATTGGGGATGTGATACACAACAGCAGGAAGGCACCCATGACGAAGCGACCGAGGACGCTCACCGCCGCGTTCGTTCGGACGGTCGGCCGGCCCGGCGTGTACGGCGACGGACGCGGCGGCCGCGGGCTGAGCCTCCGGGTGTACCGGACGGCCAACGGGCGGATCACCAAGACGTGGCGTCAGCGCGTCAGGATCGACGGGCGGCTCACCTCGATCGGGCTCGGCCCGTATCCGGAAGTGACCCTCGCCGATGCTCGGCAAAAGGCGTTGGACAACAGCCGGAGG
>MKWU01003634.1_pt1 | contig 19904 bp, 14 predicted proteins | sample 809101 | NCBI WGS metagenome assembly MKWU01 (sample SAMN05860141, study PRJNA318959) | sponge metagenome | host: Aplysina aerophoba | place: Slovenia: Piran, Adriatic Sea, Gulf of Piran | collected 2013-05-07
CCACGCCCCGGCTCTCGAAGTTCCTGCCATCTGGCAGGCCCGCGCCGGCCTGTTCGAGCGGCTCGTGAATCGTCGTCTCGGGCTCTTGCGGGCGGGAGGCGGGGGGCGGGGGGGGGGGGGCGCTTCGGAGTTCGCGGCAGCGAGGGCCGGGGGAGCCATTGCAGATTCGAGCGAACTGCGCGACGGCGGGACGCAGGAAACCCCTGGGACTACGGCAAGCGCAATAGCCGCGCGGACTAATCGGATTCGAACCCTCAGAATTCCATGCGGACAGTGGCCTCGCAGTGGCCCGACCAGAAATCCGAAACTGGAGCGCCCGCGATGGAGCCGGTGCCGGATCCTCGGGACGCCGCGTTCACGAGCGGCTTGAGGTTCCTTGCGTACTGGAGCCGCCGCGATGGAAGACCGACCGCAACGCTCCGTTCAACGCAATCGATTGGACGATCCGCTGGGCGAACGTCGCTCCAGCGAGTCGGTGCTCGAATCGATCTCCAATCGCTGCATGCCCGGCCCGGCTGGCGGGGCAAGGATCGATTCCGGCGCCAATCGTCCGGCTAGCCTGCGGGTCCCGGCGACAAGGATCCCTCCCAGGACCATCAGTGTTGCAAGCAACCCGCACAGAATGACGGTGTCCAGGAGGATGTTGCGGAGGTTGTCGTACCGATTCGTCTCCCCCACGTGCGCAGTGACCTCCGCCCGGTAACGCACGCGGGCAAGCAGCCGCTGGGCGTCGTCCGGTGAGGCAGGATCCAGGACAACGGCAATGAGCGGACCGTCGTGCTTGGCGACGCCGCCCGCGAAGGCACGGAACGCCTCGGACTGCGCCCTGGCGATCGGGTTGGAGGGATAGTCCCATATGATCATCCGCATCTCGCCACCGGGGGTCGCGTATCGGGCGAAGTAGCCCTCGGTTCCGAAGTGGAACCCGACGGTGGATGGCGGCAACTCCGGGGCCAGGCGGTCAAGCGAAACAGGGCCTAGAATGTGACGGCCGCTGTCGGCTACGAGCAGCTCTTCCGGAACGTACTGAAGAACAGGAGGGTCGGCCGTTGGTTTTGGACGCGGCAAGTAGGCCAGGGCGAGTTCGACGTCCTCTTCGTCCGGCCAATCCCCTTCCAGCCACAGCACGTAGTTTGCAAAGTGGATCAGGATGGTGTTGTCCATCTCAACTGCCCTCTCACCTCGCTGGACTTCCTTCGCGCCCGGCGGGCGAAGCCACGCATACGCCGCAACAGCACCGGTGTCGGCATAAAACTGCAGTGCCCGGACCAACACCGACCGTCCGTCCGAAGTACGGTATTCCGCTTCTTCGGCTTCGTCCAGGCCGAACTCCTCGAAAACATCGATGTCTGTCGGCTGATATGTCCGCGGTTCGAGCCGCTCGAACGGACCGAGGGCTTCGTGAAGCAAAGCGGCTGCGGACGGGGTGCACGCCGCGATCAGCAGGATGGCCAGCTTCACCCCGACACGACCGCAAGCTTGCCGATCAAACGACGTTGCCATGGCACCTTTTGTATTTCTTGCCGCTACCGCAAGGACATGGCGCATTGCGTCCAACCTTGGTCCCGCGGACGACCTGCTCGACGGCCAAGCCACCGCCCTCACCACCGCTCACTGCCCGAGCCTGTGCCATCTGCTGGCGGTTCTTCCGGGCGGCCTCGCGAGCGTACTCGTCAACTTCGCGCCCCCTGCGCGCAACGGCGCCGCCATTCGAGCCCGGCTCTGCGACGCCAGCGGGCACCTGGTCTGCCAAACCGGATTCAGCGGCCTGCTCGCCCTCGGGCTTGGATATGCTCAAGTGGAACAAGACCTTGAGCGTCTCCTCCTTTAGGTTCTCCATCATCTGCTGGAAGATATGGAATGATTCCTTCTTGTACTCGACCAGCGGATCCTTCTGACCGTAGCCACGCAAGCCGATGCCTTCCTTGAGATGGTCCATCGAAAGAAGGTGGTCTTTCCACTGCTGGTCGAGCAGTTGCAGCATGATCATGCGCTCGGCGTAGCGCATGCGCTCGGGGCCAACTTCTTCGGCCTTGGCTTCGTAAGCCTTGCACAGTTCCTCCGTGAACTCATCCGCGAGACCCTGAGGCTCCAGGCCGATCGTGTCCACGTTCTCGCAACGCATTCCGAACAACCCCGCAATGTCATTGCGCAGGCCCGCGATGTCGTAGGTGTCCGGATGCGCCCTTTCGGGGCAGCGCATCTCGACAAACTGGCCGACATGGTCTCCGATCAGATCGAGAACGTAGTTGCGCTGGTCAGCACCTTCGAGCATCTTCCGGCGCATGCCGTAGACAGCCTCGCGCTGCTTGTTCATCACGTCGTCGTATTCGAGGACGTGCTTGCGCGATTCGAAATGCTGCGCCTCGACCGCCTTCTGCGCTGCCTCGATGCGCTTCGTGATCAGCTTCGACTCGATCGGGACATCCTCTTCCATTCCGAGCTTCAGCATTAGCGTCTGCATCCGCTCCCCTCCAAAGATGCGCATCAGATCGTCCTGCAGCGACAGGTAGAACCGCGACGACCCCGGATCGCCCTGGCGGCCGGCCCGCCCTCGCAACTGATTGTCAATCCGGCGCGACTCGTGGCGTTCGGTGCCAAGCACGTAGAGGCCGCCGGCCCGGATGACTTCGTCGTGCTCGTCGTCGGTCTCGGCCTTGACCCGAGCAAGGGTCTTTTCCCAGGTCACCTTGTTGTCGGGATGGTCCGGCTGGATGCCCTTCTTTAGCAGAATCTCGCGGGCCAGGAACTCCGGATTGCCGCCGAGCAGGATGTCTGTTCCACGGCCGGCCATGTTGGTCGAGACCGTGATGGCCCCCTTGCGGCCCGCCTGGGCGATGATCCGAGCCTCGCGCTCGTGATGCTTGGCGTTGAGCACCTCATGGGGCACGCCCAGTTTCTTGAGCCGACGGGAGAGCAGTTCCGACTTCTCGATCGAGACGGTGCCGACCAGGACAGGCTGGCCGCGCTCCTGGCACTCCTTGATGTCTTGCGCCGCGTTGCGCCACTTTTCCTCTTCGGTTCGATAGACGATGTCCTCGTGCTCCGCGCGAACCATTGGGCGATTCGTCGGTATGACAACGACCTCCAGGCTGTAGATCTTGCTGAATTCGGGCGCTTCCGTATCCGCAGTTCCAGTCATCCCGGCCAGCTTCGTGTACATCCGGAAGTAATTCTGGAAAGTGACCGTCGCGAGAGTCTGGTTCTCGCGCTCGATCTTGACGCCTTCTTTCGCCTCCACCGCCTGGTGCAGGCCATCCGACCAACGGCGCCCGGGCATTAACCTGCCGGTGAACTCGTCCACGATGACCACCTTGCCGTCCTTGACGACGTAGTCCTTGTCCCGGTGGAACACGACATGCGCCTTGAGAGCCTGCTCGATCGCGTGCTTGGTGTCGTAGTGGGTGAGTTCGTTGATGTTGTCGATGTTGAGAGCCTTTTCGACCTTTTCCTCGCCCTGCTCGGTCAGCCACGCCGAACGGTGCTTCTCCTCCAGAATGAAGTCGCCGGTGTAGGTCTTCTGTCCCGGTTCGTCCTCTTCGATCGTCTCGCCTTTCTCCAGTCGCGGAATCACCTGGTTCGCCGTGTAGTACTTGTCAGTCGAGACCTCCGAAGGACCGGAGATGATCAGCGGCGTGCGCGCCTCGTCGACGAGAATCGAGTCCACTTCGTCGACGATGGCGAAGTTGTGCTTGCGCTGCACATGCTCGCCAGAGTCGAACTTCATGTTGTCCCGCAGGTAGTCGAATCCAAATTCGTTGTTGGTGCCGTAAGTGATATCGCAGCGGTAGGCGGCTCGCCGCTGCTGGTCCGTAAGCCCGTGCACGATGACTCCGACACTCAGACCTAGCCAACTGTAGATTCGCCCCATCCACTCCGAGTCCCGCTTCGCCAGGTAGTCATTGACGGTTACGACATGGACTCCGTCACCAGCGATCGCGTTGAGGTAGACAGCCAACGTCGCCGTGAGGGTCTTGCCCTCACCGGTCTTCATTTCGGCGATCTTGCCTTCGTGAAGCACGACCCCGCCAATGACCTGCACGTCGAAGTGGCGCATGCCAGTAACGCGCGTGGAGGCCTCGCGGCAAACGGCGAAGGCCTCGGGCATGAGATCGTCCAAGGACTCCCCGGCCTCGAACCTGTGCTTGAATTCCTCGGTCTTTCCCTGCAGTTCCTCGTCCGAGAGCCCCTCGATCTCGGGACCGTGGCGGTTGACCCTCTCGATCACGGGCCGGAGCCGCTTGAATTCGCGTTCGTGCTTGGTCCCGAAGACCTTCGCTAGCAGGTTGTCGAGCATCTGGGAAGACGCGGGGCGCCTAGTCTCATTGTAGGCTGAACGTGCCGAATCGAAGCGCTGAAGCGATGAGCAAACGGTATCTCAGGGGGAGCGCTCCCCCGGGTCGGAGCCCTTCCGTAGATAGCCGTAGAAGCCGAGGTCCCGGCCGGTGACGTGCTTGGTTGCCCAGATGATCTGACCAACATGACCGGAAAAATGAGTGAGCACGTGGATCACCGCGTGCAAGACGGTGACTTCGTAAACCTGGATCCGCCGAGTCTCGAGCAATTTGGCGGACGCCAAGCCCGCTAGCACGGATTCCGCCTCTTCAACAGTTTCGGCCAGCCTGCGGGCCAGATCTTCCGCCGGCAGCGCGTCGCGGGTCGCGAACTCCCAGTCCCGGTTCCGGCGGTCTTGCTCGCCCCCAACGCCGCACACGATCCATTGCCTGACGTTGCCGCACAGGTGCAACACGAGATTGCCGATCGAGTTCTCTATCTCATGATCCCGATGCCAGATCTGATCCTGGTCCAATCGGGCGAGGCACTCCTGCACCCGATCTGCGCCCTGGCGCAAGCTTTCCTGCGCGACGCGGACGAATTCGGGAGCGACATCCATCACGAGACGTGCGCCACCAGCAGCGATTGCGTCACCGCAGCGGAGAGAAGTCCGTAGCCTCCAGCCACTGGTTCTCGATCTTGGCAACTAGCCGACCGTCCTTGCGCGATTCGGCGGCCGCAGCCTTCCACGCCGGATCGCTACCGAAGGCCTTCCACGACGCGGCGGCGGCCTCTCTGCTGTCGTGAGCCAAGAGGTACACGAGCGTGTTGCCGGCCCCGTCGCCCTCCGTCGGCGTCCAATAGCCGATCAGGTCCATGCCATGCTTCACGAACAGGTAGTTGGTGTGGTTGCGGAATCGCGCCATAAGGTCGGGCAGCTTCCCTTCGGCTGCCGTATAGATGCGCATTTCGAAGACTCGCTCGGGTCCCTTGTGATGCTCCGGACCGTCTTCGTCTGCGGCGATCGCCGCTACCGGCAACAGCAGCAGTGCTGGCAACAGGACTCTAAGGAACTTGGCCATCGTTTCTCTCCTTGATCAGTTCGCAGCGACATCAGGCATCAGAGAGCTTGACGACCTGCTTTCCAATGTTAGCGCCCCCGAGCATGCCGATGAACGCTGCCGGCGCGTTTTCGATGCCTTCGGCAATCGTTTCGCGATACTTGAGCTTCCCCTGCGTCACCCACCCAGCCATCTCCGCGAGTGCTTCGTCGTGATGGTCCTTGAAGTCGAAGACCAGGAAGCCCTGTGCGCGTATCCGCTTTACGATGAAATGCCAGAGCAAGCGGGGACCGACCGGGGCATCGACGGCGTTGTACTGCGAGATCTGCCCACAAATGGCAACCCTCGAATTGACGTTCAAGTGCGGAAACACCGCATCGGTGACGGGCCCTCCGACGTTGTCAAAATACGCGTCCACGCCGTCCGGGGCAGCCACGCGGAGCGCATTGGAAACATCCTGTGCCTTGTAGTCGATGGCCGCATCAAACTCCAACTCGCCGGAGATCCAGGCACACTTCTCGGGACCGCCCGCGATTCCGACGGCCCTACAGCCATTCAATCGCGCGATCTGGCCGACGGCGGACCCGACCGCTCCAGCCGCACCAGACACACAGACAGTCTCGCCAGGGCTGACTCCGGCGACCTTCAGGAGGCCGTGGTAGGCGGTCAGGCCCGGCATGCCCAGAACGCCCAAGTACGCCGAGAGCGGGGCCACGGCCGGATCAACTCGTCGCAGCTCCGCTCCGGAAGCAATCGCATACTCCTGCCATCCGAGATTGCCGGTGACATGGTCGCCTACCGCGACGCTCGGGGCATTGGAAGCGATGACCTTGCCGACCGCGCCACCGACGATCGTCTGCCCGATCTGGACCGATGCTGCATAGGACTTCCGACCGCTGATTCGACCTCGCATGTAAGGATCAACGGACATGTAGGAAGCCCGGACAAGGCATTCGCCGAGTCCCGGCTCGGCGGCTGGCGCTTCTTCCAAACGGAAGTCAGACGGCTTCGGCATGCCGACAGGCCGCTCGGCAAGCACGATTCTGCGGTTGATGGGCATCGGCAGATTGTAGCAATCCCGTACCGCGTACAAGTCCGGGTGCCGGCCGCCTCTGTTCTCCGAAAGCGGGTTCAGAATCGCTTTCCGTCAAGGCGCCGGATATCGAATTCCGCGGTTTCCGCGATGGCCATCACAGCCATTACACCGGCTTGGACCGGATCGCTGACGACCAAGTCCGCGGCATCGGGCACAGACCCTGCCATGTTGAGCGAAACTACCAGAAGGCCTCGTGCCTGCACCTGGAGAACGGCACTCTCGATCTCCCCGCCCATCAGCGCTCCCGCCAGGACAACCGCTTCAACTCGCGGCAGCCGCGCAGTCGCGCGAACCGCCTCCGCGATTGCACGCTCCCCGACCAAGGGAATGGTGTCAACCGAGATCCGTTCCCCGCGCAGATTGTGTCGGTCTGCCTCGGAGACCGCTCCGAGCACGACCTGCCCGACCTGTGACCCGCCCCCGATGATCACGATCCGCTTGCCGAAAATGTGATGCAAGGTGTGCTTGGCGGTCACCGACTGCACACAGGGCAAGGCTTCCAGCGCCGCGAAGAGCACGTCGGGATCCCGTGAAACGGCCACTTCGACAAGAATTGTCTCGATGGATTCCCGGGGATCAAGGATCGAGATCCAAGTAATCCGAGCGTTTCCGCCGGCAATTGCCTGGGCAATAGAACCCAGGGCGCTTCCGTCGCCATCAACTTCGATGGCCAGCGCGATGGTCTGCTCTGTTTGGCGATCGTGCATTGACTTCGCTTACAGGTCTCAGAATTACACACCCGGCATACGGCGAGCATTTCCGGCAGACGCCCGATCTTGCGGGATCAGTTGACCCAAACCGGGCTGGATATGGCCTTTTCGCCGTCGACCTGGACCAGGTCAAGGTAGTAGTAGGACCCGTCCGGCGCTCCATCGGGATCGACGAACTCGAACGCCACGCCAACGGACTGAGGATCCAGCGAGTAGAGGACCTTGCCGTCTTTCACGATCCGCACAGTTCGAATCGGGCTCGTGCCGGCAACCGAGGCCGATAGCGTGACCGGTCCGGAAGCCCGGACCTCGCTCCCTAGCGGCGCTCCCTCCACCTCGAAGCGCAGGGCGATCCTCTCGCCAGTCGTGGCGTAGGTCCGGCGGCGGTAAATGCCCTGGAAGACCGATTCCCGTGTCAGCCCTTCGGCCTGCACCGCGAGCAGTGCCGTACCGCGCTCGGCCGGGCTGAACCGGGAGAACAGGGTGCCGTCCCGTCCGCGCGTTACGTTCGTGCGCCGCACGCCGTAGCCGGCATTACCGGAATGGTTGTCGGTCGAGGCCACGATTCCAACGCGGTGCCCGCGCTGGAGGAAGGTCGCCACCCAGTCCTCCGAACGGCGATGGTCCGAGAACACTTCGATGCCGCGCTGGAGCTGGTCGTTGTGCCATTCCGGATTGCCGGGCCGGCCGCCGTAGTGCGGGATCGTGAGAAGATTCTCTTCCCGGAAATTGCCGGCTAGCGCCCGGAACAGATCCTCAACATGACCGACCTGCCGTTCCGGTCCGTGGTACTGACGGTAGTTGGCATAGCTGTACTGCAGAAAGCTGCGCAGCAGGGGCATGTCGTCTTCGGTGGTGTAGACGTTGTGATCCCCCCCAACATCGCTCGGCCCGCTCCATTCATAGCCGAGAAAGGTCACGTACTCGCCGGGCTCGTGGAATTTCCGAGTCGCTGCCTTGATGTCCTCCCACATGGCGTCCGTCGTGATGAAAGCGTGGTCGCTGATGGCGCAGAAATCCAGGGCGGAGTAGCGCCGGCCGAAATCGAACATCTCTTCGGGCGTACCGCGGCCGTCGGAGTACTTGGTGTGCGTATGCAGATCGCCCCAGAAGATCCGGCGTCGCAGCGCTTCCGGATGGACCACGATGGGATTGCTCCAGGCCTCCCGGCCCTCGGTATCGCGGGCGATCACGCGGTACGTCCCGGGGCGCTCGAACGACACTCCCTCGAAACGATACGCGCCGCGGTCGCTCTCGCGGTATCGCCGGGGGCGCGGCAACCTGACTCCGTCGGCATCAACTGCCAATGTCACCGTGCCGCCGTATCCGCTCGCCGGATTTCCCAGACCGTCATCCAACCACACGTTCACCCAGCGGTTCTCGCGCACCTGCCAGTCCGTGGGCGCTACAACCACCATGTCCTGTGCGGCAGCGCCCACGAATTCCAGGGTCGGGCTGCCAGCAAGAGGCAGAAACTCGCCGTCGCCAGCAGCGTCGACGAAGACGCGCTGCTCGAATTCGGACTCATCCATTGGCTGGATCTCAACGCCCGGGGAGCCGCCCGAGCGATCGCCGAAAACAACTTCGATCCAATCGCCTTCTCGAAGGGACGGTCCGTCCAGGATGAACTCGTTCACACGCTGCCACGGGAAATACGCCGGGACCGAGTTGTCAGAGCGCCAGCGCAGGGGCGCCCCGCTCGACGTTGAGTACGTCAAGAAATTCGGCTCGGCGGGAGCGTCCTCCTGCAGCCGGGTGCCGCCCCACATGTCCCATCCGAAATCGTGTTGGGTTGCGAGCCTGAGTCCTCCTCCGCTTGCCATTCCAGCTTTGCCCACTGTAAAGCGCAGGCAGAATGACCCATAGTCGCCAACGGTTGCGGTGGCGGGGCCGACAAACTCCGCTCTGCCGACATCGATGGCCGCGGCTTGCGCTTCCGCATCCGCCTCGGTGACGTACTTCGCGTTGGACCGATAGACTTCCTGCCCGTATAGCGGCAGGCAAGCGAGAGGCGGGACGGCCAACGCTGCAAGGGCGCGAAGCATGGCAGCCCCATTGTAGGGCGTGGACCCTGTGGCCAGATTTCATCCTGAGCGCCTATGCCATCATGGGCGGCAGATATGGCATCTCACCGGCACGAGCGCGCCGAGAGCACGCTGCGGCGGGAAATCAGTCGCATCGTTGCCAGTGATTTGCGGGATCCGGACGCAGCCAACATCCACATCAGCTCGGTCGCGCTCGCACCGGACAAGCGCTCCGCGCAAGTTCTCGTGACACCCCTAGGCCTTCGCCCTGGACAGGATCCGGACCCCCTCCCTCTGAGGGCATTGGAACGGGCCACGCCCTTTATCCGCAAGACCCTGTCGCAGACCCTGCGAATGCGCCAAGTGCCCGGTCTACATTTCGCCTACGACTTGGGCGAACAACACTCGCAACGCATCGACAACTTGCTGAAGCGTATCGAGAAACGCTCTCGAAAAGGCCTCCCTTTGCTCTTGGCTGGTGTGCTGCTGCAATTCGCGACTCCGGCCCAAGGAGGGTCTTCCCTGCAGCGAATCGAGGTCTCGGCTGCGATCATGGGCAGCGAATTCCGCATCGCATGCCACGCGCCTACCAAGAGGCGGGCAAGCGGGGCGATCACAGCGGCTCTCGACGAGGTTCGCCGGATCGACAAGCTGCTAAGCAACTACAAGGAAACCAGCGAACTGAGCAAGCTGAACCGCGAAGCATCGAACCGCGACGTGAAGGTGTCCAGGGAACTCGCTGACCTGCTCGAGAGTTGCCTGCGCTACTCGCAGGAGAGCGAGGGTGCGTTCGACATCTCGGTCGGCTCGCTGGTGAAAGCGTGGGGTTTCTACAACGGGCCTCCAGCGATCCCAAACGCTCTGGCTCTTTGGTGGGCCAAGAGAAACAGCGGCTACCAGCACCTGAAACTGAATCGGTCCGCCAGCACGGTGCGCTTCCTACGATCGGGCCTTCAACTGGATCCCGGTGGCATCGGCAAGGGCTATGCGGTAGACCAAGCCGTGGCCGTCTTGCGCGAATTCGGCATCGAGCGAGCCCTGGTCAGTTCGGGCACAAGCAGCATCTACGCGCTCGGCGCCCCGCCGGACAATGAGGAGGGTTGGCGCCTCGCAATACGCGCACCGTCGAAAGAGGGCGAGGCGGACACAGTGGTCAGACTGCGCGACGAGGCGCTGTCGACATCAGGATCGTACGAGAAGTTCTTTGAGGAGGACGGCAAGCGCTACGGCCATATCCTTGATCCGCGCACGGGAGAACCTGCAACTGGTATAGAGGCTGTCTCGGTCATCGCTCCTCTGACCATCGACACCGAAGCGTGGTCCACCGCCTTCTTCGTGAATGGGGCGGAGTGGACGAAGGCCCATCCGATCCCCAATGGCCGAGTGTTCCTGTGCGAACAGGATGGCCCTTGCAACTGGCTGGCCGGGAAATGAGCGGGCTCAGGCCGCATCGACTCCCGCGGGGACAGCAGAGCGCTGGTTTGCCGGGGCAGTCGTAGCCGGGTCTTGAGGGTCGCGCCAGAAATCGACAAGGGACGCTTTGTGAACGCACGATACGGTGCACGCGGGCGCGCAGGACTTAGCAGTCCTGTAGTGGTGCCGGATGTGATCGACGGTGTATGTTTCGAGCGGGACCCCAGGCGTGCCCCGCTGCTGTGAGCAGTAGTGGACCAACCCGTATTCGCAAATGTAGATGTAGCGTGCTCCCGCGCGACAGCGCCATTTGTTCGTGCGGCCTTCAATTAGATTGTCCTGGAAGTAGTTGAGTCGGCTATAGCCGCGCTTGGAAAGGGCCTTGACCTGGTCGTAGACACGACGCTCGGTGTGGTTGAGCGGCTTGAGTTGCCCAGCGCCGTCATGGATCACGCCAATCGTGCTTGTGAAACCCAGATCCTGCGCCCGCTTGGCGACCGTGTAGGCATCCTGGGGATTCGGGATGCCCGCTCCGACCACGGAATTGATGTTCACATCGAAGTCGGCGTGCTCGGCGAGCATCTCCAGCTTCCGGTCAAGTACTCGCAGGCTCTTCATCGAAGTCTCGTCGGGCTCGAGATTGTCGATGCTGATCTGCAGGTATTCCAAGCCGGCGTCGTTGAGGCGCTCAATGCGCTCCGGCCCGATCAAGTATCCGTTGGTAATCAACCCAGCGATCATGCCCCGCCTCCGGATGTGCCGGATCAAGTCGTCCAACTGCGGGTGCAGCATCGGCTCTCCACCACTCAGGGTTATGCAGCTAACACCTAGATCCGCAAGCAGGTCAGAACGACGGTGAAGGACGTCGATCGGAACTGGACGAGAGAAATCGTCGTACTCGTTGCAATAGGCGCAAGCGATGTTGCAACGGCGAGTCGGAATGAGATGGGCCAGTACGGGATGGTCGGTGTCGCCAAGCGCCCTGAGGATCATCTGCGCCTCTCGACCGGCACGATGGACGCGCAACAGCTTGCGGCGCATTCGAGTGCCGAATCCCACGCTAGTCATTTCCTATCGCCCAACTCGGAAACTTGCCGGGGCGCACCCGACTAGGGGACGGCGGCAGCAGCAGTCCCAAGTATACCGCCCATGTCGAAAAATCAGATCCGGCGATCTGTCCTCTATAGATTGTCAAGCCTGCCTCATTCGAATGAGATCGCACGGCATCGGTCATGCTACACGAGAAAATGCCCGTGCATTCGTGGCAGTGCGAACGGCATTTCGTGTACCGTTGCTACTGTCAGACTTGGATCTGGACTTGCTCTCGGAATGGATGCCCCTCTTTTGATGACGAGAAGGATCGTGATTCTGGAATTGACTGCTGTTTCGTGGTTGCTGGCCAGCTTGGCGGGCTGCGGAGCGCCGGAGACGGCAACCGAATCCCGAACCTTGCGACTAGCCTCGGCCACCCGTCACGTCAAGGTCTATTTCGAGAGAGGAAGATTCGGTGGCTGGCCCGCGAACCACGGGATCTGGATCTGGGGGGACGAGATCCTGGTCGGTTTCTCCAAGGGATACTACAAGGATCTCGGCGATCGCCACCATATCGACAGGGAAAAGCCGGAGGCGCACATGCTCGCCCGCAGTCTTGACGGGGGCGAGACATGGGTGGTCGAGGACCCCGGAGCAAAGGGGTACTTGATTACAGCAGGCGACATCCTACACGGCACGGACCGTCCCGGCATTGAGGTCCCGGAACTCATGGACAGCACCGGGGGGATCAACTTCGTCCATCCGGACTTTGCCATGGCGCTGCGAACGGACAGCGTCGACGCGGGGACCGGGCGATTCTTCTACTCGTATGACCGCGGCCGGACGTGGGCGGGCCCGTACCGCTTGCCGAACTTCGGGGCTCCGGGCATCGCGCCCCGCACCGATTACATCGTCAACGGCGTGAGCGATTGCATGATTTTTCTCACAGCTGCAAAGTCGGACGCCGAAGAGGGGCGTCCCCTCTGCGCCCGTACCACCGATGGCGGCAAGACTTGGACTCGGATCTCCTGGATTGGCCCAGAGCCGCGGGGCTTTTCCATCATGCCGGCTTCGGTGCGACTGTCACCTACCGAGATTCTGGTCGCAACACGTCACCGGGAGGGACCGCGACGGTGGATTCAAGCGTATCTATCCACCGACGACGGCGCGAGTTGGAGCGAACTGAGCACTCCAGTTCCGGATGCGGGTATTGGCAATCCTCCCGCTATGATCCGGCTGGCGGATGGCCGGATCTGCCTAATGTACGGATTCCGCGGGGAGCCCTACAGCATCCGAGCCACGCTGAGCGCCGACAATGGCCGGACCTGGGGCGACGAAACCCTGCTGCGGGCCGATGGGTCCAGCCGCGACATCGGCTACGTGCGCGCCGTACAGCGCCCGGACGGCAAAGTGGTGGCCGTCTACTACTTCAGCGATGACCACACCGGCCCGGAACGCTACATCGCCGCCACGATCTGGGACCCCGACGGGGAGTAAGGTCAATCGTCCGGAAGGGCTAAGCCGTTTCTTGACTTCGCCCCTCCGGCCTGGCGGTTCCCGGAGACGGCACCTCGTGATCCAGCGGACCTCTTAGAACGATGCCCTCAAGGCAAACTGCAGGATTCGAGGATCTGCTGCGCTGTTGATCTCCATGAAGTTGCCCCTCCCCAGCCGAACTTCGGGGTGGCCCAGATTCACGTTGTTGAGCAGGTTGAACGCCTCGAATCGGAACTGCAATCCAAAGCTTTCCGTGACTGGGAAGTCCTTGTGCAGACCGAAGTCGAAATTGAAGGAACGCGGCCCCCGGAATACGTTGCGGGCCTGCGTTCCGTAAGTTCCGAGGATGTTGGGGGTGAAAGCAGCCCGGTTCAAGTATTCGTCAACCACTGCGGAGCGGGGTCGGTCGTCACCCAGGAACGGAGTGGCGACCACCTCGGCACGCTGCCCTCCCTGGCCTGTCCTAGCGTTGTCGGTGTCACTAAAGACGGTAAACGGAAATCCGCTGCGCCAGTTTGCGATCGACGTAAGCGTCCAGCCACCAATGAGAAAACGGGCCGCCGGGTTGGTGAAACTGTTCGGAAGGGCCCAAATGCCGGAGAAGTTGACCACGTGTCGGAGATGGTAATCGGCCGGTCCCTCGTCATATGACTGGTCCAGCGGGTTGGTGACTGAGGTGCCGGTTGCCTTGTTCGCCGACCCCCGGTTGTTGTCAGTTGTCTGAGCAAGTGTATAGTTCGCGAGCACGGTGAATCCCTGGCTCATCCTCTTTTCGAGCGTGGCCTGCAATGCGCCGTAGCGCGAGAACCCCGTAGGCTCGATCAGGGTGATCCGCTCATAGATGGGGTACGCGGGACGTCGCTGGTTGGTTGTGCTTGTCGAGGCTGTCGCATCGGGAAGTGGAGCGTTGATGTCACGACCGCTGACCAGTGCGTTTCCGGCTGAACCCGCGTAGGACAGCCTAGCCACCCAGTTCCTTGCGAACAGCCGCTCAAGGGTTAGGTTCCACGACTGCATGTAGGCATTGCGCATGCCAAGCGCGTACACATGCGCCCGGTGCGGGAAGATGAACGGCGCATCCGAGGGCGGATCCAGCAGTTCGGTCCCGACAGCATCGAAACCGATTACGGGAAATGGATTGCCACCGGAAAAACTCGCGTAGGGATTGGCCATCGTGTCGTTCGGGCCTCCGAAGATCGTGACAACAGTGCCAAAGGGCCCCTGGTTCGCCTGGCTGTTGGTCGAAATGGTGTTGGAGCGGTCATAGAAGACGCCATAGCCCAGCCGCAGGCTCGTCTTGCCATCCCCGGTGATGTCCCATGCCAAGCCGAGGCGCGGGCCAAAATTCCCCAACGCCGCATTGTAGCCGCCGTCTGGAAGACCATGGTCGCCCGGGTAGAGAACTCCTTCGGGCGCGTTGACGAAACGAGTCGATTGGTATCCGACGCCGCGCCAGGCGGCCAACTTGCCAAGCGTATCGGTGTACGGAAAGAACGGTTCCCAGCGAACCCCGAGATCAAGCGTAAGGGACGGCGAGAGTTTCACGGAATCGTTTGCAAAGAGCGCGAAGATGTCAAACCGGGTGTTCTTGAACTCCCCGACTCCCTGCTGGAACCGTTCGAACCGGCCCACCATGAAGTCGGCAATGTCCAACCCCGTATAGCCGGCGCTGTGCCGCCAGCGAAACCGTCCCTGAGCGCGGAAGTTGTTGGTGATATCTCCGATGCCGTGCCCCCATTCGCCCCCGAATGTCAAGCTGTGACGCCCCTTTGTCAACCGCGTGGTGTTCGAGAACTGCCATTCGTCTCTGAGGAAGTTGTTGGTATCGCCGGTGTTGGGACCGTTGATGGTCTGGAATGACGTGTGGTATTGGGTGAACTCGTCCAGGGTGATGTTGACCCCGAGATCGTTCCAGTTCCTGTCCGGAAGGATCTGCTTCGAGGGACCCTCCATCCGGCTAATTCCGAAGATCGTCTGGTTCAGCGTTGTCGGACTCACGATCCACTGCACGTTGCCCACGACGCTCGTGTTGTTCCATTCACGCTGCGTGGTGTCCTCGTAGATATTGCTCTGGTTCAAGTTCCCTGGCTGGGCCGCGCGATTCCAACTGGCCCGGCCACTGATGCGTACTTTGCTCCCTGCCTGCTGGTCAATCTTGAAGAGCGTCTGGTTTTCATCGAAGTTCGCCACTTGCGTGACTGTCGTCCGACGGCCCCCCCCGGTGGGAACGGGCAGGAACTCGTTGGCGAACGTCACTGAGCCTGGGAACAACCTGGATTGGGGAATGACCATGCCAGAAAAAGGCATGCCTGACATCGGATCCATGATGTCCCGGCCAATGCCCGACTGCGAGAAGTCGCCCTGCCGCTCGAGTGCAGTGAACGTGTTTCGGTTGATCTGGTTCGGGCGGCGGCGAATCTGCGTGCCCTGGAACGAGAAGAAGAAGAAGGTCTTGTCTCGCAATACAGGGCCGCCCACTGTCGCTCCGTACTGATTTCTCTTCAGGCCGTCATTGGCCTTCTTGGAAGGATCATCCGGGTCGGGAGGAGCGTTCCATTCCGCCGCGTTCAGATTATGGTGCCGCATGTAGAGGAAACCACTTCCATGGAGTTCATTCGTTCCCGACTTGGTGACGGCATTGACGATCCCACCCGAGTTCCGGCCGAACTCCGCGCTGAAGTTGTTCGTTTGAACGCTGAACTCCTGGAGAGCATCCGGATTCGGCAACGGCACGGGGGCATTGCTGTAGTGGTCATTGTTCTGCCCGCCATCCAGAACATAGTTCGTCGCGTTCCCCCGACTTCCATTGACCGAAACCGGCGTCACGCCGGGATAGGTCGTGCCCGAGGTCACGCCCGCGCCCCGGTAGATCGATACTCCTGCGACGAGTCGCATCAGCTGAGTCGGATCGCGACCGTTCAACGGAAGGCCCACCACTCTCCGCTGGTCAACAACGGTCTTCAGGGTTGCCGTCTGCGTGTCAACTCCGATGACCTCCGCGGCTACCTCGACGGTCTCGGTGACCTCTCCGATCGAAAGAGTCACGTCGACTCGGGCGGATTCGTTGACCTGTGTCTGAATCCCGGTGGCCTCGTGCGTCCGGAATCCAGCCGATTCGACCCGCAACTTGTAGATGCCGACAGGCAAGCCTCGGAAGCTATAGAAGCCGATGTCGGACGTGGATCCGGTATACACAGCGTTGGTTTCCTCGTTCTGAACCTCCACCGCGGCGCCCGGGATAACCGAACCGGACGCGTCGCGGACAACGCCTACGACCGCTCCAGTCACTTCTTGGGCGGAGCATGGCAAGGCTACAAGAACCGAGACTACGCCCAGAATCAGAATGGGAAATCGCAAGTGTGCCATGGTGGGTTTAGAATACATCCTAAGACCCTTGAGGTCAACAAGAAAGAGTATCAAGAAATTGCCAAGAAAGTAGGTCAAAGCAGGCGCCTGCGCCGTCTCGACCAGTGGCCCTCTTGACGCGGTTGCTGAACTCTCAGAGGACTGGTTTGCCCTTGCGCGAATGGGCGCCGGAACCGACATCATTGAGAAGTAGCCCGTGATATACTGAGCGGTCAGCGGCGGGAGTAACTCAGTTGGTAGAGTGCGACCTTGCCAAGGTCGATGTCGCGGGTTCGAGTCCCGTCTCCCGCTCCATGCTCCAGAAGGCTCAACGCGAGGGCCCCGAACGGTGGCGCGGTAGCCAAGTGGTAAGGCAGAGGTCTGCAAAACCTTTATTCGTGGGTTCGATTCCCACCCGCGCCTCCATGATATTTCTGTAATCTATTGCATTAGTTGTACTTATAGACGAATACAGGATCCGGTTATCGCTTGAAATACCACTTCGAAAATCGAGGAAGCGTCTTTCTTCGCGGCCGAGACCGCGCTGGACCTCTCGATTCGGTGCAAGGATCGCAGGCGACGGTGGCTCAGGCTTGCAAACGAGGACTTGGGTCCCAGCGCTTGCCATACGTGGTCGCATAGGGGCTGCGCTTTGACGGCGCGTCGCGGGCCAGATCTTCATGGGGCCATCGCCTCCAAACCTCTTCACGGCAGTCTGGAGGGCCTCAACCGCCGAAGCCGCATCAAGACCGAATGAACGTGTCATTCATCAGCCTCTTCCCGTCCGGATGGTCGTCGCTGTTCGTACTGCATGGCCCTGGGCCGAGAGCCACCATGGTCAGCCCAAGGGAGCCTGCGGCGGCGGTCAGCCGCCAGACCGGACAAGCTGCTCACTGTAAAGGCCACTAGGACAGCGGAGCCGAGATGAACGTCAATCGCATCAGGCATCGTTGCTGCTGATCGAGCCCCGGATTCGCCATGGCAGTTCGGGGGCCTCGTTCAAGGGCGGTTTCGAAGCGAGCGTCACCCGGCGAGCGCAACCACATCGACGACAGTCGCTGTACAGCGCGGCTCCGGCACCGGCTCATTGTGTTCGCGCAAGCTCTCGATGTGAAACCGGATGGCCTCGCGGATCTCGCGGACCGCCTCTGCCTCGGAAGCGCCGGTGGCGATGCAGCCTGGCAGGTCCGGAACGTAGGCGGCGTAGTTCCTCGGCGATTTTTCGATGACGATCGTGTAGCGCATTGGTCTGGTCACTCCCCTTTCAGCCCAGCCTGCTTCATGATGCTGGCCCAAGTACCCCGCGTCAGGTCGTCGCCCAACTTGCCGGCAATGGTCACGGTGCCCGGCTTGTCCGGATGCCGGTACTGACGGTGGCTCCCTCTGGTGCGAACGAGCGACCAACCGCCCTGCCGCACCAAACGAATCGCGTCCCGGACCTTCGGCATGGCCGGCCATTATCGTCGCAGATCCAGCTCGGGCCGAGGTGGAGTCGGGGGTGCCACGGGCGGAGGGGAAAGAACCGGGCAGCCATCCCGGCTGCCATGAGTGGGACAACCACCTCGCCCCGGATGGGGGAAGCCAGAACCCGTTGCACGCAAGACAGCCTATCAGGTTGGCCGGAGAAGCCCTTGCAAGCCCCCTGTTGAGCCGATAACGTCGTCGGACATGGAGGGGACGGCTCTCGGAGGCCTTCCGCCTGCCATCCAGAAGTGTTGGGCTGGATAGGGAACGAGTGCGACGGGGCTGGCCCCGGCTTGTACTCGGCAAGTGGAGTCTGAGGGAATCGCCGCACTCGAATCCCCTGACGAATAAGCTCTGGACTTCGACTCGGACCGCCCACCCGGAGAGGGGTGTATGACCGTCGGAATGCCTACGGCGGACGCCTTCGCCGCCATTCGGGGCAGCCGTGCCTTCCTGCAAGGAAAAGTCCCGGGAGCGACCTCCACGAAAGGACCGGCTGCGCATGCGAGGGCCGTTTTTGGGGGGGCGCTCCCGCGCGGCCGGGCGTTCGCCTTGGCTGCGCCGGACGTCCCGCCCGGATTCGTAACCCGCTGCCGGACAAGGCCTTGACGCGGACGCGCCCGTTTCGCCGAGGGTGCGAACGGGGTCTCTCGCTTGCACGGACGCTGTTTCGCCAGGGCATTTTCCCCGAAACAGCGAACGGACTGCTCCGGGCCGGCCGGACCACGGTCCCCTGCGCCGCAGGGCGGACGCGATGACAGGGGGAACGGCGGTCGCGGGGACGGGCCAGGCTCGACGGCGTTGGACAGGCGCACACCTCCACAATCACATGGTGCGCGGTTCGTGGGTTCGTGTTGCGGAGGGTTCCGAGCCTGCCGGATCAGCCCTCCGCGACTGCCGCGGCCGAGTCGGGGTCGAGGCGGACGAGGTGGTCGTAGTCCTCGACGGCCTGCTCGTGCAGGCCCAGCGCGGACTTCGCGTGGCAGCGGCCGAGGTAGGCCGCGGCAAGGTCTGGATCGAGGCGGATCGCCCGGTCGTAGTCGGCGATGGCTTGCTCGTGGCGGTCCAGCTGGGAGCGGAGGCCGGCCCGCTCCAGGAACAGCCGGGGGTTGCGGGGGTCGAGGCGGATCGCCTCGGTGCAATCGGCGACCGCCTCCTCGTGCCGCTCGATGTCGTCATCGGGCGCGGGAACTGCCGGACCGGCCGGGCCGGGGAGGCCGTCCGCCGGGAGCGCGCGAGGGGAGGCCTGCGGCCGCGGCGCCGCGAAGGAGCTGGCGCGGGCATGGCCGTTGGACCCCGCTACGGTGTCCGGATCGGCTTCCGGGCCCGGGGCCCCGAGAAGGCGGAGCGGTCCTGGCCGCTCTCCGGGCGGTGGCAGGGAAGTTGCCGCCCCGGGGAGCAGTCCCTCCGGGGCGGGCTGGTAGGCGCGGGCGAGCGTCGCGCCGATGCGCGCCTCGGCCGCGATGGCGCGGAGCCGGCCGCAGACCCACATCCCGCCGCCCCCGATCACGATGGCGAGCACGACGAGTACCGCGCCGTTGGCTGTTAGCTGGCGCTCGATCCGCCTCTCGCGCTCGTCCAGCAGGTCGCTGCGGAGTTCGTTGACCTGCCGCCGCAGGTCGACCGTGACCGCGTTTTCGGGGTCGGCGCCCGGAGGGGAGGATGGGGATGGCCGCGCAGCCTCGCGGGGCTCCGCCGGGGCGGGCAGCCCCGCCGAGAGCGTGGCAGCCGCAACCTGCCGATGCCACACAAGTTGACACTTGACTTTTGATGTCGCTCTGTGCCATTTCTGGGGTATGTATGAGCAACATCGGATCCCGACCACACTGGCGCAGGGCCCCGCGCTGATCCAGGTCCGCCAACTCGTGGCCGACGCGGGCGACGCCAGCCGCACCGAAATTGGCCGGCGGGTCTGCGCCCGGTTCGGATTCCTCGATGCCCACGGCAAGCCGCAGGTCGCCAGTTGCATGCAGGCCCTGCGCGCTCT
>MKWU01003635.1_pt1 | contig 19894 bp, 23 predicted proteins | sample 809101 | NCBI WGS metagenome assembly MKWU01 (sample SAMN05860141, study PRJNA318959) | sponge metagenome | host: Aplysina aerophoba | place: Slovenia: Piran, Adriatic Sea, Gulf of Piran | collected 2013-05-07
CCCGGTCGCCCGCCGTGCAGGTAGTAGATCACCGGATAGCGGGTGTTGCGATTCGCGGCATCGTCGTACCCTGGCGGAAGGTAGATGTTGTAGCCCACCGGAGTACCCATCGACGGACTGTCGAACGTCGCGTGAGTCACTCCCGGAATCCTGCGATCCTCGGCAGGCGGGTTGACCCAACCGAAGGGTCCACTCTCGCGCCCGCGAGCAAGAAACGCGCTCACCTCGCCGGGGTCCGCTCGGCCGTCTCTGTTTGCATCCAGCAGTGAGAACGCGCCTGGCATCACTTCGTCTTCCGTCAGCACGCCATCGCCGTTGCGATCGACCATGAAGGCGTTCTCCGCCAGGCCATCCGCATCGTCGTCCGGCTCTTGAGTCTCCGCCTGGAGACTGCCGGTCTGGACCTCATCGGTCTGAATACCGCCGGTTTGCCTGACTGCCGTCGCCAGTAGCGGCTGTGCAGCCGCCAGCACCAGGAGCGCACCGGCGAGGCTGCGGCAGAGCCTGGAACCATCACTCCTGAAACGACAGTTCCAACACGACTTCCAAGGCACCATCAGTGACCTCCCTTTTCCGAAGTCTCTACCCGGTTCGTGCCGACCCGCGGGGACCCTACTCCGTCGCCAGGCCGAAGACAAAGACGACGTTGCCCATCGAAAGGAGGCACACACGGAAACTCCTTTGTGTTCAAGGGTTTCCGGACACGACCTGCCGTCTGTCCCCCCCAGCGACCCCACACTACCGGAGCGTTGACGACGCGAGATTACATCAAGTCTGAGACTCTCAAAGCCGCCAGCTACGGTCATGATGGTGGTCGGCGACGAGCGGACCTCGCCGGGGACACGCGCACTGGCGACCTAACTCCGCATCACCTGCGCTTATGAGAACGACTAAACCCCCGCTCGTCCACCACCGCTTCCTTCACGATCATCTGCCCCGCCGTCGCCACGACGACCACAGCGTCCCGCCGTCGCGACCGAATGGCCCGCAGCGCCTGCGCCGCCGTGCTCCCCCGCGTCATCACATCGTCTACGAGCAGCAGACGCCCCGCGTCCGAGGGCACCTCCGCTACCAGCGCCTCGGCGTAGCGCCGCTCGAACTGCGCCGCAGTATAGCCCCCGGCCTGCATACGCCGCTTCGACACACTCGATACCAGATCGAGCATCTCGCGCACGTCGACGGCCAGCAGACGGCCGAGCTCCTCGGCTAGTGCGAGCGTTCGGTGCTTCTCAAGCTTCGCCGCCTTGTCGGGCGACAAGGGGATCGGGACGACATAATCGAAGTCCAGCAGTTCCCGCTGGCGCAACTGCTCGAACATCGCCAACGCGAACGGGTGCGCGTAGGCCATCTCCCCCAGCTTGAAGGCGGTGAACCGCCTGGTCAAATCCCACACCTCCGCCCGGATGCGCGTCTCGTAGCATCGGCTCGGCACGATCCAATGCGCCGGCACGACCGCCTCGTAGCTCGACCACCGTAGGCGGCTCGGCGGACGCGACTCGCCCGCCCCGACCAGCGGCAGCCTGGTCCAGGTCTCGCAGTTTCCACACTCCCTCGCCTTGCACGCCTTCGGCTCGCAGAGCGGCGCGACCGCCCAAGCGTCTGGCCAGATGAAGACTTGGCGGTAGCGGGGGGCCACCGCCTGCGCGACGCGGGCCGAAATCTCCGGCGACGTGAGCGGCCGATCCGCGCTGTGCTCCCGCACACGCAGGCTAACCTCCCCCGCCTCGTGGTCGATACCGTCAACGATACCTTTAGCGTAGACGCCGTTCTCGAAGCGGTGCGGACCGTGGAAGTACACCCAGCACTCCCAGCCCTTCTCCACGACATCGATGTAGTGGCGCCAGCCGAGCAGGAGGCGTCGACCCTGCATGCGGTTGGGCAGCACGCGGGGCCGGAAGCCATCGTAGCTACTATGGATCTTATAGAGGAACCTCACAATTCGAGCGTGTCCTCAAAGCGCGCGAGCACCTTGTCCGTGCCCGGCGGCGCCTCGGTCTCGTACCCGTAGGCCGCCCAGGCGAACCGGACGCCTGCCGCCTGCGCGGCCGCGCCGTCCGTCCGCCCGTCACCAACGAACCAAGTACCGGCACCCGCCGTCCGACCAAGCTCGCCGAGCACCCTCGCGACGCCGTGCGGCTGCGGCTTCGCCGGTACGCCCGGTCGCGGCGTCGCGATGGCCTCGACGTACGCTCCGATGCCGGTAGACGCTAGCAGCGGCCTCACCAGCCACCCGGGCAGGTTCGAGACGACGCCTATATCGGAGCCGCCCGACCGCAGCCGTTCCAGCGTGTCAAGGACGCCTTCATAGAGCCCGACCGAAGCCCCGTCGTCCCTCGCTGCCCGGGCCAGCCGCGCATTGCTCACCCCGCCGTCACTCAGGACGCGCACGACGCTCGCGCCGGCCGCGAGTCTGGCCACGATCGCCGTGGCCGGAGCGCCCGACAGCGCCGCGATGGTCTCGGCGTACCACGCGTGGCCATCCCACACCGTTCCGTCTAGATCCAGGAGCAGAGTGTTCGCAACCACGCTTCGTACTCCGACTCCTCGCAGGTCGATGCGAGCCCGAAGCCACCCGTGCGGGCGTCGTTCTCGATGACCGCGTTGCCCGTCGTCTCTTCCGACTCGTCGTGGACGAACGCGGCCACAGGCTTTCTTTGCTCGCGCGCGAAGCGGTAGGCGTTCATGGCCCCGCCGTTTGCGGCCGACTGCGCCACGAGCACGCCCTGGGCGAACGCCACGATCAGCTTGTTGCGCTTGCGCAGCAAGAGCGACGACGTCCGCCGGCCGAACCCGAACTCGCTGACGAACACTGCTTTCGGGTGCGCGAGCAGCCGCTCCCACAGGGCGCGGTTTTCCGGAGGGAACACCTTGTCGAGACCGCAGGGCATGACGCACACGGTCCCGCCCCCGGCATCGACTGCCGCCTCGTGGCCGATGGAATCGGCGCCGAGCGCGAACCCCGACGCCACCAACACACCGCTGCGCGCCGCAAGCGCCGCGAACGCGCGAGCGGCCTCGGCATACGGTTCTCGCGTTTTTCGCGAGCCCACCACGGCGACCGCCGCACCGCCGCTCCAGATCGAGGGATCGCCGCGTACGTACAGCACTGGCACGGGGTTGTTGCTGGCGTACACCCGCTCCGGATAGCACGGGTCTCCATGCGTGACGATCGACGCCCCAATCGAACGGGCGCGTTTCACCTGGTCGGCAGCGCGCGAACGCGCCGCCTCGAGGTCGGCCAGCGAGAGGGATCCAATCCCGTCGCGGAGCTTGTCGCCGATCCGGCCCTTGAACGGCAGAAGATCGGGACTCTCAAGCGCGCCGGCCGGCTCGATCCCGGCGTCGTGCAGCGCCCGGAACTTCGCCGGACCAAACCCAGCGACCCGCTCCAGTGCGTAGAGTGCGGCGAGTCGAGTGGCTTCGGGGTAGACCCGCAGAGTTGCCGAGTGCCCTTCCACGAGGCGACCCCGGCACAACGTTTCCTCCAGCAACAGCCGCACGGCCTCCGAGCGCGACGGCGGCGGCTTGCGCGCCGCCCGCCAACCATCCAGTTCCCTGACGACCGCCTCGTCCAGCCGCGCCTCGATGCGTTGGGTTGTCACCTGCCTCAGGGCTGCGAACTGGTGCGGGAGGGGCACCCCAGCCAGTCGCCGGCCCGTTTGACGATCGCGGTGTACTCCTGCACTCCTCCGGCTCCTCTCTCGACGACCGTTACAGCCGATCCCCAGCCAACTCAGCAGCCCGTGGAGCGAACTCTATCCTAGTCCCAGCCTCCGCCCCTCCCGTGGCCTACCTCACTCGGCAGTCCCACCTCTACCACCTCCCTAGCTTCTCGATTTGACGCCACTGGGCCCAAAACTGCCAAGAGTCCACCTCAGCTCAACCGCCGAGACATGGCCAACCACAACGTGCGGGTGCCCGGCGCCCTTGACCGTGGGGGACCCCGGCCGCCCGAGCCGCCACGCTCCCGGCAAAGCGCTGGAGACCGGAACAAGTGCGCCTTCCATATCCGACCTAGGCGCGTCCTCGCTCCCTCCTCCTATCCCGCCTAGCCCCGCCCCCTTGCCCAGCTAGTGGCGTCTTAGGTAACGTCCAGAATCGAGCCACAAACCCGACTACGACGAGGGCCTGCCAACACGATGAAACTGGATGCTCCTGTTACGGGTACCGGGTACTTCTGGCCTCCAGCACGGCCTTCCGACCGCCTTCCAGGTACCTTCACCATCTCCACTTCTGGCGACATACGACTCGAAGTCCTCGCCATAAACAAGTACGGCGTCGGCGTCCTGACTTTCCCCAACGACAAGAAGCCTTTCGGCGTCTACGAAGTCTCCAGCGGAGCACGCGATTGGCCTCTTCTCAACGGAGAATTTGACCTGACCAAGAAGGTCATGTTCGAAGGCTGCCGAGCCATAGCTGGCTCGACCTCCCTCGCCCCCACGATCTCGTCAAAAGTCACCTACCAAGCTAAACGCTGCTACATCGGCAACGCGTCCTATGACGAGAATGCCGACGCAGAGACTCAGCTTACAGTCACCAACATCAGCGCAGAGGTGGATGGTCTGATCGGGTGGATCACAGAGGCCATTCGCTCCAAGCAGAACTACGAACTCGGCTCTCCAGAGACCACGTTCCAGACAAAGCTCCCGAAACCGATACATGTTGAGATTGGTGACTGGCGGATCAAACTGCTGCCCACGCGAACCGGATTGCATCGTCGCATCGACAAGGGACACGCTGTCAAGATCGGCCAATCCGCCGTCGTAGTCATCGAACGGACCGAGGAGGCACCGCTAGACGACTTCCTCAAGCACCTGAAAGTACTCCAAGAACTCCTCTGCTTCGGCCTGAGTGCGAGATGCTGCGTGGAATCCATCACAGCCGTAGCAAGCACAGAGAGTGAACAAGAAGCACACTTGAACGTCTTCTATCAAGACGGCATCCGCCCGTCGGATACCCAGGCTCCGAAGGAATCGCCAAGCCTACATGCGCTCTTCATGGCGCGGGAGGAGGCTGTCAAGTCTCCTGAAGATGTAATTCGAGCGTGGTTCGCACTCTATGAATCGTCACCATCGGCATTGCAACGCCTTCGAGCCTCTGCCGTTGGCCAAGACCACCTGGAGAATCTCCTTCTTCTCGTAGTCCAAGCGCTCGAGGAACTGCACAGAAGAAAGAACGGTCCGCAGCCGGTGATGAAAGAAGACGAGTTCCGCGAGATCGTCGACTCAACAACAGCTGTCGTCCCGGAGCACTACCGAGACTGGTGGACAAGCTTGATGAGTCCTCACCTACTCGAACCTCGGTTGCGCAAGAGGCTGCGGGACCAAGCTCGGGAACATCTGTGTGACGTCATGACGAGTAGACAAGTCGACAAACTCGTCCACGAACTCGTAAGCGCAAGGAATCCGATCTCGCATGGTGAAGAGGGACATGGCGATTCCGAGGTCAGCCTGCACAGACTATGGAAAAAGGGTGAGGCGCTATTGAAGCTCTCTGTGCTGGCCGAGATAGGCGTGGACAAGGCTCTTGTCTTGGAGAGAAGTAGGGAACTCAGACACTGGCTGAATCTGGATGGCTGGCGAGGCATCGAATGGGACCGATACAAAATCTGAAAGCAACTATCCCTCCACTAATTCCTCAACTTCCTCAACAACGGTAGAGAGGACGGACTAGCGCCTGCGGTCCCTCAGTCCGAGCGAGGCGCTTGCAGCGATACTCGAACTCCGGTTGCCCGATGAACTTGAAGGCGGTCAGTTCTTGCTTGTGCCGTCACGATCCACGGCCGTAGCCACTAGAGTGCGCCCCACATTGCGCCGTCCCCCCCAGGGCGCACCCTCGAGCAGATGAGGAGACTGCTTCTCCGGACATCGAGATCCCTGTGGAGCTTCATGCTTGACTGCCCCTTGAGGTGGGTGCAGAGCAAGTAGATCGCTAGCGCCCAGACCTGGAGTCCGGGGTTCGATGCCTCCACCGGCGTTCCTGTGCGGACGGACAAGAAGTTCCTGCAGAAGCCACCCGGCTTGCCGTTCTCCGGATTCAATCTGCAAAGTCCTCTGACGGATAACGCTTCCCTCATTCACTAGCGTCCCGGTCTCCGCCGTCTCGGCCGGTAGAACTCCTCGTCCCTGGGATCGCTGGACTCTGGTCCCTCGGGTCCGATGTGCTCTAGCTCCTCAGCTCGTCCAGGGCCTCGCGGTAGTCCCGCCGGGTAACACGGACATTCTCCCTTGCTTCGTCGAGGGTGTCCAGGTACCGTTCCTCTCGGCCACGCCTGCGTAGGCATCTGCGTCTCATGGCCCTCCTCAAGTATTTGACACCGGAGACTCGCCGGAAGCACCGAAAGAGAGTCAAATCCGTCTACACTGAGGCTCATGCACACCATATTCAAGTCGGCCGGGACGCTCCGCCCTTACGAAGATGCGGATGGGGAGAAGGTCAACAAAGATCTCCGCGGGCGGGTCGCGGCGCACGTAAAGTACAGGCTCAGGACGTCACCCGATCAACCACTCGTTGTCGAGATCTACGGGTACAACATCATGGGCTTCGGTCAAGCCATCTATAAGCTTGACCTCGACAACGGAGTCTCTTTCACGGGACGAACCTACGGCAGTGGACCACTCGGCTCACCCACTCTGCAAAAGATACATATGGTGGACGTACGGGAACCGCTTCTGGGTCTCTTCCCGAACCTTGCCAACCAACCGCATCCAGAGGTCGACGAGATTGTATTCGGTATTGTCTCGAGCAGACCCCTCGCCCACATGTTGTGTACGACCCGCGGGTGGTCAAGCCGCGGGCGACCGTTCCTGTTCATCGAGGGTCCCTGCCAGAGAATCAACGGGGAAGATGTCTCGGCTGGTCTACGCACTTCCTTCGCCTTTCACACCGAGAATTCGAGATCTGTTTCGGTCCTACATCCAACTACTGGCGGGAGCTTGTAGACCTCCGGTCGCTTTCTCACGACACCGTCGTTGGCGTCCGGAGAACGGACCGAGGCGTCATCGCCTGGGATGACTTCAATACACTTAGGGACGTCCTAGAGAACTTCATAGGCTGGATCAACCACTGCGTGTCGCCCGTGTACCACCTCAAGGCTTACCGGAAACGCAAGCTGGTTTACAGGGGCTACAGGCTCCATCCGCATCCGACCGTGCAAAGAGACCTTCTCTCGTGGCTGCCGGAAATCGGTCCTGAAGACCAGTCTGGGAGATTCGACGGACTGGTCGAGCGGGCGCTAGATGCGTTCGCAGCCAGGTGACGGGCTAGTCGAGACTCCGGCGACTTCTTTCATCTAGCGCTATAGCTGCTCCGAAGCAAGGAGAGAGGAGGGCCGGAGTCTCGACCGTCGATTCTCTATCTACGGGACACGTTCGGTGCCATCAGCATCCTGACGAGCATGCCGAGCGGCCAGAACGCTAGTCCGGGTAGGCACCAGACGATGATCGAGTGCCTGAGGCATCTCAATCTAAAGGACGAGATTCCGGGCGAAGAGGGGCGACAGTACCTGTCTAACAAACACCCCGAGCTCTGGTGGGCAACAAAGCAGGGCCGTGTAATCGAGTCCGAGAGAAAGAAGGGAACTCTTTCTCGACCGCTTGCAAACGTAGAGAACTGGATGCTCCATTTAGAGGATAGCCAGAACGCACAGAGGCTCCTGGATCTCGGTACTCCGAGGCAATCCTACTTTGTTCATGTGTCCATCTGGCTAGCGGACCTGATGCTGATGAGAGTAGTTAGATATAGTGGATACGACTTCAATCAGATCTATGGACAAACGGAAACCGTCCCCTGGGAGAGAAGCCGATGATCGTCTGGTGTGATCAGCAACGGCTCTTCGCACCTACGTGCTAGGATACCCTGCATGAAGAGGGCCTCGGACAAGAGCCTGCCACCCGCCGACTTCGGCGGCGCGAGCCCCGAGGACCGTCGTCCGAGCCCCATAGATCTATCGGCCGATAAAGTCAGCGGTACTCAAGGCCCCGGAACAGGCACGGCATCGGTCGGTGGTAGGGAAAGCCGCAGGTCGACGGACGAAGACGAGATAGCGGCGGAGTTTCACCGAGCGGCGGGTCGTCAAGGACGTCATGTAGTCCTCAATGAAAGGAGCAGAATCTCGTGACTGAAGAAGTAGGTCTTTTTCTGAAGGTGGTTCAAACTCGGACCACGGCGTCCAAGATTGATGGTCGCGTCCTGATCCAGTTTCGGACACAACAGGGTGTGGTGACTTGTGAGCTACCTCCTGGGCACGCGGAGACCTTGATCGCCCAGATTCAGGATGCGGTTAAGCGAGCGGAGGCTGCCAAGAAGGGAACGCCCATGTCTACAAACTGAGACGCCACTGTTGTATCCGGTGTTGTCGCAGGTCGACCGCCCTTCGTGGGGCAGACCCGCCTTCGGTCGTAGCCCGCCCTTCAGGAAGGGCTACACCGTGGTATGGCCCCATGGGAACGGCCTGGGCGCGGAGAAGCGCAAGTCGGAAGGATATGGTCCCTTTGCCGCCATCTCGAAGTCCTCGATTGCGCCTGACAAGCGCTACCGCAACTCGCGCTCTGGAGAGCACGCAGGCCAACCTACAAGTAGTTGTTGGCGGCGCCACCGAGGTAGAGGGACTTCGTGTCCCCCGCTTCCTCAATGGTGTGACGAACGCCGGGGTCGGTCAGGTCCAGTACACGAAGCACGCCATCATCCATCTGGGTGACCGACTCGACGCGGTGGAACGACTCTCCGTGCTCGGCCGCGAACCTCGCCAAGCCTCGCAGCTTTGGAAGCGCGTCGGCCAAGTGGTGGCTGTGGGGATCGACAATGGAGGCCTTCACATTCTCGCCCTTGCCGTGGAAGAAGATGAAATCGGGACACATCCTGCGCCACTGGTCCTGAACGTTCTTGTAGACGATCGATAGGGCATCTCCTGACGGGCGTGAGGGGTTCCGATACCACGCTTGGAATCCGGCGTGACCCATCTCTTTGTCGAGAACCTCGATCTCCCACTGATTCAGCAGTTCAACGGGAAAGTCCCCGTTGCTGTCAGACATAAGGTGTCCGGTCCGTGTCTCCAGCTTGGTACCATCCGGCTTCTCGGTCTTCTCGGTGCGAATCCGGGGTCGTTTGATGTCGATCACCTGGGGTTCGCGCGACATGCCCCTGATTTCGTCGTAGCGAGCCTGGCGTGCGTCCCTCAGACCCTTGATTTCAACTCGGTACTTCTCGAACCACCTGTTGGTGATCCTGTTCGCTTCTCGGTCGAGCTCCTCGGATACTCCCTCGACCTGCGCCAGGGCGGCGACCTTAACGTGAGCGTCGAACAGGCCATCGTCGCCCTCGTCGCTCCGGGCGAGGTGTTCAGCGTACTGGCGGGCAAGGTCCGCCGTGAGCAGCCGACAGGCGACTTTGAAATCCGCCTCGACCGAGTGTTCGTCGGCGTCTTCAACGAACGCCTGGTGCGCTTGAACCTCGCCTCCGATCACAGTCGCGACGAGCGTCTCGCCCTCCACTTGGAGAATCCTCTTGCTCGCGGCTGCCACCTTCTCTCGGTGCTGCACGAGCAGACCGTCGAGCTTCGAGAAGAGCTTCCTATAGGCGTCTTTGCGAGCGTTGGTCCTTAGACGGTCTCGCGACAGTTCCAGTGCGAGGGCTGGCAACCTCCGTACAGGACGTGCAGTCCTTCGCGGCAGCGTCTGCGAAGGGAGTGCGTCGAACGCCGTCCACACAGCCTCTGGAATACCTGGGTTGACGCCCATGTCCACAGGGGCATACAGGACTCGGCGCCCGTACCCGCCTCCAGTGCCATCGTCGTCTAGCTCACGGTCTCCGAGCATCGCGTGCGCGACCCTTGCGGCAGTGCTTCGATCGAAGTGCGGCAAGACACACTCGACCGAGTTCAATAGATCGTTGCCGGGCACTCGCCGAGCCAGTGGTGTGCGAACCATCCGGCCGAGGAGTTGGGTGATGTGAGTAGCGTCCTGAGCGGGACGAAACGACATCAGCACCTCGGCACGGGGGCAATCCCATCCCGTAGAGATCGCATCTTTCGCGAAGAGCACACGGATGTGCGTGCGATCCTGCACTGTCTCAGGACGCACGTACGGAACAGTGAAGTCACCAATCTCGATTGTGGTGTGATCGCCGAAGACGTGTGCCATAGCATCCCCTTCGAGCTCCGGCCAGTTGCTCTGTATGGTAGTGAAGGCCAACCGGAGGAGCTCATCCGAAGGCGTGTTTGGCATCTGCACCACCAGAAGCGGCACTACCGTATCCCCGGCCAAGCCTTCTAGCTGCGCGTACGTGTGCCAGCGATCGGTAGCCCACTTCGCCTTGTCGGTGGCGCGAGCCAGAAGAACAGCGTCGAATTCACCGCTTTCGGTGGGAAAGTCGAGCCGGATATCGTCCTTGAGCAAGCCTGATTCCTGCACGAGCGTCGGGTCCACTACTACTGAAGGGTAGCTAGTGCGGTTCTCCGCCTTCGCCATCGCTTCATTGAATCGCTCCACCGTGGCGGAGATCCCCCACACGATCGGCACTGGAGGCACCCGGTTGGCACCATTGATGAGCCGCTGCACGATGGTAGCTTTCTCGACCCGTGCACTCCTGCTAGGCGGTTTCATCCCCCTGTGGGCCTCGTCGAGAATGAGGTACAGCGTGAGCTTGTCGTCCACAATCGTGTTCTCTAGGGTGTCCCAGATCGTGAACGTACGCCCGTCCGGCATCCTCACTTCGTACTGGCCTTTCTCCTGAGAAGCTTCCGGTGCGCCTCTGACCAGAAGAGAGTTCTTCCCGAGTTTCTGGGCGTTGAGAAAGTAGACCTTTCCCGGCTCCAGCTTCGCTTGGTTGAAGGTGTTCTCAATAACTTCCAAGCGCGAGTGAATCCGCTCGGCGGCGTCCATCAGACGGAATCGGGTCTGCTCGTTGAGCGAGGGGTCGTCAGTGAACCACAGGATGACTGCTCCAGTGTCAGCCTCGAAGTCATAGTTAGGGCTGCCGTCGAAGATCGCCTCGATCACTGCCGCAGCCATGACCGTCTTGCCAGCGCCAGTCGTTGCCGTGAGCGAGAAGGCCACTGGTGCCTTCCGTTCGTGCCAGTCTCTCCGCGCCCACTTTAGGTGCTCCAAGACGCGGGCCACGGCCTGATCCTGGTACTCCTTCAGCGTGTAGCGCACCGTCCTACACTCGACCCGTATTGATGGCGAAGTTGGTTAGGTACGACTCGTACAACCGGACGGCCTCCACGCGGGACCGTAGCTCGCCGCATATCGTCTGGAACCCCCAGTCGTCCTCGGTCACGATGAACGCAAGCTCCACCGATTCGGCTCCCGCAACAGCCGCCAGAAAGTCCTGCGAAGCGTCTAGATCGAATAGCACTGCGTAAGCATCCGCTACTGAAAACCCGGCACTCTCTGCGTCGATCCGCCTTCCCCGACTCCCGGCCCTGAGCCACAGCAGCGGTGCGATCGCCTCGAACGCCCGGTTGTGCGCCACTGGTCGCGGCGCTTCGTAGGTCATGGTGAAGAACTCGATATTCTCATCGAGTCCTTGCGCCAAGGGGAATTCGTCTGTGTAGAGGTAATCACCTTCCACGGCGCTCCCATTCGGCGTTACACCCGAGATTGCCGCCTCCAGCCTCGGGTTGGTGATGTACTCGGAGATGCCCCGTTTCTCCCACTCTGCATCCCCCGGCCGGAGTCCATTCTTTCGGAGCTTCGCCTCCTCGTCGACTGAAACCTCATTGTTTGTAACCGATATGCTCTGTCTGCATCCCCCGTCCTGTCGGTTCAGGCGCATCACGGCGTGCGCCGTAGTCCCCGAGCCGGCGAAGAAGTCCAGGACCACGGCTTCGCGCTTTCCTGCTAGCATGAATCGCAGCACGTCCTCAACAGCGTACAAGGACTTAGGATAAGGAAAACGCCTGCCAGGGATCAACGTCGACAGAACTCGCGTCCCGCCTTTCTCCGCGTTGTGGGAGGGGAGGTTCCATACCCGTTTGGGTGTAGGGTTCTCCTCGTCAACGGGCTTCGAGCCCAGAATCGAGCCATCCCTTGCTAGTCCCGTAACCGTAATGCTCCCATGCTCGATGTCGGCGATTGTGCCGGTTTCTAGGTACTGGACCGTCCCCCTCTTACCGATTCGGACGTATCCTCTGAGCAAGTTCCGTCGAAGAGTGTCAGGCGTGAGGCCCCACAACATTTCCGTTCCATCGGGCTTTAGAGGCCACTTGGTTTCGGTTCCTTCCGGCGCGCTGACCGAGTGTCTGTCAACATCATCCGGCAAGGGGTCGCCAATCGAGTGAATCCTGCGGGATTGCGTATCGACGAAGATTGGGTAGAACTGGTTCGGTCTGGTCCCACGACGGTTCGCCGCGTTACGGCGACGCAGGCCCTTCCACTCGATTGGAAGAGCGTCACCTTTGTCGCCCTTGAGGCCATCGAGCATGTTGCGGTACCAAGGAGAGATGGGCGCCGCGCCGACCGTCACGACGAAGAGGTGCTCTTCGACGAGAGAGAACTTCCCAGGACGTACCCTTCCGGCACCACTGATGACACTAGTGATCATCTGGGTGTCGGATCCGGGGAACACCTGTTCGAGGAGAAGGGCAAGGCGATGGACTTCCCGCTCGTCGATCGCGACGATCAACACCGAGCCTTCCGGTCTGAGTAGCCGCTTCGCCAGGTTTAGGCGCCGTTCCATCATCGCCAGCCACTTTGAGTGGCGGTAGTCGTCGTCGCTGTCGACGTAGTCGTTGTTGTACTTCCAGTCGCTGGCGCCACTGTTATAGGGGGGGTCGATGTAGATTGCGTCTACCTTTCCCTCGTGGGTGTAGAGCAGCAGCTGTAGAGCGTGGTAGTTCTCGGCGTTGATCACTGTGTGGAATGGCCTGTCGCCGCCACGTTCGACCCTGCCAGTGGACACCAGCCCCGGGTAGATCGGATCGCGGAACTCGGCGACCACGACGAGGTCGTCGATGGCGCGGCTGGCCGTCTGGTGCCCGACCTCTGGATCTTGGTGCCTGACCAAGTCGGCCACTCGCCTCCCGCCTGGTTTACGAATGCGGCTAACGCGCCAAAGGCGGCGGTCGACACCGTCCGGCTTCTCACCGCGCTTGGGCAGAAACCTGACTTTGTCGCCCCTGCGCACCGGTCGCCCCGGTAGCTCTACCGTCTCAGGAACGTGACGCTCAAAGTTGAGACCAAAGGCTCGTCTTCCGGCCAACGCCTCCACTTCTTGCCTCAGGTCGGCGGCAAGCTGTGCGTCTCGGTTCTCCACCTGCCGAAGCAAACTGCTCAGCCGCGACAAGAGCACCTCCTTCTCATCGGGATGTCCGGTTCGAGAGCCGAGCGCGGTCGTTCATCCGCCGATGATAGGCGAAGCCGGGGCCGCCACGGACACCCTTCACAGGATCAGCGCCGACACGAAGACGAAAGCGACGGGCGACCCTAACCAGACCAGCCGCCATGGAGATCCTGGTCCGTGCCCAAGATCGGGAAGCACTTGTCTGAGACCGCTGACGATTTGACGAGAGACGTCCACCTAGAGAGGGACAGGCCTCGACATCCCCAACAGCCCCGACGAACCCCCAGCGACTGCGGATCTGGCGGGGGCCCGAGCCGTTAGGAGGATTGAGCTGCTCGGCCGCCGTTGGCGTATCGATCCCACTTCTCCATCACGCATCGCCGCCGTTCCAACAGGTCGGAACGCCGATACGCTGCCTCGGCCTGATTCCCGATCGCATGTGCGAGGCAGGCCTCGGCGAGTTCACGCGGCACCCCGGTCTCCCCACACCAGTCGCGGAACGCTGCTGATCACGGCACCCGCAGCCGGAGCCCAGGACGACATCAAGCGCATGCCCAACGGCCGGCCCGACCTGCACGGCAACTACGACGCCGCCACGCTGACGCCGCTCCAGCGGCCCGAGGAGTACGGCGAGAACCTGCTCCTGACCCCGGAAGAGGCCGAGAAGATCAAGGTCGACGCGGCGAAGGCGCGCGCCGACCGACACCAGGTCAGCCACCCGGACCGCGAGCCCCCGCCGGGCGGCGGCGCCGGCAACGTCGGCGGCTACAACTGAGGCTGCAGTGTCGAACTAAGGGGGTCGGACACGAACGGCTTAGAGTCCTCAGCCATGAAGCCTTCCTTCTTGTTCTTCCGCCGCAGTCCGATGAGCGTCAGCGTGTTCGACTTGCGACGGTTGCAGCGGTCGGCCGCCTGACGGTGACGCGGGCAAGCGCGGCGCGTCTCTTCCGGCCATGCGCCGGCCAAGGGCGGGATTGTCTCGCCGCTCAAGATGACAGCCGTAGCGGGTGGCCGGGTGCTATCGACTCAACTCGTAGCCGCGGTCCACGTCGCGATCTCGGCTGCGCCTGGCGATCCGTCGTAGCTGGTTCACGGCTCGCTCGATGCCTGGACGATTTCGTTCAAGGCGGCTTCGAGCTGCGAGTAGTGCTCCGCTTGCCCCTCGTACGCGGCCAGCAACGTCTCGACCGAGGCGCTCAGACTCTCGACGGAGGCGGCCAAGTCGGCGCGCTCCTTGGCCCACTGCTGCCGCTCCGTCTCGTGCTGCGCGGCCAAGGCTTCGGAGCGCGCGACCAGCTGCTCGGAGTGCTCGGTGAGCTCGCGCAACGTGTCGAAGATGCGGCGTTCGATCTCGGTCATCAGCGGTTACTCGGTCGCCTCCCGTGGCTGCGGCACGATCAAGCGAAGTTGGCCGCGAGAGTTCGGGCGCAGCTGTTCCGTCCCGACCGGAAGGGTGACCTGACGGTATCCCTCCGCCGTGATGTCGAGAGTGATCCCCCAGGTTTCGTTGGAGAGGTTGTCCACGATCTCCTGCAGGTGATCCCGCTGGCTGGTCAGTTCGTCCAGTCGATCCTCGATCCGGTCCGCTTCCCAGCGAGCCAGGCCGATCACCGTGCCGTAGATGGCCAGGGTCGCGAGGGCGAAGCTCAGGAGGATCACGATGGCCCGCTTCCGCAGCAGGAGAAAGACGCGGCGGTAGGACTGCTCGATGCGTTCGCGCTCGGCGTCGAATGACCGTCTCGAGCTCTCGGCGTGCTCGTTGTAGCGGCTCTCCAGGTCGTCGAGGATCCGGCGCTGCTGCTTGACCAGGCCCGCGCCCAGGGTCTCCATCTCGACCATGTGTTGATGCCGAGCGCTCACCAGGAAATCGCTGTACCGCTCGGCTTCTTTCTCGTTCCTCTCTTGCAACTTCGCCGTGAGAGGGTCCAGAGGTGGTCCAGTCTCGCTCATAGATCGATCCTTTCAGTCTCCACCGTTCGTCGGTCTTCGACTCGCGGACGGTGATGTAGTTCTTGCCCTGCCGGGTGACGTCGAGATCGACGGCGCGGAGGGCTTCGACCACGTCGTCGCGGTTGCGGATGGCCCCCCGGGCGATGCCGTTCTCGATGTAGCGGCCTAGCGCGGCCCGCGTCTCGGCGCGACGGCCGCGGAAGATCTCGGGCCGGGTCAGCCGGGCACGCGCCGGATCATCGGGCCGTGCCCATCCGTGCTCCGTGTCGAGGGCTTGTTGAAGGCTCCGGAAGTCGCGTTGCCATCCGGGGGGCGCGATGTTGAGGCTGCGCCCCGTCTCGAGATCGACGCGCGCCGTGAGGACGTGCACGTGCACGCCCTTCGAGGGGTCCTCGTCGCGATGAAGGATCGCGGACCAGGCGTAGCGGTCGTCCTCGATCCCTGCCCAGGCGACTTCCTGGAAGCGGTCGAGGACCTCTTCCACCTGGTCGCGGGTGGGGTCGTCCTCGGGCGCCCAGGCCAGCACCGCCGAGGTGTAGCGATGCTGGTGGCCGCAGCTGTCGGCGACCTGGACGACCTGATGCGGATCACCGCGCAGGACCTCGACCTGGTCGCGCTTCTCGCCGGCGTGATCGCGGTCGGCGAGAAGGTAGTCCGCCGCGGCCTTGGCGCTGCCGGTGCCGTGGCGGAGGAAGCGGACGATCATCGCGCGCCGGCCTTCGGCCGCAATGCGGCCACCTGGCGCTCGACCTCGCGCAGTTGCGCCAGGACCTGGAGAGCGTCGGCGGCGCTGCGGTGGGTGTTGGCCCACTTCGCGAGCTGGTTCAGGTTGACCCCGACACGGGCAACCTCACGCGCCAGCTCACGCGCCGCGGCGGAGTCCTCCGCCGTCCAGGTGCGCGTCCTGGCCATCGCGCGGCGGAGAAGGTCGGAGACCGGAACGCCGGCGCGCGCGGCCTTCGCGCGCCACTCGGCGAGCTCCGCCGGCGAGACGCGGCACGTGGCGATCGCCGTGCGCCGCTGCTTCTGGTTCTGGCTCCGCATCTGAGGGGGGTTCGGGGGGGCTTGCCCCACCGCTCCGGAAACTGGACGGATGAAGCGTAGCGTAATACGTCCAGTACTCTGGCTTATGCCTCCTCTCTGTTACTCTGCCACGCGACAACACCCGGCCAACGAGGAAGGACGCATGCAAGCTGATCCCTTCAACGATCCTATACACGAGACACTCGAGCTTGCTCGTCGGCTGACGGACACCGTCGCCGATCTGCTCATTCCTTTGCTCGAAGATCCGCTGGCGGAGGAGGAAGACGATGCCGACCTGGGGGCCGCGATCGACTTCAGCCGCGCGGCAGGCGAGGTCATCGGGAACGTGCTGCGGGACATGGGCGAACCAGTTCCGGCGCCGCTGGGCTTCAACGACCTGGTCCGGCGCTACGGGAAACCGTCCCACGATCATCCGTTGGCCGTGTCAACGGCCGTGGCAGTGCGCATCGTCGAAGACGAAGTGGTGACCCACAGGGTTGAGATCGACCGGCCCATGTACGGCCCCACCTCGGAGTGTCCCGAAGAAGTCGAAGACCTCAGCGTCATCGACGGTTTCGAGGTCCACGGACCGCCCCCGTGGCTCGACCCTGGTGAAAGGGGCTGAGACTCGGCGAAGGGGTGCCTGTCCACCGATGACCTTCGACACCCTCGCCGCGGCTCGCGACCTCGAACAGGCCGGCCTCGACTCCGCTCAAGCGGAAGCGATCACGAAGACCATCCGTGTCGGCAGAGGATGGAGCGACGAAGGCGGACCTGGCCGCGCTCGAACTGCGGCTCCACCTGGCGCATCCTGGGCGGCGTGGGCGCGCTGCGCGCGGTCGCTGTCGCCGTCGCCCCGGCTCCTGTTCGCTTCGTGACGAGGCCTGATCGGACCGCGACCCCAGGGGAGGAATGCGCTAGCCAAGGCCCGAAAGCGGCCGTCTCGGACGCCGATTCGGCACTTCGAGGGAGTTGCGGGAGCGCGGCCGGGACTTGGCCACCAACGAAGTCTGGCAGGAGCGGACCCCCGGCCGACTCCTTACCGACTTGGGACGCGATCGCGTAGCGCCAACTGACTCAAGGAGACCCCGAGAACGAGACTCGCGTACACTCGAACACGGCCGAGGTGGCTCACATTCCAAACGTTGGGTGGCTCACTCTCCGAGCGCTGCTGACACCTACGCGTCCGCTCTCAGAGATCGTCCGGGCTCAGACCCGTTCTCTTGGCGATCCGAGACAACATGCGCGGCCCAATCTCCTCACCGGAGCGGAACGCAAACACGTACTTCGGCCAACCGTGACGCGAGAGCGTCTTGTGAGATCCCGAGGTGCGTTCGACGCGCCAACCGATGCGCAACAGGGCCGCCAGAACGCGTCGAGCCTTGACGGCTGGCCAAGTACTCACGCAGCCGCGAACTGGATGGTGTTCGGCCTCGGCGAAGGTTCGCCCTGTTCCAGCCGCTCGGCAAGAACGCGAAGCGCCAACGCCTTCACTCGCCTCGTTGCGTCTTCGCGGCTCTCGCCGTAGGCCATAACGCCCGGAAGTTCGATGACCTCCGCAATCCAGCGGCCATCGTCCTCGCGCTCTGTTTCGATCGTCAACCGCATCTGCCTGGCCGGGTCGGTCAGGAGGGAGATTCTAGCAACATCGCGCACCAGCACCTGCTTCCGGCCCGCGCGGGAGAGGGGAATCCGGTGCTCCTTGCGGGACTTCATCCGCGAGACGGGAACGTCTTCGCGTCACCTCTCCTCGATCCTCACTGCTGCGCGCGACCGTCAGCGCGAGGACCGGAGTACCACTCCTATTCCTCCGAGCCGTGCCAAGGGCTGTCCACGTTGGCCAGCGCCTTTCCAGCGCAGAGTCTCATTGCGGCTCGATCGCATCCGCCCACGCCTGCATGACCTCTCGGCGCTGGTCCAGCAAGTCACTTCGCATGTACGCGCGCTCTACCGGGTTCTTGACCTGGTGGCCCAAGACCCGCTCCGCAAGCTCAGCCCGAACACCCTGCTCGGCAGCCCAAGAGCGGAAGGAACTTCGCAAGCCGTGCGGAACCGCCGCGATGCCTAGCCGGGTGAACAACTGCGGGACGGTCGCCCGGTGAATGACGCCGCCGCGATTCGACGGGAACACGAATCCGCTCTCCGATTCCAAGCGCGCCGCTTCGTCAAGCACGGCAGATGCCTGCCGCGAGATGGGAACTCGGTGTTCTCTCTCCACCTTCGACCGTTGCGCCGGGATCATCCAGGTACCTGACTCCCGATCGAACTCCTCCCACTTCGACATTCGGGCCTCGCCAACCCGGACCGCCGTCAAGGCCACGAACTCGACAAGCAGCCGCGTTCCCAACCAAGCCCCGGACTTCCGGATCGTGCCTAGCGCTCCAGGGATGGCCGCAGCCCTTAGCGCTTTGTGATGTTTGGGCGCGACCTTCCGCTGCTTCGGCAGTACGGCGAGAACGTTGGCCGACGGATCGTCCTGTCGGAAACCCGCCGCTATAGCCCACCGCATGACGGCACCCGCCCTCTGGCGAACGCACTGCGCCACGACGGGCTTGGTGTGCCAGATTGGCAGCAGTACGCTGACCACGTCGGTAGCGGTGATCTCGTCGACTGGCAGGCCTCCGATCCGTGGCAGAGCGTAGGTCGCCATGGACCGACGCCATTGTTCCTCGTTCCTCGATGTCGACTTCCATGATGCCGACTGGATTCGAATCACGATTTCCAGCGCCTCGCCGAAGGTAGGGGCTTTGGATCGGCTCTGCCGCGGATCGACGCCGTCCATACTGATCCGGCGGTACTCAAAGGCCATAGCCCGCGCCTCAGCCAGCTTCCGGTATCGGGCGCTGCCCAGACCCAGCTCAACCCTCCGGCCGCGAACTGTGCCGCGCCAGACGAAGCGCCGGGAGCCGGTCGGCTCGACTCTGAGAATCAGCCCGTGTCCGCCTGTGTCGTAGTGCCGCCCCGGCGGAGCCGCCTTCACAAATGCCGCTGTCAATCTAGGCATATCCGCTCCTCTCGGCGACGACTATAGCATCGTATGACCCCTATACTGTCCCCCTTTGTCCCCCGCTAGCCCCCGAAAGCCCCTGACACTCTCTGACACGAGACGACAGAGGAACGGCGAGCAAACCTAGGTACTGCAAGGGTTCTTCTTGTTCCTACGATAGCTAGTGAGACAGTCCGAAGACAAAGACGACGTTGCCCATCGCGACGACGACCCGCTGCTCACCGCCGACGGCGTAGCTCATCGGGGAGGCGTGCGGTGCAGCGCCCAGGGAAATCCGCCACAACGGCTCACCGGTTTCCTCGTCGAGAGCGAAGAAGTAGCCATCGACGCTGGCGCTCCAGACCAACCCCCCCGCGGTGGCGAGGACGCCGCTTCGGGTCCGCGGCGTGATCGGGAACTCCCAGCGGACCTTGCCGGTCCTCGCCTCGATCGCCCGGATCGCGCTGTGGTAGCGATCGGCCTCACCCGGCATCCGGTGGCCGCCGCCGAGGAAGATGCTGCCCTCCTCGTACTCGTCGTCCCGCTGGTAGTAGATGCCCTCCGCGTCGAAGGAGTTCACGTAGAGGAACCCGGTGCGCGGGCTGTAGGCGGGCGACCACCAGTTTGTCGCACCGCCGGCGATCGGCGCGACGC
>MKWU01003636.1_pt1 | contig 19888 bp, 11 predicted proteins | sample 809101 | NCBI WGS metagenome assembly MKWU01 (sample SAMN05860141, study PRJNA318959) | sponge metagenome | host: Aplysina aerophoba | place: Slovenia: Piran, Adriatic Sea, Gulf of Piran | collected 2013-05-07
CCTGCATGAACGCGGAATCGCTAGTAACCGCAGGTCAGCATACTGCGGTGAATACGTTCCCGGGCCTTGTACACACCGCCCGTCACGTCATGGAAGCCGAGAACGATTGAAGTCGCTGAGCTAACCCTTTGGGAGGCAGGCGCCGAGGTCGGGTTCGGTAACTGGGACGAAGTCGTAACAAGGTAGCTGTACCGGAAGGTGCGGCTGGATCACCTCCTTTTTAGGGAGACCTATGATCGGTAAACGCCTCACGGGTGTGGACCGGTCCACTCCCAGGTCAATCAGTGGACGTTCCTTACTTTCGGCTCGTCTGGTCGTAGTCCTACTGGACTCCCGGAGTCGGAACGCAGGTTCCTTAAGAAAATCCGCTGACCCCGACGCAAAGTCGGAAACAATAGCAAACTATCTTGCTTCCTTTCACTAATCAGCCGCTAAAGCACACCCATTTGAACCGGACTCATACAGGGTCCGGTTTACTCTTGCATCATCACCACAGAAACAATTTGCCACGCCCCGCTGACCCGCACCATGCGTATTTCCGACCTCGGTGAATTCGGCCTCATCGAGCTGGTCCAGCACTGGACCCGATCCGGCGGTGCTGGAACCGGCGCCACCCTTGACTCGCCGTACCGAATCGCGGTGGACAACGGCGATGATGCCGCCGCCATCACCTTCTCGCAGGCGCCCGTAACCGAGTTTTACACCACCGACACTATGGTCGACGGGATCCATTTCACCGCAACCACGACTCCGTGGCGCGATCTCGGCTGGAAAGCAATAGCATCCAATATCAGCGACGTGGCCGCCATGGGCGGCGATCCTGCCGCCGCTCTGATCACCCTGGGTCTGCCATCCGACACACTGGTCGCAGATGTCGAAGAGTTGTACGCAGGCATGATGGAAATCTGCGGCGAGTATGGAGCTCAAATCATCGGCGGAGACATGGTGCGCTCACCGGTGGCGTTCATAACGGTGGCCCTCACCGGGGTCGCCTCGGGTAATCCGATGATACGTACCGCCGCAGCGCCGGGACACCTGGTAGCCGTTTCCGGGCCGGTGGGCGGCTCCGCCGGAGGCCTGCGCCAACTGCTTTCCGGCGGCAATCCTATTCAATCGGACCTGGTGGAACAACACCAGCGTCCACGACCCCACGTCTCACCGGGCAAAGCATTGGTCGCCTCCGGTGTGACATCGGCCATGGACGTCAGCGATGGTCTGGCCGACGACCTCGGCAAACTCTGCTCCGCCAGCGTGGTTGCGGCCAGGATATCCGCCGATCGGGTGCCAGTTCTCCCATCCCTCAAACACTCGTTCCCGGATGATTGGCTAAACCTGGCTCTGTACGGCGGGGAGGACTACGTCCTGCTCTTCACCGCGCCTGAGGATATAATGGATGCCGCGATCGCCAAACTCCCCGAGACGGCAGCCGTGATCGGCGAGATAATCCATGGGGAAGCTGGCACAGTAACCATCGTCGACGCTTCGGGCGATCCCATCAACACGACCGGTGCAGGTTGGGATCACTTCGTCGGATAATCCGATATGCCGGACAAGCTGACCATTCATACCAACACCCCGGAGGAAACTCGCCGAATTGGCGAGGTGATCGGCCAGTCAGCCGTTCCCGGCGACATCTATCTCCTCACCGGTCCTTTGGGCGCGGGCAAGACGTGCCTCACCCAGGGCATAGCCCGTGGGCTTGGCGTGGATGGATACGCCCGTAGCCCGACATTCGTGCTCATTACCCGCTATCGTGGTCGTCTCATCCTGCATCACGCCGACCTCTACCGTATCGACCACCCCGCCGAAGCGTGGGACCTGGGCTTGGACGACATTATGTCGGCCGGCGAGGACATCCTCATCGTCGAATGGGCCGAGCGCGCCGAGGAGATTTTTCCCGAAGACGCGTTGTGGATTGATCTGGATTACGCTATCGACGCATACCCGGCCGCATGCGAAGTGATTCCGGACGAAGACGGCGGCATTCCCGCCCTGCACAGCATCACGTTCGAAGATCCTCCCCAAAGATTCGCCGGTCTGCTCAACGATTTGCGCCCGATGGTTCACGGAACCCAGTAATGCTCCTGTCGATTGACACTTCATCCCGGTACGGCGGCGTCGCACTTTCCAACGCAGACGGCTCCGTGGTCGAAGCGCGGCTTTGGCGTTCGTCCGCAAACCACACCGCCCAACTCATGCCCGCCGTCGTCGAACTGCTTGCGGCCCAGGGAATAAGAGCCATTGAACTTGATGGAGTGGCAGTCGCCCTCGGGCCGGGACCTTTCAGCGCTCTTCGCGTGGGGGTGAGCGCAGCCAAGGGTTTGGCTGTGGCGGCCGATTTCCCTATCGTCGGCATTGACACCCTCGCACTCGAAGCTCAACCACATCTCAGCGCCAACACCCTCGTGTCCGCGTGGCTTGACGCAGGACGAAACGAGGTGGCCGTCGGCTGGTTTGGTGAGGACGGTCAGCGCGTCCGGGAGGACGAAATAGCGGCGCCGGAAAAAGTTGTGCAACGAGAATCGGGGTCGCCCCAGGGAACGCTGATTTACTGTGGCGAGGCGGCATACGGTCGTCGGCAGTTGATCTGCGATCCTACACACAGACACGATCGTGAACGTTCGGCTGCAGTGGCGCCGTGGACGCCCGCCGACCGGTTGTGGGCCCTGGCCTCCGCTGGAGCCCAGAGGTTGGCAGCGGACCGGACCGACGACCTCGCAACCTTGCAACCTTACTATCTGCGGATGCCCACCATCGGCGTCGCCAAGCGGCGCGACCGTGTCCGGCAGGGACGGCCATCCGCAACCTCAGCCTGAAACTTTAGGGAGACAAACTTTCTTGATGGAACGAACCTTCGTCGCAATAAAACCCGATGGCGTCCAGCGTGGCCTTGTCGGAGACGTCATTTCTCGGTTGGAACGGCGTGGCCTAAAACTGGTCGCGATGCGCCTCATGCAGGTCGATGAGGACTTGGCCGGACGGCACTACTCCGAACACGTCAGCCGCCCATTCTTCCCTTCCCTGGTGTCGTTTATCACGTCGGGGCCCATCGTTGCGATGATCTGGGAAGCCAACAACGCCGTCGCATTGGCCCGTCAAACGATGGGGGCCACCAATCCTGGAGACGCGTCTCCCGGCACCATTCGGGGCGATTTTGGCGTGGACATCGGTCGCAACATAGTCCACGGGTCCGACAGCCCGGAGTCTGCGGAACGCGAGATCGGCCTGTTTTTCGGGGAGGGCGGCGCGCTGGATTACGCTCGCAGCGCCGACCAATGGATCATAGAATCCTGACCACCTGGGGCGCCCTGCTCCAAAACCGCTCCAACCCAAAAAATTGGCGCTCCTCCGGGCCGAATATGTGGATGATCACGCCCGCGAAGTCCAGGAGAACCCAGCCGGAGACCGGCGTCCCTTCCCGGTGGTGGCGCGGTACTCCCGCGGATTTCATCGCGTTGGTCATGTCTTCTTCCAACGCTTCGATCTGGCGCACGGAGTCTGCCGTCATTACCACGAAGTAGTCGGCGAACGCCGTTAGCTGGCGCAAGTCCATCATCACGATGTCGGTGGCCAGTTTTTCGGCGGCCAGATCAACGGCCAGGCGGGCTATCTCGGTTGGATTCAGGGTTTCAGTGGATGTCATAGGGCTAAATAATGATCAACGCGCGTCTGTTGTGCCGGTGCATTGAACTCCGTCCCATGAGTATAGGTTGGAGGGGGTTGCCTTGCAATCCCCGTCGATTGTGATATATTACACAAGTCATTTTTCCGGCGGTGCCGGTACGCCGCGCTGCCCCGACAGTATCAGGATTTCTACCCTGTGATCTGTGGGCGCTTTTTCTTTTATTCTGGATGCAGGGTACGGCTATGAATTCGCTCAAAGAACTGGCCCAATCCGGCGGCTTATACTCCCCCGAGCATGAGCATGACGCCTGTGGCGTAGGCATGGTGGCCAATATCAAGGGCGAAAAGACTCACGCCATCGTCACCGAATCCCTGCAAGTCCTGGACAATCTCGGGCACCGCGGAGCCTCCGGGTCCGACCCTGATACCGGCGATGGCGCCGGCATCCTGGTGCAGATGCCGGACGCGTTCTTCCGCAACGCAGCATCCGAGGCCAGCATAACCCTGCCCGCCGAGGGCGAATACGGCGTCGGTATGGCTTTCCTGCCCCAGAATCCGGCCGCCGTTTCATCCTGCGTGGCCCACATAGAACGGGTAATAGCCAGCGAGGGTCTAACTTTCCTTGGTTGGCGCGAGGTTCCCCTGGACCACTCCCAGATTGGGCGCGACGCTCGGGCAGTTTGTCCTACTATTCGGCAATTCTTTGTCGGCCAGGGCTCTGCCCGTACTCCTGACCGCGCCGCTTTCGAGCGCAAGTTGTACGTTGTTCGCAAGGCGATAACCAACACCCTGCCCCAAACCGGGATCAGCGATGACGACGCCGATTTCTTCTATATCTGCAGTCTGAGTTGCAACACCGTTGTTTACAAGGGTTTGCTCGTTTCCTACCAACTGTCCCGTTTCTACCTGGACCTCAATGACGAATCGTTGGTGTCGGCCTTTGCCCTCGTGCACTCCCGGTTCAGCACCAACACCTTGGGACACTGGAAACTCGCGCATCCGTATCGCTACCTGGCCCACAACGGCGAGATCAACACTCTGCGCGGCAACATCAACTGGATGCACGCCCGCGAGCAGCAGTTTAGTTCCCCACTGTACGGCGACGACATCAATAAACTGGCGCCCATCTGCGACCCTGCCGCCAGCGACACGGCCAGTTTCGACAACGCCCTTGAACTCCTGGTGATGACCGGCCGGGAACTCTCCCACGCCATGCTGATGATGATCCCCGAGGCGTGGGACCAGCATGAAACGATGTCCCAGGAGAAGAAGGACTTCTACGAATATCACTCGTGCATGATGGAACCGTGGGATGGGCCGGCGATGATGCTCGCCACCGACGGCAAAGACGTTTGCGCCGTGCTGGATCGCAACGGCCTGCGTCCCTTCCGTTACACCGTCACCCACGACGACAAGCTCGTGATGGCGTCGGAGACCGGCGTGCTCGACCTCCCGCCCGAGAGCATCAGGGAAAAGGGCCGCCTCCAGCCAGGCAGGATGTTCCTGGTCAGCCTGGACGAAGGTCGCATCATCGGCGATGAGGAACTGAAACACACCCTCTCCAGCCGTCGGCCCTACGGACAATGGCTCCAGGAAAACAAGGCTGTCCTCGAAGACCTGCCTGCAGCAACTCCTGCGCCTCTCGCTGGCGGAGACAACCTTCGCCAACAACAGCGTGCGTTCGGTTACACCATCGAAGAACTGCGGATGCTCACCACGCCCATGGCGGCGGCGGGATACGAAGCAATCGGCTCAATGGGGAATGACGCATCGCTGGCGGTGCTGTCTGACCAGAACCGCTCGCTCTTCGACTACTTCAAGCAACTGTTCGCGCAGGTCTCCAACCCGCCGCTGGATGCCATCCGCGAGGAACTGGTCACATCTTTGGAAGCCTTCGTTGGCAGCGAACAGAACCTGTTTGAAGAAACCCCGCTCCATTGTCGGCAACTACGCCTGAAGTCGCCGATCCTCACCGACGAGGATTTGGCGCGTATCCGCGATCTGGACCTGCCCGGTTTGTCGTCGGCGACGTTGCCCACGCTGTTCGACGCCAAGACCGGCTCGTTGCAGAGCGCGTTGGATGATCTTTGCGAGGCGGCGACCCGCGCCATTGATGACGGAAAGAACATCATCATCCTGTCCGACCGCGGCGTGGACTCCGATCACGCTCCCATCCCCAGCCTCCTGGCCACCAGCGCCGTGCATCATCATCTCACCCGCAACGGCACACGCACGCGCGTGGGATTGGTGGTCGAGTCCGGCGAGCCCCGGGAAGTACAGCACTTCTGCCTCCTGGTCGGTTACGGGGCCGGCGGCATAAACCCCTACCTCGCCTTGGAATCGGTACGGGATCTGGCCGAACGTGGTGAACTCAACGGCACCAAGCCCGAATACGCCGAATACAACTTCATCAAGGCCAACGAGAAGGGAATTCTGAAGGTGATGTCCAAGATGGGCATCTCCACGGTGCAATCCTATCGGGGCGCCCAGATATTCGAGGCCATTGGCCTGAATGACGACCTGATTGAGCGGTATTTCACCCGCACGCCCTCCCGCATCCAGGGAATCGGGTTGGATCTTGTTGAAGAGGAAACCCTCCAACGGCACCATTCGGCTTTCGACGACCCTTACGTTCCCGGTATGCAGGAACTGGACATGGGCGGCCAATACCAGTGGCGCCGGCACGGCGAATTCCACCAGTGGAACCCGGAAGCCATCGCCAAGCTCCAGTACGCCACCCGCTCCAACGACCCTCGCGCCTACCGAGAATTTGCTCACGAAGTCAACGACCAAAGCCGCAAGATGGCGACCCTGCGCGGGCTGCTCCAATTTAAGGACGCCCAACCCATCCCGATCGATCAGGTCGAGCCGGCCGTCGATATAGTCAAGCGTTTTGCCACCGGAGCCATCTCTCTTGGCTCCATCAGTCGCGAGGCCCACGAGACCATGGCCATCGCCATGAACCGCCTGGGCGCGCGCAGCAACACCGGCGAAGGCGGTGAGGACTACCATCGCTACACCCAGGACGAAAACGGCGACAACCGCTCCAGCGCTATCAAGCAGGTGGCATCCGGACGCTTTGGCGTCACTCCCAACTACCTTGTCAACGCCACCGACCTGCAGATCAAGATGGCCCAGGGTTCCAAGCCCGGCGAGGGCGGACAGCTCCCCGGCCACAAAGTCGACGATTACATTGGGTGGGTGCGCCACACCACGCCCGGCGTTGAGCTGATCTCGCCGCCGCCTCACCACGATATCTATTCCATCGAGGATTTGGCGCAGCTAATTCACGACCTCAAGAACATCAACCCCGAAGCCCGCATCCACGTCAAGCTGGTATCCGAGGTCGGCGTCGGCACCATCGCGGCCGGCGTGTCCAAGGGACATGGCGACGTGGTGCTCATCAGCGGACACGACGGTGGCACCGGAGCGTCTCCGGAGTCATCCATCAAGCACGCCGGCTTGCCCTGGGAACTGGGAGTCGCCGAGACCCAACAGGTGTTGGTAGCCAATGACCTCCGTGGGCGAATCGTGGTGCAGACCGACGGCCAACTGAAGACGGGTCGGGATGTGGCGATCGCGGCGCTCCTCGGTGCAGAAGAATTTGGCATGGCCACCGCCGCCCTGATCGTCAACGGCTGCATCATGTTGCGCAAATGCCACCTCAACACCTGTTCAGTGGGAATCGCCACCCAGGACCCCGAACTGCGGAAACGCTTTGCCGGTCAGCCCGGTCACCTCGTCAACTACTTCTACTTCGTGGCGGAAGAGTTACGCGAAATCATGGCTGAACTCGGTTTCGCTACCGTCGCCGAGATGGTTGGTCGCGTCGACAAACTCGAGACCCACAAAGCGGTCGACCACTGGAAGGCATCCGGGATCGACCTGTCCAGTCTCCTGACCATTCCACCCAAGGCTGAACGGGTCCAGACGTATTGTTGCATCGAGCAGGATCACGGATTGCACAAGGCGTTGGACCACCAATTGATCGCCCAGGCGCAGCCCGCCATCGACAACGGAACACCGGTCGAGATCAGTCTGCCGGTCAGCAACGCCAACCGCACCGTGGGAGCCATGCTCAGCGGACGGGTGGCCCTCAAGTACGGTGAGGACGGCCTGCCCGACGACACCATCAAGATCGACCTCGAAGGCTCCGGAGGGCAGAGCTTCGGCGCTTTCCTCGCCCCCGGAGTCTCAATCCACCTCGCCGGCGACACCAACGACTACATGGGCAAAGGCATCGGCGGCGGTCGGCTCGTCATCGTTCCGCCCCAGGGTTCGGGGTTCATCGCGGAAGATAACATCATCATCGGCAATGTCGCCCTCTACGGCGCCACCGGCGGGGAAGTGTTCGTTCGCGGTCGCGCCGGCGAACGATTCGCTGTCCGTAACAGCGGCGCCCACGCTGTCGTCGAGGGCGTAGGCGACCACGGTTGCGAGTACATGACCAGCGGCGTTGTGGCCGTGATCGGCAGCACGGGACGCAACTTCGGTGCCGGAATGAGCGGGGGGATCGCGTTCGTGTATGATCCCGACGGCGACTTCCACATTCGTTTCAACGATGGCATGGCCGATCTGGAAGATCTCGCCGAACAGGAAGACATCGACCTGCTGCACAGTCTCCTGACCGAACATTTGGAGCGCACCGGAAGTGGACCCGCCCAGCGCATTCTTGACGACTGGGCCACTAGCGTCAGCAAATTCCGGAAGGTCATGCCCCGCGATTATCGCAGGGTTCTGCAGGAGCGCGCTCAGAGACAGGCGGAAGAACTGGTAACGGTCTGATAATGGGGAAAATCACCGGATTTATGGAATTTGGGCGTTTTGGCCCGGACCGTCGCCCGCCGGCACAGCGCGTCGGAGACTATCGAGAATACTACCACCGGTGGACAGACCAGCAAGCCGCCGAACAGGGTGGCAGGTGCATGGACTGCGCCGTGCCGTTCTGCCACATGGGCTGCCCTTTGGGCAACGTCATCCCGGAGTTCAACCATCAGGTTTACCAGGGAGACTGGCAGAAGGCGCTGGAAATCCTGCTGAGCACCAACAATTTCCCTGAGTTCACCGGGCGAATTTGTCCCGCGCCCTGCGAAGCATCGTGCGTTCTCAGTATCAACGCTGATCCCGTCACCATTGAGTACATCGAAAAGGAAATCAGCGATCGAGGATTCGAGCAGGGATGGATCAAACCGGCGCCGCCGGCGACTCGCTCCGGAAAGAACGTTGCGGTCGTGGGCAGCGGGCCATCCGGACTCGCCGCCGCCCAGCAACTGAACCGTGCGGGACACACCGTCACCGTCCTCGAACGCGCTGACTATATCGGTGGCCTCCTGATGCTGGGCATCCCCGATTTCAAGCTGGAAAAATCGGTCGTGCAGCGCCGCGTTGCGCTAATGGAAGCCGAGGGGATACAGTTCCGTACCGGCGTAAACGTCGGCGTCAACTTGCCGGCCGAGCAACTGCTGCGCGAATACGACGCGGTTTGCCTCACCGGAGGTTCGACCCAGGCCCGCGACCTGGACGTGCCCGGCCGCGAACTCGAAGGCGTCCACTTCGCAATGGATTATTTGCCCCAGCAAAATCGCACCCTGGCCGGCGAGAACGTCAATAACCAGATCACTGCCGAAGGCAAGCGCGTGATTATCCTTGGCGGCGGTGATACCGGCGCCGACTGTCTCGGCACCGCCCATCGCCAGGGCGCAGAGATAGTCCATCAGTTTGAACTTCTGCCCGAGCCCCCTGAGACTCGCCCGGATGACAACCCGTGGCCGGATTGGCCCATGATCCTGCGAACCTCAGGTGCCCATGAAGAGGGCGGCGTTCGGGACTACAACATTCTCACCAAGTCCCTCAGCGGGGAAAACGGACAGGTCAACAAACTGCACGCCGTCCGAGTTGACTGGACCAGGGGCGAGAACGGACGGTTCCAGATGTCGGAAGTCCCGGGGAGCGAATTCTCGGTAGACGCGGACCTGGTCCTGTTGGCTATGGGTTTCCTCCATCCCGAACATGGCGGCATGCTGGAACAACTCGGTGTTGACCTGGATGCCCGCGGCAATGTGCAAGTTGACGGCAATAAGATGACATCCGTGCCCGGCGTGTTTGCCGGCGGAGACATGGTTCGCGGCCAGTCTTTGGTCGTGTGGGCAATCGCGGAAGGTCGCGATGTCGCCCTGGGAATTGATCGCTACCTGTCCTCCGGCGTATCACACTTGCCCCGCTCCACCACTGCGGCATGATCCCTTGAGATATGATCGTCGATGCCGGGCGGGGCGGGGTTTCACCCGCCCTGATGTGTATATTGGACTCTCACCTCATACGATCCTGACGCGCCCGCGCCGAATGCGATAAAATCATCGGGACCACTTGGCATAAACAGGGATGAGGTGGAAACAATGCCCCAGCAAAGCAATCGGGTCGTCTATCCCCCCGACGGCTGGCAAAATTCCCTCGTTTCGGAAGCAATCGGACCCGACCGCTTTGGCAACGGCCAGATGTTTGACGCCAGTCTTCACGATTCGGCTGTGATCCGCCTGATATATGACGCCCGCGATGACCAGATCACCGTGCGTTGCCTACGGTGCGACCAGCAGGACCAGGCCGGCGGACGCTACCAGGATTACCGCATGATCGGCATCGTGAGCATCAACGCCACGGCTTTGCTGGTTCCCATGAATACGCCTCGCATCATGAAGCATCTATCCGACGTCCACGACGTGCCGCTGGACGGAATCGACGATCTGGATTTCTTCAACTGTCTTTTGGATTGTTGCGACTTGTGACTCCTGTCCCAACAACGCCGGGAGACCTCAGAAACCTTTCTGTTTCCGCCCAGTCGTTCGTGTGGACCGGCCAGGGCATTGCCATTATTCGACCGTTAGCGATATTCGACGAGGATTGTCATGAGCTACGATTTCATCATAGTCGGTGGAGGTTCAGCCGGTTGCACCCTGGCATCCAGGCTCACCGAGGACCCAAGCGTTTCTGTGCTGCTGCTGGAGGCCGGGCCTGACTACCCCGACTTTGAACATCTTCCCATTGACCTCAAAGCGGGAAACAACGTTTGGCGGTCCGCCTACGGGCCCCACAGTTGGAGTTACAACGCAAAGGGCACGCCCCAACAGGAGGAACCCATCATCATCCCTCGCGGCAAGGCGATGGGCGGGTCCAGCAGCATCAACGGTCAGGTCCTCTTCCGAGGCGTACCCGAAGATTATGACAACTGGGCTGTTTGGGGAAACGACGAATGGTCGTTCACCAAGGTTCTTCCCTACTTTCGACGACTGGAGAACGACCTGGATTTCCCGGGCGACGATTTCCACGGCGACAGCGGGCCCATCCCGGTGCGCCGCTACAAACGCGAGGAATGGCTCCCCGTAGCCGAGGCTTTCTACGACACCTGCCGGGCCCTGGGTTTCCCTGAAGACCACGACCAGAACCATCCCGATTCCAACGGAGTCGCGGCGCGCCCTCTGAACAACATCGATGGCGTCCGGATGAGCACCTCTCTCACCTACCTCTCCATGGCGCGTCACCGGCTGAACCTTACCGTCCGTGGCAACGTCGTGGTTCGCCGCATCCTGTTCGACGGCAAGCAGGCCATCGGGGTTGAGGCCGAGAGCGGTGGCGAAATATTCGAGATCTACGGCGAACAGACCATCCTCAGCGGTGGCGCAATCGCCTCTCCGCAGATCCTGCTGCTGTCGGGGGTCGGCCCAACCGACCACCTCAGGGAGATGGGCATCCCCATCGTTCACGATCTAACCGGCGTCGGCGAGAACCTGCGCGATCATCCCGCTGTGTTCAGCCTGTTTCGGGGTGTCGGCGACCCGCCGGAACTGGACGCGCCCAGCATCCAGATCGCCCTGCGCTACAGTCCCGAAGGCACCGGCACCCGCGGCGACATCCAGTTGTCCCCCATACTGATGACCAGCGAACACCGGCCCGCCAGCGTGAACATTGAGACCGATGATTTCCACTTCGGCTTCAGCGCCGCTTTGCAGAATGCAACCACCGCCGGTCGGCTGCGCCTGGCTTCCACAGACCCGCATGTGCAGCCCGACATCTTCTACGACTACCTGTCCGATCCTGTCGACCGCCAGCGCCTTCGGGCCGCCGTGCGACTCGGTTTGGAGATTGCCGAGCAGCCCACGTTCCGCCCCTTCATCTCGGAACGGCTCTCACCCACCGACGATGACCTGGCGTCCGACGCCGCCCTCGACCAGTGGATGCTGCGTAATGCCTACACGCAACATCATTCGTCCGGCACCTGCAAGATGGGTCCCGGTTCGGATCTGGATGCGGTAGTGGATCAGTACTGCCATGTGTACGGCATGCAGAACATCCGCGTGGTGGATGCTTCGGTCATGCCCGACGTGATCCGCGCGAACACCAATGCGACCACCATCATGATCGCGGAACGCGTTGCTGAATTCATCAAGGACGGCAAATGAACGCTGGCCCGCTACGAATCTGCCTACCCCATTGGGCCCGGTAGTCCCAACCGGGCAACTCATCCTCCACAACCTCTCTCCAAGGACGGCACTAGAACATGACCAGCCCCAACACTCGAATCGAACGCGACTCAATGGGTGAAATGCAGGTGCCCGCCGATGCGCTCTACGGTGCATCCACCATGCGGGCGGTGCTGAATTTCCCGATCAGCGACCTGCGCTTCCCGCGGCAGTTTATCCGCGCTCTTGGCCTCATCAAATTGGCCTGCGCGCAGACCCATATGGACCTCGGGGTGCTGGACCCCACCATCGGCAACGCCATCATTCAGGCCGCCCAGGAAGTCGCCGACGGCATGCATGATAACCACTTCGTGCTGGACATCTTCCAAACCGGCTCGGGAACTTCGACCAATACCAACGCCAACGAGGTGATCGCCAACCGTGCCAGCCAGATTCTGGGCGGCGACCTGGGTTCCCGTTTGGTGCATCCCAACGACCACGTCAACCTGGGCCAGTCGTCCAATGACGTGATACCCACCGCCATCCACTTGGCAGCGCTTCTGGGCATGAAGGAAGACCTCATACCCGCTTTGGAAGAACTGCGCGCCGCGTTGCAGCAAAAGTCCGACGAGTTCTGGCCCATCGTAAAAACCGGTCGCACCCACCTGCAGGATGCCACCCCGGTGCGTCTGGGTCAGGAGTTTTCAGGGTATGCCGGCCAGGCAGAATACGGCATTTCCCGGGTCCGCCGCGCCGAGGAAGCCCTCGCCGAGGTGGCTCTGGGCGGCACCGCCGTCGGCACCGGAGTCAACACGCATCCCGAGTCATCTGGCCGCACCTGCGCCCGATTGTCCCAGATGACCGGCGTCAACATCAGGGAAACTGGCAACCACTTCCAGGCCCAGTCAACTCTCGACGGGGTCGTCGAAGCCAGCGGTCAGCTCAAGACCGTGGCCATCAGCATGCACAAAATCGCCAACGACATTCGGTTCCTCGGTTGCGGCCCCCGTGCCGGGCTCGGTGAGATCAACGTCCCCGAAGTCCAGCCGGGAAGCAGCATCATGCCCGGTAAAGTGAACCCGGTCATCTCGGAATCTGTCATCCAGGTGTCCGCTCAGGTAGTCGGCAACGATGCTGCGGTGGCCCTCGCCGGCGCCGGCGGATATTTCGAACTCAACACGATGATGCCTTTGGCGGCGTACAATCTGCTCCAGTCGGTTTCTTTGTTGGCGGCCTCCGCCCGCAACTTCGCGGAGCAGTGCGTCGTCGGCATTACGGCCACTGACACCGGGCCGGCCATGGTCGAGAAGGGACTGATGCTGGGTACCGCCCTGGCTCCGTCAATTGGCTATGACGCCGCCGCCGGGATCGCCAAGAAAGCCGCGGATACCGGCCAAACTATCCGGGAAGTCGCCCGCGCTGAAACCACTCTCTCGGAAGCCGAACTCGACGAACTTCTCAATCCCGAGGAGATGACCAAACCCAGTTTGGAAGTTCGTGCCGGCGGTGGATAGACCGGTCGGATACGTCAAATCCCGCTGGATCTGTGACCGATGGCGATTGACAAAACTTCACGTTGACATGTAAAATATTGACACTGTTAACTAAATATGAAAGTCGTCGCCATTGCTCAGATTTTTCACCTGCACCCTCTGACCTGAACCACCTTTGATTCGGCTTGCTGTTGTCAGCGGGCCGTTTCGTCGTGTCTGTTCAAGCGTCACGAGGGGCATGCCAGCTTCGCTTTACCCCCTCCCGAACCCGCCAGGAGTGTCGATATTATGGTGCTTACCCGTAAACGCTCAGGCCGAAACAATCGCGGTTTAACCGCCCGCGACGTCAAGACCTATTCCGATTCCGACATCGCCAACGCCCTTGACGTACCCAACCTGATCCGCAGCCAGATTGAATCCTTTGATTGGTTCAAGACCAATGGTTTGGCGGAGACGTTCCGCGATTGCTCCCCCATCGTCGCCGGGATCACCCGGCGATTCGCCAACGGCGAAGCTTCGCGACGCGCCGAGCGCTTCGAACTCTATTTCCTGGATCACTGGTTCGACGATCCGCCTTATTCCCCTGAGGAATGCCGGGAACGCGAGATCACCTTTTCGCAACCCCTGTACGTCAAGGCACAGTTGCGCGATCAGGAAACCGGCGAAATAACCGAGTCCGACATCTTCTTCGGCGACGTTCCCATGATGACCGACACCGGCACGTTCATTATCAACGGCGCCGAGCGAGTCCTCGTCAGCCAACTACAGCGCGCCCCCGGAGTCTATTACGAACGCGAATTGTCGCAGGACCCGGCTTGCCCCGAATGCGGCAAACTCGAAAACTGGTATTACAAGGGACGTATCTCCGCCAGCCGCGGCGCCCGCATCGAACTTTCCACCTGGACCCACTACTACGCGCGCCGACGCAACCTGCCGGAAACGATCACCGTCAGCGTCGACCGTCGTCGCAGGATGGGCGTCTCCACGTTCCTCCACGCGTTGGGCATCGTTAACGCTGAGGAAATGCGTGCCCTTTTCTCTGACATCGACTATCACGACTGCCGGCCCTTTGTAGGCGGCGTCGAACCCGCTCCCGATCGGGATTACAACCCCCGCGAGGAAGAGCTGAGGTCATTGTGGGATCGCATTCATCCCGACCGCGATTACAACCGTGAACAGTCTTTCCGCATCGGACTGGCTCAACGCAACCTCTACAAATGGCTGCGCCCCGGCGAGCCGGCCGTGCAGGTCGACGCGGCATGCACTTTCGTGATGAATCATTTCTTCGACGGTCGCCGTTTCGACCTCGGCGAAGTCGGACGGATCAAGGTCGACCAGAGGTTGGGTCGCGCCGCCTCCCAGATTTTGACCGAATCGCAGAAATCCGTGCTGCAATTCGTGCGCCAGCAACATGGCACAACTGGCGAGGGCGTTTCCCCCGCTGAAGTCTTCGAGGCATCCGGAAGCGAACAGCGCATCCTCGCCGAGCGTGACATCGACGCCCTCATCACCTACGGCTATTTGATCCGCACCGCCGAACGTCTCATCGAGCCGTTGGATCTGTTTGCGGAAGCGTCCGACGAGGCCGTGCCCGTCCACCTGACCTGCTTCGACGCCGCCAATGCCGGTACCCTTCTATCAGCAATCGAAGGTTCGGAAGACGACGGGTTGCAGGTGAGCGTTCAGTCCCTCGTGACCGAAACCCTGGGAGATCCTGTCGCAATCTCGACGCAGCAGATTGCCGCTGGCGTGGCCGCAGATGACGCTATCACGTCCGGCGAACTGAGCATCCTGAAAAACCGCTTTATCGCCGAACACAGCATCGTGGAAGCGGGCCAGTTGATCTACGCCGAAAGAGTTAGCCAGGGGCCCACGCAGTGCTGGCAGTTGACACCGGTTCGCGCCCGTGCCTCTTGGATCGTGGGCGTAGTCACCGAGATCAACTCCGGTCCCAACGGCAATATGCACAAGGTCAAGCTGAACTTGCCAGGCATACCCTTGCCGGAACGCCGCGTTCTGGATCTTAACGACATTATCGATACCCTCTACGCGCTGATCGAGAACCACATCAGCAATGAAGATCCTCGGGACAACATCGACCACCTTGGTAACCGGCGCGTTCGTGTCGCCGGGGAGCTGATGCGCGACCAGGTCCGCATCGGACTGCTCCGCATGCACCGCATGTTCCAGGACCGCGTCGGCCGCTTGGAGAAGCCGGAAGATGCCGTGCCCGCCAAATTGGTCAACGTCCGACCGGTTACCGGCGCCATCCGCGAATTCTTTGGCGGCGACAAACTGTCCCAATTCATGGATCAGACCAACCCGTTGGCGGAACTGACCCATAAGCGCCGCCTGTCCGCTCTCGGGCGCGGTGGACTAACCCGCGAACGCGCCGGCTTCGACGTTCGAGACGTCCACGCCTCGCACTACGGCCGGATCTGCCCCATCGAAACTCCCGAAGGCGCGAACATCGGGTTGCTCAGCAGCCTGGCCGCGTACGCGCGCATCGACCGGCTTGGGTTCATCGAGACCCCCTACTGGCCTGTCATCAGGCAACTCTGGCTGAGCGATTGCAGGACGCCTGGTTTCCCCGGTTACTTCGATCCCATCGGGCACGTCGTCGCCAATGACGTCTCTACTCGCAAGGGCGAAGTCATCGTTCATGCCGGCGAAGTAATTGACTCGGACCACATGCGGCGATTGGGACGACTGGCTCCCGATACCGTCATTGACGTCGTCCCATTTGTGGACATTCGACCCGAAAACGTGCAGTACCTCACGGCAGACCAGGAAGAGCGGTTCCGGATCGCTCAGGCGAACTCCAGCTTTGACGAGCTTTACCAGTTCACGGATGACCTCGTCGAAGTTCGGGAGGGAGACAACTACCGTCTGGCCTCCCCAACCACCGTCGAGTTCGCCGACGTATCGCCGCTCCAGATCATGAGCGTCTCTGCCGCGTTGATCCCGTTCCTGGAGCACGACGACGCCAACCGTGCCCTCATGGGTTGCAACATGCAGCGGCAGGCGGTTCCCCTGCTCCAGCCCCAGGCTCCGCTGGTCGGAACCGGCATTGAGAGTCGGGTGGCCCGCGACAGCGGGCAGGTGCTGCTGTCCCGTGCACAGGGTTCGGTGGTTTCCGTCAACGGCAACGCGATCGTCGTGGTCGACGACTCGGGTCAAAAACACTCTCACCGCTTGGTCAAATTCGCCCGCACCAACCAGGGCACCTGTTTGAATCAGCGTCCTATGGTGCAAAAAGGCGATTATGTCTACGTTGGCGACGCCCTCGCCGACAGTTCATCCACCGACGGCGGAGAGTTGGCCCTCGGACAGAACGTCCTGGTCGCTTTCATGTCGTGGGAGGGCTACAACTACGAAGACGCCATCATCATCAGCGAACGCTTGGTGAAGGACGACCAATTCACCTCTGTGCATATTGAAAAGTACGAGGTCGAGAGCCGTTCCACCAAGTTGGGCGACGAGGAGATCACCCGCGACATCCCCAACGTTGGCGAAGGTAACCTGCGGGACCTAGACGAGCGCGGAATCATCCGCATCGGCGCCGACGTCGGACCGGGCGACATCCTGGTGGGTAAGGTAACGCCCAAGGGCGAAACCGAAATGACCGCCGAGGAACGCCTGCTGCGCGCAATCTTTGGCGAAAAATCCAAGGACGTCCGCGACACTTCCCTCCGTGTACCCCACGGCCAGAGGGGCAAGGTCATCGCCGTCAAAACCCTCAGCCGCGAAAAAAGGAGCGAAGAGGAACCCGGAGACACGCTGCCGCCTGACGTCAACGAAGCCATCCGAGTTTGGGTCGCCCAGACCCGCAAAATCTCGGTCGGCGACAAGATGGCTGGCCGTCATGGCAACAAGGGCGTGGTCTCCCGCATCCTCCCCGAGGAGGATATGCCCTTCCTCTCCGACGGCACCCCTGTTGACATCATTCTGAATCCCATCGGAGTGCCTTCCCGGATGAACTTGGGACAGGTGCTGGAAAGCCACCTGGGCTGGGCTGCCCGTGGGCTCAACTTCCAGGCCCTGACACCCGTGTTCGAAGGCGCCGACGACGACCACATCGAAGATTCCCTGGCACGGTGGTGGTTCGGCGAACAAGCCGCTGCCGCCAGCAGTGACGGAGAATCCGGCGGCAACATAGACCCCGCCATAGTGCACGATTGGCTTCAGGGTCAGGGTTTCGACCCGGAAGCCATCTTCGACGAAGACCAGCCAGGAAAGGCCAGGCAAGCCTGTCTCTATCTATGGCTCCGTGATGTGGCTGGCGAAAATCCCAACGGCCTGTCCATGGGTGAAATGCACCAGCTTGCGCTGGACGTTCACCGTCGGCGTTTGATATCTCCGCCCACTTTCGCCAAATTCCAGCTCTACGACGGCAGGTCGGGCGAAGCGTTTGACCAGCCGGTCGCCGTGGGCAGCATCTACATGCTCAAGCTGATCCACCTGGTGGAAGACAAGATTCACGCCAGGTCCACCGGCCCCTACTCCATGATCACCCAGCAGCCTTTGGGCGGAAAAGCCCAGTTCGGCGGCCAACGGTTCGGTGAAATGGAAGTGTGGGCTCTCGAGGCATACTCCGCCGCCCATAACCTTCAGGAGGTTCTAACCATCAAATCCGACGACGTTACCGGTCGGGTCAACACTTATGAATCCATCGTCAAGGGCAATCCCATCAGTCAGCCCGGAATCCCTGAGTCTTTCAACGTACTGCTCAAAGAGCTCCAGAGCTTGGGCCTCAACGTACGCTTGGAAGAAGAGGAAGAACAGGACGACGCCAGTCTCGGACTGCCCGGCGAAGACGACTATCTCTTTGCTTCGGAGGTGAACTAAAACATGGTCAGCAGGATATTAGATAATCGCGAAGCCACTACCTCCTCCGACTTCAACGCCATACGGATATCCATAGCCTCCCCAGAACAGATCCGTGGGTGGTCCTCTGGCGAAGTCCAGAAAGGCGAAACCATCAACTATCGCACACAGCGCCCTGAAAAGGATGGCCTGTTCTGCGAAAAAATCTTCGGTCCCACCAAGGACTGGGAATGTCAGTGCGGCAAGTACAAGCGCCAGAAGTACAAGGGCGTGGTCTGCGACCGCTGCGGCGTTGAGGTCACTCGCTCCAACGTGCGCCGTCAGCGCCTGGGACACATCGCCCTGGCCGCGCCGGTAGCCAATATCTGGTTCGTCAAGAACACGCCCAGCGTGATGAGCCTCACCCTCGATCTCAAACTGTCCGACCTAACTCGCGTGCTCTATTACTCGGCCTACGTCATCAACCAGGTCGACGTTGACCTGATGCGCGAACAGTTTGAACTCCACGAAAGCGAGGTCGAACAGATCCGCAACGGTCTCATCCCGACCGCGGACGCGGCGTTGCAAAGCCTCGCGAACCGCATCGCTGACTGGGATTTGGACAGCCGCCGCACCGAAGCATCGGACGCTCTGGGTGACCTCCCATCTCGTCTGAACGATGCAGTGGCCAACGCACGCGCTGCCGTGGCTCGGCTTACCGCCGCCGGGGAAGGCTCCGACGAGGACTACGCAGAAGCTATTCAGGCCGTGCAGGACGTGGCTGAAATCAGCGTTGCGGCCCACGCCGCCATCATGACCGTCGGACGCAACGTCCTGCCCGCCGAGGACCTTGAATCTCCTGAGCAAATGTCGATCCTCGCCGTTGATGGCGACCCGGTCGCTGCAGCTATTTCACGGTTCTTCCACGGCCCAACCTCTATGATTGATAATCTGCAACGCCTGGGCGCCAACGCATCTGCGGTTGTATACGCCTTTTCCAATTGGCAAAGCGAACCCACCGAGGAGCGGCAGGACGACGTGGCAGACGCCGCCGACATGCTTCTGGCGGACATCACATCGATCGACGATGAGGTTCTGATCCCCACCCTGAATGACCTGCATTCCATCTTTATCGGATCCGCCCCTGAGTTGGCAGACTCCGATTCTTGGGAATCTCTTGCCAATGATCTGGAATCCATCCACAACGCCTTGATCGAAATCGAGGGATCGGTCCGCACCTGGAACAACCGGCGCGGCGAAAGCAATCCCGAGGGTCGCGGTTGGAACGTCCCCGCATTCTCGGCGCTCCTCGAGCGGCTCCAGCCCGAAAGCGATGACATCAAAGCCATTTCCAGGCTCGAAGACCGCATCGAAGGCATCGACGACGTCGGCGATCACGATGAACGCCAGAAGGAAATCGGATTCTGGCGGGAAGAACTCGTCAAGATCCAGGATCTGATCAGCAGCATCGACGGTTACCTGCTGCGCGCCCTCACCGAGCGTCGCAAGGAG
>MKWU01003638.1_pt1 | contig 19867 bp, 10 predicted proteins | sample 809101 | NCBI WGS metagenome assembly MKWU01 (sample SAMN05860141, study PRJNA318959) | sponge metagenome | host: Aplysina aerophoba | place: Slovenia: Piran, Adriatic Sea, Gulf of Piran | collected 2013-05-07
ACACCGGCATAAGCAACGACGAGTACCGAATGCTGGTACTCGACACGACCAGACCCACAGAGGCCGCAGGTAGCCTGTATGCGCTCAGCGGCACGAACCTGAACGGCACTGCCGGGCGTGTTTCCTTTGTACTGGGTCTTATGGGACCAACGAAGGCTGTGGACGCCGCGTGCGCCTCCGCGCTGGTGGCAGTGACAGATGCGGTTAATGACCTTCAGCAGGGAAAGGCAGACCTGGCAATCGCCGCCGGAGTTCAGGCAATAATCAACGGTCGCATATACGAGCTTCGCGCGGAGGCAATGATGCTGTCTCCGGAGGGACAATGCAAGACATTCGATGCCTCTGCCGACGGCTATGTGCGTGGTGAAGGCTGCGGGGTGGTCGTGCTGAAGCGTCTGTCTGACGCAGAGCGCGACGGCGACAGGATATGGGCGGTAATCAAGGGTGCCGCCGTCAACCATGGCGGCGATAGCGTCGGTCTGACCGTCCCCAATCCTCCCGCACTGAAGCAGGTGATGGAGACGGCCCTCTCTGACGCGGGCGTCCTGCCACAGGACGTCGATTTCCTCGAGGCGCACGGTACGGGACTGCCGTAGGCGATCCCATAGAGCTTGAGGCCGTTTCCGAAGTCTATTGCAAGGGACGCGATGCAGACAACCCGATTCTGATCGGTTCGGTGAAGACGAATATCGGACATCTGGAATCTGCCGCTGGAATCGCGGGGCTGATTAAGGCAGCACTTGCGTTGAAGCATCGCGTAATTCCGAAGCAGTTGCATTTCAACGACCCCAACCCGTGCGTGGATTGGGACAAACTGCCGATTAGAGTTACTACGGAGCACGTCGATTGGAAGCGCCGTGGCGAACATCCCCGCGTGGCGGGGGTGAACTGCTTCGGGATATCCGGGACGAACTCCCATATTGTGGTCGAAGAATATTCTGGAGCTGAAACCGACGCCGAACAGGAAAATCCAATGGCAGGCTCTGTACAGGAAATACCTGTCACAATGCCGGCCTCGGGAACCGATCTGGCGACTTCGCAGGATGACCTGGCACCGCGCGAAACCCGTTTCCTGCCGCTGTCGGCCAAGTCCGATGGCGCACTCAGGGACCTTGCGGGTCGGTATCTGTCCTGGCTCGATGAGCGGGCAGACGAGCTTTCTTCCGATGGCATCGCATCAGGACGGTTGCTTTCGGACATGTCTTGGACGGCAGGTATAGGTCGCGGCCAGTTCGAGCGCCGCACGAGCGTGGTGTTTCGCGACATTGCGACGCTGCGGGCGCAGCTCGGCGAGCTTTCTGAGTCGGCCGCGAGCATTGAGCCGCGAACCGCGAGCAAGGTGGCATTCATCTATACAGGGCAGGGAAGCCAGTGGGTCGGAATGGGACAGGCGCTCTACGAGAGCGAGCCGGTCGCAAGGGCGGTGATGGACCGCTGCGAGGAAGTGTTCCGGGAAGTCAGGGGCGTTTCGCTTCTGGATGTGATGTTCGGCCGAAATGGCGCGGATGCAAACCTTGGCGACACTGCGTGGGAGCAGCCCGCGCTATACACTCTAGAATGCGCGCTGACCGCACTCTGGTCAAGCGTTGGCATCCACCCCAACGTAGTATTGGGGCACAGCGTTGGGGAGATTGCAGCAGCGCAGGCTGCCGGCGTGTTTAGTCCCGAAGACGGAATGAGATTCGCCGCAGCTAGGGGCACCCTGATGTCCCAGATGGAATCTGGCACGATGGCCGCAATATTCGCGCCGCCGGAGCAGGTCGCAGCCGAAGTCGAGGCGCACAACGCAAGCTCCGACAGCATTGGCCTAAGCATAGCGGCGGACAACGGAGCGCACCAGGCTGTCAGCGGCCCAGTCGAGGACATCGAAGCTATCGTGGAGCGCTTTGATTCGCTTGAGGTACGCGCAAGACGCCTGAACACGACCAAGGCGTTCCACAGCGCGCTGGTCGATCCGATCCTTGGTGGTCTGGAGGACGCGCTTGAAGGTTTGGAAATAAAGTCACCCACGCTGACAGTTGTCAGCAACCTGACCGGACAAGCAGTGGAGCCGGGCATGTCGCTGGACGTAGATTACTGGAAGCGACACGCAAGAGAGGCGGTCGCATTCGCAAGCGGCGTCAGGGCGATGGCGGAACAGGATGTTGACATGGTCGTGGAAATAGGACCGCACGACATTCTTGGAACGATGGCAACCCTAGCATGGCCCGACTCCGCTCCCCCAGCATTGGCCAGCCTGCGACGACCTCCGCGCGACGGCTCGTCGCCGGAACCTGAGAGCAGCTTCATCGACGCCGTTGCCGCAGCATACGAGGCCGGCCTGGATGTACGCTTTGAAGGGCTGTACGCAGGTGAAAAGCGCCGCCGGATTTCTCTGCCAACCTATCCCTTCCAGCGGGAACGATTCTGGGTTGAGCAGACGAGACAGCGCCGACAAAGCGCAGGACATGCACTGCTGGGCGAACGACATGAGTCCGCTCGCGGCGAGATTATATATGAGACGGAAGTATTCCCATCAGACCCGGCATGGCTTAACGACCACCGTGTCTTTGGCCGGTTGGTAGCCCCCGGCGCACTGTACGGAGCTATGGCAGCTTCTGCGGCGATTGCCGAAGGAAGCAGCCCGATTGTGGTCGAGGACTTTCAGCTGCACAATCCGCTCGTCTTTGCCGAAAGTGACGCAACGGATGGGTCGGCTGAAGAAGGCAGGACGGTTCAGGTCTTTCTTGACGACTCCGAGCAGGTCGGTTCAAAGAACGTCCAGATATTCAGCAAGGGAATCGAGAACGAATGGATTCTGCACATTGAAGGCCGCGTTTCAAGTGGTGCGCAGGTGCCAGAGTCAGGTGGTCGAGTTGACCTCGATGCGCTGAAGGCTCGCCTGTCGCCCGCGGATGTGCCGGACTACTATCGTGCCAAGGCTGATACAGGAATCAACCTGGGCCCGTTTTTCCGCACGCTGGGGAATGTCTGGTCCGCGCGGGGAGAGGCGCTGGGCGAGGTGAATCTGCCTGAAGCAGTGGGCCGCAACGACCTAGATGTACATCCCCTGTTGATGGACGGCTGTTTCCAGGTCATCGGCGTAGCTCGAAATATGACAGGTGAGCCGGGAGAAGCTACCTACCTACCGTTCGGCTGGGAACGGTTCTGGCTGACAAGGCAACTGCCGGACCGGTTAGTCTGCCACGTAATCATGAGCGAGGGATCAGCGGCGGCTGAGTCCGAATCGGAGCAACAGCCTGAAGTTATGAGCGGCGAGATGAGAATCTACGACCTGAACGGGATTCTCATCGGTGGCTTCAGTGGCTACGCGGTGAAGCGTGCCACGCGAGCCGCTCTCCTCTCTGCATTCGAGGGCGTGGACGACCTGCTGTACGAGATTGACTGGCGCGACCACCCCCTCGAATCGGGGTTGATGTCAGCCGACTTCTTCCCCACGCCTACCACTGTCGCAGAGGCTTCGGAACTATTCCCCGAGTATCTCACTGGCGCGGGAGTCGATCCACAGGGCAGGAATGAGCTGCTCGCCGACTTGGAGCAGTGGTCGCGTGCCTATGCGCTCCGTACGCTGGAGAAGTTGGGCTGGGAGCGCAGATCAGGCGAGGTAGTGGATGCAGATGAGTTGCGCGAACGGTTGAATGTCAACACCGAGCACAGCCGCCTCTTCCTCAGAATGCTGGAAATGCTTGCCCAATCAGGGGTACTCGAGCAGAAGGACGACGGCTTTGAAGTATTGGTCGGCGAGGACGATCCGCTGCCGTCCGAACTCCCTAAGAATCCTGAGGAGTTCGACAAGCGGATGATCGAGAAGTACCCGCACGGCCTGACCGAGACCGGATTGTTCAAACGGTCAGGGGCGGCACTGGCGGACGTGCTTCGCGGACAAGAGGACCCACTTACTCTGCTGTTCAGCAGTGGTGAGCCAACGGCGGCGGACCTGTACTTGAAAGCCCCGGTCGCTCGCGCCGCCAACGGGATGCTTGCGGATGCTATGCGAGAACTAATAGCCCGCCTACCGGAAGATCGCAGGCTGCGAATTGTCGAGATCGGCGCAGGCACTGGTTCGGCAACCGCTTCCGTGCTGCCTGAGCTGCCTGAAGGCCGCTTCGACTACGTGTACACGGACATCTCGGCAGGGTTCTTTGCGGAAGCGGAGGCTAGATTCGGCGATGGCGACGGGTGCATCGAGTATCGCGTGCTGGACATAGAGAAAGGCCCCATCGCACAGGGCTTTGACGCCCATAGCTATGACATAGTGCTCGCATCGAACGTACTGCATGCGACGCGCTATCTGCAGGAAACACTGGGACACTGCCGCGACCTGCTGTCGCCATCCGGTCAGCTGGTCGCGCTCGAGAACTTGCGCGGACTGGGCTGGATGGACCTTACATTCGGCCAGTTGGACGGCTGGTGGCGGTTCGCAGATGACTACCGCCCGCATCACGCCCTCGCCACTCCTGCAATCTGGCGTCAGGCACTTGGGGATGTCGGCTTTGAGGAAGTCGAGGTTCTGGGCGTTGACAACACGTTCACGCACGAAATGCTGGACAAGGGCGTGATTGTCGCGCAGGGACCTGCGCAAGTTACTGAGCAGCCGGGCCTGTGGGTTCTTGCAGCATCCAATCAAGGCGGCTTTGCTGAGGAATTCGCAGCGGAGATGGCCGAGAGAAACCAGACCGTCGTGCTCGCCGGTGGCGGCGAGTCGCAGGATAGTGTATCGGATGCAACAACCTCAGGTGTGATCAAAACCGCGGTAGATGTTCAGTCCCGCGAGTCCTGGCGGTCGCTAATCAAAGGGCTGCCGGATGAGGTGCCGTTCAAGGGCGTGATACATCTGGAAGCCCTGCACGGCCACGGTCCACAGGCAACCACGGAGGAGATTGCTGAGGATGTGAAGAGAGTTGGCGCGAGTGCTCTTGCAATGGTGCAGGGCTTGTCCGACTCTGATGTGATCCCCGAAAACGGCGTCTGGTTCATTACGCGCGGGGCACAGGTGCTGGAGCGCGAGCTTGGCGGAGAACTTGCGGGTGCGACGCTCTGGGGTCTCGGCAAGGTGGTTACTCTCGAAGCCTCCCACTTGCAGCCCCGAATGATAGACCTTGATCCTGCCACATACGGGGCACCATCTGAGCTGGTAAACGACCTTATGTACCCGGACGATGAAAATCACATCGCGTACAGACTTGGTCGCCGCCTTGCCGCGCGGCTCGTCCGGCCGGGCACTGCAACCGAGCGGTTGACACTGCCGGACGACTCGGACTGGGTGCTTGCGCCGCACAGGGACGGCGTATTTGACAAGCCTGAAATCAAGCGTCTTCCATCTCGTACACTGGAGCCGAGAGAAGTTTTGGTGTCGGTAGAAGCCACAGGGCTGAACTTCTGGGACGTATTCCGCTCACTTGGATTCATCGAAGAGGGAGACCTGGGACGAGAGTTATGCGGCCATGTTCTCGACATCGGCTCAAAAGTAACGAACACTTCAGTAGGCGACCGAGTAGTCGGTCTTGGATTCGGCGCATTCGGGCCGGAGATGGTCACGCACGAAGAACTGGTCGCACCCGCGCCGGATGGCATTTCAGTGTCGGGGCTCGCCACCATTCCGAGCGCGTTCGTTTCTGCCGAGCTATCATACCGGCTCTCCGGTCTTGAACCCGGAGACCGCGTGCTCATTCACGCCGGATCAGGCGGTGTCGGGCTTGCGGCAGTCCAACTCGCACAGGCGGCAGGCGCGGAGGTATTCGCTACCGCAAGCGCCCCAAAGCAGGCATATCTCACATCTGTCGGCGTCAAGCACATATACGACAGCAGGCAGACCAAGTTCGGTGAGGAAATACTTGCCGATACAGAAGGTGAGGGCATCCACGTGGTGCTCAACAGCCTGACCAGCGAAGGGTTTATCGACGCCAGCCTGTCCTGCCTCGCGCAGGGCGGACGATTCGTCGAACTGGCGAGAAGAGACATTCTCAGCCATGAAGAGATGGCAGAGCTTCGCCCCGATGTGAAGTACGACATTCTGGAGCTCGATGTCCTAAAGAAAACCGATCCGGAGTGGGTCGGAGAAGTGCTGCGCGATGTAATGGCGCGCATTTCGACGGGCGAACTGAAACCGATCATTCATAGCAGATGGCCGCTTGCTGAGGCGGGTACCGCGCTGTCACTCATGCGCTCTGCACGGCACATCGGCAAGATTGTGCTGACGCCTCCGCCGCTGTCAAATGGTCAGCTGCGACGAGACCGCTCGTACTTGGTGACAGGCGGACTGGGCGGTATCGGAATCGCGGTCGCCGAATGGCTGGCAGACCACGGTGCCGGTACGATCGTCCTCAACGGACGGCGCGACCCCGATCCGGAGGCGCAGGTCGCAATCGAAGCACTGCGCGGACGTGGCATCGAGGTTGAGGTTGAGTTGGCGGATATGACCAACACGACGGCAATCGATGCGATGCTGGAGCGAATGGACGCCAACTACGCGCCACTTGGCGGTGTGATACACAGCGTCGGTGTGCTTTCTGATGCCGCGCTTACCAACCAGAGCTGGGAGAGCTTTGAGCATGTGCTGTCTCCGAAGATTGTGGGAGCCTGGCACCTGCACCGGGCGACTATGGACCGCGACCTGGACATGTTCATCCTGTTCTCAAGCAGAGTCGGAGTTATGGGCAACCCAGGGCAGGCGAACCACGCAGCGGCCAATGCCTTCCTGGACCAGCTCGCAGGGCACAGGCGGGCGCTTGGTCTTCCCGGGCAGGCTATCGCCTGGGGCGCATGGTCAGAGATCGGCGAAGCGGCAGAGCAGCGAGACCGTATCGAGCAGCGCCGCGCTGCGCTTGGAGGCCGCTGGTTCACGCCACAACAGGGTATAAGGGCGCTGGAAAAGCTGGTACGCGAAGACACGACGGCGTCCGTAGTGATGTCGATGGACTGGTCGGTGTTCGAGGAGGCGGTAGAAGACCGTCCCGCATTACTTGAGGACATGCTGTCCTCGCTGGACGAAGCTGCAGCCGAAGACGCCGCATCGACTGAAGACGTGCTGACTAGGCTGCGGAACACGGTCACACCCGCTGACGAGCAGCAAGAACTTCTGGTGTCATTCTTGCAACAGGAGTTGCAAGCTGTGCTGAGATTGTCGTCGGCGCCCTCCCCTACAGTCGGCTTCTTCGACCTCGGAATGGACTCTCTGATGGCAGTGGAGTTTCGGAATCGCCTGAACCGCGCATTTGCCGGCGAGTACACGGCATCCAACACTGTCGTCTTTGATTACCCTAACATCGCGAGCCTCGCCGGCCATCTGGCCGAGGAACTTGGTCAGCTTGGCGATGCTTCACCAGCGCCAGAGCAGGCAGCTCCGGTGTCGTCCCAGCCTGTCAGCAGCGACACAGACGGAATCGCAATCGTCGGCATGGCATGCCGCTTCCCGCAGTCGAAGAACCTGTCAGAGTACTGACAACTATTGGAGTCCGGCACTGACGCGGTTACCGACGGACGCCCCGGCAACGGGATTGCCCCCGATATGCGCGGCGCGTTCATCGAGGGTATCGAATGGTTCGATTCGCGCTTCTTCCGCATTTCTCCTGTGGAGGCGCGCTTGATGGACCCGCAGCAGCGCATGATGCTCGAAACGAGCTGGGAGGCTCTTGAAGACGCGGGCATCGACCCCGACGGACTGCGCGGCAGCCAGACGGGGGTTTACGCCGGAATCGGTGGCAGCGAATACAGAGAGGTAATCGAAAGCAGCGGCAAGCTAGGCAATTATCTTGGGACGAATGCGAGTGTAGCTGCCGGAAGGATTGCATTCGCGCTTGGGCTGGAAGGCCCCGCTATGGCGATCGATATGGCGTGCGCTTCTGCGCTTGCGGCAGTGCATCAGGCGGTATCGGGCTTGCAGCGCGAAGAGGTGGACCTTGCCCTTGCAGGAGGCGTGCATGTCGTGCTTTCGCCGTCCGTCTCCGACTTCATGACGGAACTAGGCATGCTTTCCAAGAGCGGAAAGTCCAGCCCATTCGACGCGTCAGCGGACGGCTATGTGCGCGGCGAAGGGTGCGGAGTGTTGGTCCTGAAACGTCTGAGCGACGCCGAAGCGGACGGAGACCGGATATGGGGCGTCATCAGGGGTTCCGCAGTTAACCAGAACGGGGCGAGCGCGGGGCTGACCGTCCCCAACGGCTCGGCGCAGGAGCGCGTCATGGAAGCCGCGCTCAAACAGGCGGGCTTCTCAGGAACTGATGTTGATTACCTCGAAGCGCACGCTACCGGTTCACAGCTTGGCGATGCGATTGAGGCGCACGCAGTTGGATCAGTGTATGGCAAAGGTCGGGAGGCCGCCCGCCCGCTGCTGATGGGTACGGTAAAGTCCAACATCGGACACCTTGAGGCTGCGGCGGGAGTCGCAGGCATCATAAAGACCGTGCTCGCTATGAAGCAAGGTGTCATCCCCAAGCATCTGCACTTTGAAAGCCCGAATCCGCAGATTGAATGGGGCTCGATGCCCGTGCGGATAACTTCCGAAAAGACCGACTGGCCTGAGTGCGCCGATAGACCGCCTCGCGCTGGGGTAAGCGCGTTCGGCATTTCGGGGACAAACGCACATGTGGTGCTGGAGGGCTATGGGAGCGCTAATGCAAACGGCGCCTCAGATTCTGAAATGCTGTCGTTTGAAAGCACAGGCAAGCAGGTGCCGATCTCGATGCCTGAAAGACTATCGGACCTTCCCGTCACCGGCAATGGGCTTGAAGAGCGGAGTACACGCTTCTTGCCACTGTCCGGCAAGTCTGACGGCGCACTTAGGGACTTGGCAGCGCAGTACCTGTCGTGGCTTGACGAACACGACAACGGTTCATCACCCGGGGCGTTGACACCGCAATCCCTTGCCGACGCCGCCTGGATGGCAAGCGTCGGACGCAGTCACTTCGATTATCGTACCGGTGTGGTATTCACTGATGCCGCGTCAATGAGCGATGGGCTGGCGAAAGTCAGGAGTGCCAACGGCGAGTCCGATTGCGCCGAGCAAATGGCAGCAACAAGAGTTGCCTTCCTGTACACAGGCGACGGCAGCCAGTGGAGAGGCATGGGTAAATCGCTGTACGACAGTGAACCGGTGGCACGCGCCGTACTGGACAGGTGCGATGCCATTGTCAGAGCGGAGAGAGGCAGTTCGCTGCTCGATGCGATCTTCGGCCGTCCTGAAGCCTCAGGGGACTTGGGAGATGCTGCGTGGGCGCAGCCCGCGCTATATGCGCTGGAGTGCGCACTCACAGTGCTATGGGCAAGCATAGGAATTCGCCCGAACACGGTATTTGGGCAAGGCACAGGCGAAATCGCCGCGGCTCAAGCTGCAGGTGTATTCAGCCTGGAAGATGGACTGCGCTTCGTTCTCGCTCGCAGCACTCTGATGGCTGTGCTGCCCGGAGTTGACCCCAACCAGTCTCTGAAGGGGCTGGAAGTAGCATTCGAGGACGTCGAGGTCTCGCCACCATCGCTGCCAATGATTAGCGGCGTTACGGGGCGCGTTATCGACTCGGGCAACTCACTTGACGGTGCCTATTGGAGCAGGCAGGCGCGCGCGTCGGCGGAACTAGGCATCTGTGCCGTGACACTTGCCGAACTGGGTGTTGATACAGTGATCGAGTTAGGTTCCAAGGCAGTTATGGGACCTCAAATGAGGGAAGCGTGGCCCGTGCCATCCAACAGTGGGGAATCTGCACGGACGCCACTCGTGATTGCAAGCATGAGCGAGCAGTACGCAGTCGAGGCACCGGTGCAATCTGAAGGCTTCATCGACGCTGTCGCGCGAGCATACGAAGCAGGCATGTCGATTTCATTCGAGGGAATGTTCGTGGGTGAATCACGTCGCCGCATATCACTACATACCTACCCGTTCCAGCGCAGACGACACTGGGTTTAATGCGAAAATATTGATATTTGGGAACGTTGACTGAGGAAAACACACTCTGGTAACTTTTATCTTTGAAAAGGAAATATTAGAATTAGAGGAGGATTGATCAAATGGCATCAACTGAAGATCGAGTCAGAAAGCTAATCGCCGACAACTTAGAAGTGGACGGAAAGCCGGTAGATGCGTCAATGGACTTGAGTTCCAACCTGACTGACGCTGGCGTGTCCTCAATGGACATCGTTTCTTTCGCGCGGGTGATCCAAGATGCGTTCGGCATCAGGTTCACGCCCGATCAATGCACGGAGCTCCAGAGCATTGGTCAGCTGATCGAGTACCTGGACGCCAACGCCGCTTAACCTCCGCATTGGTGGAAGTACCCCCGGCACAAACGGTCAGTTTCCCCAATAGAGTGCCGATGGTGGATCCAAGAAAGTCATCTGCGAATCTGTTCACACTTATCGGACTGGCGCCTCACATTAATCGTGAGGCGCCAGTTTAGTTGCAGCTTGTTTATAGAGATTGTTAGCAGGGACAAAGTCTGACAGGCGCAAACTGTCAACATGAGACAGCCTCCCCCTTAGACGTCGACAGGTCGATCCTCAATCTCTGAGGTTATTGTTTCAAAGACCTATCGCAGGCAGTACCTCTCTCTACGGGATCCAAGGTCTCCAGACTGACTCGTTGGCGTCAACCCACTCTTGCGCGGCCTGGCGCACTGTTAGGTCGTTCTCCGTGAGATTGAGGACAATCTCGTTCTGTTGGTCGTTGGTCATCTGGAATCTGGATAGGAACTCGTACGCCTCAGGGAACTCGTCCTTGAGTCCAGGCCAGGCCAACTTGGCAACAGGGTCGGTCGGGAAACCGCAATTGAAATCGCTGCCGTCCGGATAGCAGTTCGAAGACCATTCGGGCATCTCGACCTGCACGAGGTTGTACTTGGCGTGGGCCCAGTGGGGTTCCCACAGGTATGTTAGGAAGGGGTCTCCCCTTTGGAAGGCAGCGTCCACTTCAGCCAGGGCTGCGCCCTCGGATCCGGCGAACACCACCTGGAAGTCAGCTCCGAAGGCTTCAAGCCGTTCTTCAGGCTTGGTGTCCCATGCCGCGGTAAACTCCAGGAGTCTGCCCTTGTCGCCGGTGTCGCTCGTGGCGAAGACGGACTTGTACTGATTGAGGTCGCTCACGGTGCGCAGGTCGGGCGCAACTGCGTCGATGCCGCGCTCGGCGTCGCCATTGATGACATAAGAGGGCACGTACCAGCCCGTTTCGCCGCTTATGCCAACCGTCCCCATCCGCTCCACCTTCGCGCCGTCTTCGGCATCCACATATTCCTCCAGGAGCGCTGCGCTATACGAGGGCCAGTTGCAGCATGCGAAGTGGAAGTCGCCTCTTTCGAGACCAATGAATAGGGGAGCCGAGTCGGCAGGCGCGAACTTGGTCGCGACAGTGTGATCCATCTGCTGCTCCAACAGGATCTGCGCCACAGCTGTGGTAACTAGCTGACCGTTCCAGTCTTGATCGACTAGGTACAGCGTGCCTCTGGCCTCTGACTCTTCAGTGACTTGGTTACAGGCTAGTCCCACGGCAAGAACCAGGGCCAGCACCACGATCATTGAGAGACCAATGTATCTGTTTTTCACTGTCTTCACTCTCTCTTTCCTTTCTGGGTTGCAAATGTATAAGTCACATCTGACTAATTACCTCTTGCTTTAACGTCCCATTGGCATCCCTCCCTTTTCGGACCCCAAGGATCCGTCTCCGATTATTGCTATCTCACTGTCACGAAGTTGATTGAATCGACCTGTTTGCCCCGGGTCATCCGGTCGAGCACCATCGCCATAAGCACGATTGTCATCCCCGAAACCAGGCCGTGGCCCATCCTGAGCCAGATGGAGTTTATAAAGACTTCCTGCCCAAGTCCGCCTCCGCCCACAAGCCCGGCGATTATCACCATGGCCAACACCATGATGATGGTCTGGTTGACGCCCATTACAATCGTTGGCAAGGCTAGAGGAATCTTGACTTGGAGCATTGTCTGAAGGCCGGTCGAGCCGTGGGACTGCGCCGTCTCGATCATCGGTGTGGGTACTTCCTTGATTCCGAGGCTGGTCATACGGATCACCGGCGGCAGCGCGTACACTGATGTTGCAATGATGCCGACCAGGGGCCCGATACCCCAGAGCATTATGACCGGGATCAGGTAAACGAAGATCGGCATAGTTTGCATGGTGTCCAGAATGGGCCGTAAAACCATCTCGAATACCCTGCTCTGCGAGGCGCAGACACCCAGAGCAATACCGACCACCACCGTGAACGCCCCCGCTGTCAGCACTTGACTCAAGGTGTCCATGGTCACGTCCCAGACACCGCCGATGCCCGCGAAAGCTAGTCCTGCCAGCGCAAGAAGCGCGACGCGCCATCCCGCAGTGAAATAGGCCAGCCCGGCCGCGATGGCCATCATCGCAGGCCAAGGCAGCCAGAGGAGCAGAGTGTGAATTGGTGAGTACCCAAGCCCGCGGAAAAGACTATCCCGTACCCAACTTGTGATGAAATGGAGATTGACGGCCATCCAATCGAAGGCGCGGTTGACGGGGTCCGCAATCGAGAAGGTCAACTCGTCCGGAAAGTCCCTCAGGGGTCCGACCAGGGAACCAAGGATCAGCAGGATGGCTAAGAGCAGTACCCCTGCCAGGCGAGTTGAGTATCTGCTAGCCATAACCCGAAGGCTTTGGCCGGGTGTTCCTTCATGCTGAGGATTGGCTGCCAGACTAGACGCCGAGGAGTTGGGGCCCGACTTCACAAAGGCGTAGCTAAACCTGTCCACGATGATGGCAAGAAGCACGATGGCGATGCCGCTCTCCAGACCTTCTCCCGCATCCACCTCTCTCAGAGAGAGCCATACATCCCTCCCTAGTCCCTCCACCCCCACGAGAGCGGTGATGATAATCATGGAAACCGCCATCATTATGGTCTGGTTAATGCCAATCATGATGGTAGGCTTCGCCAGTGGCAACTGCACCTGAAACAGCGTCTGGAAGGTTGATGATCCGTGCGAGTGGGCCGTCTCTATTGCGGCCAGGGGGACTTGCCGGATTCCCAGGTTGGTGAGCCTGATGACAGGAGGGATGGAATAGACAACAGTAAGGAATACGCCCTGTGTGCCACTCACCCCAAATAACACCAAGGCCGGTATTAGGTATACGAAGGCAGGTAGTACCTGCATGGTGTCGAGAACCGGACGAACAATCGCTTCGAATCGGTTATTGAATGCCGCGAGTATGCCGATTGGTACGCCCAGGCCCACAGCGACGACTACTGAAACTCCCACTACGCTGAATGTGACCATCGCGGAGTCCCAGAACCCGTTCATGCCGATGAACAAGACAGCCACACCGCTGAACAGCCCCAGCCATCGACCGCCAAGCTTGAACCCCAACATCGACACCGAAGCCACGACAAAGGGCCAGGGGAGCCAGAGCAGGAACGTGTCTATGCCGGCAAGCCCCGTGTCTATGACTTCAGAGATGGGATTGAAGAACCAGGCGAATGCGTCGCCGATCCATTCAAAGAGGACGTCGATAGGCTCCTGTATGGGAAGTTCCCAGTTCCGAGGCCAGTCTCCGAATTCGGTGGGTGCATTTGTAGTCGCCAGCGAAAAGGCGAGGATGTACGCGGCGACTGCGATGACCGCCCACAGAATGCCCTGGTACCGGCGTTCACGGATAAAGCGAGTCTGGAGAGTTTCAGCGTAGGTCACATCGCTGCACCCCCGTCGCTTACGAGGGCGGCTATCGCCGTCTCCCGGCTGATTGTGCCGATGCATCGTCTGCCGTCCATGACGACAATGGGGCCGTCGCCGGCGATGGCGAGCGGAATGACCTGTTCAAGACGAGTATCAGGCGCCACAATCGGGCAGGATCGCCGCATGACAGAAGCGATACCGGAGTGTTCATTGCCAGCGCTATGTACGTCTTCCAAGTCCACTGTGCCTAGGAAGCAGTCTTCCTCGTCGATCACCACCGCGCATTCACTTTTCTTAGCGGCCAACTTGTCCTTCAGATCAGCTAGCCCCTCATCTGCCGCGACATAGACCCGGGGTGGAGTCATAACAGAACGTGCGGTAAGAACCTTAGACCGGGGCACATCTCGCGTGAAGTCCCTCACATAGTCGTCGATAGGATTAGAGACCAGTTCCTCTGGCGTGCCTATCTGAACGAACTCGCCATCTTTCATAATGGCAACCCTGTCCCCGACTTTGAGCGCCTCAAGGAAGTCGTGGGTTATGAAGACCATCGTCTTCTGGACCATCTGCTGAAGTCCAATCAGTTGGTCTTGCATCTCTCTTCGGATGAGCGGATCGAGAGCGCTGAACGGCTCATCGAAAAGGAGGATCTGCGGGTCCACGGCGAGCGCGCGAGCCAGCCCCACTCGTTGCTGCATTCCACCGCTCAACTCATGCGGATACCGATCTTCCCAACCCGACAACCCCACCAAGTCAATGACTTCAGCCGCGCGTGTGAGTTGGACGATCTTGTCGATACCCTGGACCTGCAGCCCGTACACCACGTTTTCCAGGACACGTTTGTGCGGAAAGTTTCCAAAGTGCTGAAAGACCATACCCATCTTGTGACGGCGAATGTCGCGCAACTGCTGCTTGTTCATCGCGAGCAGGTCCTCACCATCAATGTGAATCTGTCCGCGCGTTGGTTCGATGAGACGTCCGAGGCAACGGACGAGCGTTGACTTCCCGCTGCCGGAAAGACCCATTATGACGAAGGTCTCTCCGTCTCGCACATTGAATGAGACATTCCTTACGGCGAGCACGCAGCCGGTCTGGGCAAGAACTTCCTCCCTGGATAGTGAAGGATCAACGGAATCCGCCACATCCAGACCTTCATCGCCAAACACCTTCCACAGATTTTGGCACACAAGCCTTGAGCCGTCGTCTATGGCAGATGAACCGGCTGGGCTGATATGACACTCGGGGTTGTGTTCCACTGATCTGCTCCGATGGATATAGGTTCCTACGGCTATGGCAGTGCGTGTTAACGCTAAGGGGTATGTTGGAAGTATGATGCTTGTAAGGAACAGAAATAAGCTCGATGCTAGTTCGAGCCCCTGCCAGCCTGCGAGGAACGTCAAATCAAGCATCAGGGACACTCAGATGCTCAGTTCCATTCCTGCAGGTCGCTAAGCAAGGCTGCATTTGGCTCGGGCAACCTAAGCATTTCAATGAAATTAAAGCTGACCCCAGGGCGCCACCGTAATGTATCAACACAGCGTCGGCGTTCAGGACAGATGTCACCTCATGATTTGCTATTCTACCAGACTGCGGTACTTTTGACTCCGCACGATACTGCGCATCGGATGGAAGATCTGCAAACAGGTAATTGCTAACCGTCTCTTTGTCGATGCCCAATTCCAAGTCTGCCCCGGAGGTGGACCGATTTCTGCACTTCTCCTACAGCAAGCTTTTCATCTGACCGCATGCAGCAACGCCGGCTCAGTTGCGGCAAGGAACATATTCTCTGCGGATTCGTCCGCCCCTGTGGAGAATCTATCTAGAATATACTGTGAACCGTCTAGGACTTATAATAGGGACGAGGGCTTACAACGCCTGGAATGCATCGGTATTTCTATTTTCTGAACCTATGCGAGTCAACAGCGTAAGGCATTCATTTCCTCAGATCTCCAAAGGAACGATGTCTGTTGAGCCTGGGGACAGTAGGGGGTAAGTCCATATCGGATTTATGCCAATTTATTCTAATAAGAAAAATACGTAACGCCCGAAATTATAGTGGGAGGTGTGTGATGCCAATAATACCGAAGGTAATGAGTACCCAGCACCCGGACAACGCTTCGCCTGCGCCTTTTGCAGACGAGTCCGGTGTGCTTCGCGGAGACGGCGAGATTGAGGAAGCGGTGGACGTGTTCGCGCTTGGATGCGATGAACAGATGTGGGATTCAGAAGGTAAAGAAGCCGACAATCAGGTGGTGCGCAAGCTGCTGACAGGCCACCCTGACTTCTTCAATGAGGACATCAGACTTGGCATCAACGTGGCGCTAACTCTCCGTGTCCCCAATCCCCGTGTGGAAAGAGACATGCGGAAGTCGATGGTCGAGGCACTCCAGAGCATTCCTTCATCCTGGGATATGGCGCAGGGCTTCTATGGCGACGGACACGAAGCGCCAATTCAGGAGGTCATACTTCCTCTCACGACGTCCGCTGAGGAACTCTCGATGGTAGAAGCCTACTACCGAAAGGTGATCGTAGGGCAGGAAGACCAGACAGTGTTCGACGGACAGGCGGTCAAAGACTGGGTGGGAGAGTTCTACCCAAAGAGCATCAGGGTGATCCCTCTCATAGAAGACATGGAGAACCTGTTCTATTGTGACCTCATAGTCGAGAAGTACCTGCAAGACAGGGATCTACCATACCAGCGGGTGTTTCTGGCGAGGAGCGACCCCGCCTTGAACTACGGGATGGTCGCCGCCGAGCTGATCCTGAAGGTGGGGCTACAACGCCTCCACAACCTGGAAGTGAAGCTGGGATTGCCTCTGTATCCCATCATCGGGGCAGGCTCGGCGCCGTTCCGAGGGCACCTGGGACCCACCAACGTCGAGCGGTCGCTTACGGAGTATCCGAGCGCGCAGACGTTTACCGTCCAGTCCGCATTCAAGTACGACTACGACAGAGACACCGTTCGAGAGGGCATCGCGAAGATTCTTGCTCACGAGCGCACTGAGCCTATGCGCATAGACCAGGACCGGGCGAAAGAAATCATCGACAAGTCCACCGAGGAGTACCAGGCGCGGGTGCAAGAACTGACCGGCGTTATCACGACGGTATCGGCACATGTTCCCCGGCGACGCGAGCGCAAGATGCACGTCGGGCTATTCGGCTACGGACGTTCCCTCGGCGGCGTGGGAGGAGTCACGCTTCCCAGAGCCATCGGGTTCGCAGCATCGCTGTATTCTATCGGCGTTCCTCCCGAACTGCTTGGTCTTGCCTGCCTGACGGAGAGCGATATCGAGTTTATCCGTGAGGTTTACCCCAATCTTGACGAGGACTTGCGCGCGGCTCTGCGTTTCACCAATGAGCGACACGTACGGGAGTTGTTGGGCGACACCTATATGGATGTGGTCGGACAATACACGGACGATCTGGACAGGGTACACGAAGGACTGACAAGCGCGATCTGGGCAAGCGTGGGCAATCAGGAAGTAACCACGCAGAGGTTCCAGTTCGTTGAGGAGGCTGCACGCCTTCGTCATTTTCTCGGCTGATTCGACGGTCGACCGAATCGCATTGCTCCCAAGCTCGTGTGGAATCGCCACAGGTCTCCAGACCTTGGTTTAGACGGGCAAGGCCTAGTTTCAGACCACAGCTCCGAAGCTGAGAGAGCAATCTGTGGCTCGCTCGCGCTCAAACAGCATTAGCTCCTGACAGGATTGAGGAAGATCAGTTATGAAGTTCGGCATTTACAGCTCCATTGCCGATCCGCCCCGGGGCGAGCGTCTGGACCAACGGATAGACGAGGTCATTGCCGAGGCGCGGCTGGCAGAGGAGGTGGGGTTCGACTCCTGCTTCTTCGGCGAGCATCACCAGGACAAGGACGGATTCCTGCCTTCACCACTGATCGTCGCGACGGCGGTGGCTGCCCACACAAGCACTCTGAACGTGGGCACGTCGGTAATCCTCCTGCCCTTGCACAACCCGGTACACCTCGCGGAAGATGTGATCACCCTGGACCTGGTGTCCAAGGGAAGAGTAATCCTGGGTGTGGGCATGGGATACCAGGAGGCAGACTTTCGGGCATTCGAAGTGCCAGTGCGCCAACGGGTTGGCAGGTTCGAGGAAGGAGTGGACATCATCCGCCACTGCTGGAGTGGCGAACCATTCTCTTTCCGCGGCAAGTACCACCAACTGGAAGACCTGCACATCTGGCCCAGTCCCTTCCAAGAACCCGCTCCTCCCCTGTGGATCGGGGCAAGCAGTGCACCTGGAGCGCGCCGTGCCGGGCGCATGGCTGACGGGTTTGTGGCAGGGCCGAGTACCAACCTGGCCAACACCGTTGAACTGGTGGAGGAATACAGAAAGGCTGCGGTAAAGGCGGGCAGGGAGCCGCTGGTGGTCCTGATGAGGGACGCCTGGGTGGCTGAGACGCGCGCTGAGGCAGCGGAAGTGTATGGCCCGGAGGTGATGGCTGCATACAAGTACTACTGGCGCAACGGATTGTCGGAGTTTCGCACCATCGAAACGGAGGACGAGTTCACCCTGAACAACCTTTCGGCGGACCGCTTGATTCTGGGGACGCCGGACGAATGCGTTGCCGATTTCCAGCGCTGGAGCGAATCCGTTGGCGCGGACTACTTCCTGCTGCGGCTGCGTCACGCCCACTCGGGAGGCCCACCGCACGAGAGGATAATGGAGACAATTCGGCTGTTCGGGGAAAAGGTCATACCGGCGTGCAGCTAGCGGAATATCCGACGGAACAGTGTGCAGAGGAGCGAAATGGCAATATATAGGGTATTTTCGGACGCCGACGGCGAAAGCCACATCGAGGATTTGAAGTTGGAGGACCACCCGGAACTAGCGGCGATGATGAATGTCTCTGAAGTGCGGGTACAGGAATTTGACGGGTCTCGCCACATGGACCTTCATCCACTGCCGGAACGCAGGCTGATCATTCACCTGTACGGCGAGGTGGAGATAGGCGCCAGCGACGGTGCGAAGCGAGTGCTGCGTGCCGGAGACATTCGGCTGATGGAGGACATCACCGGCAAAGGCCATACGCACGATGACCTGACTCCTTCAGCCGCAGTCTATATCCTGTTGAACGACTGATTGACCATCCTGTCCCACTGCGCCCTGGAATCAAACTCCGTTGCTGTAGCTACATCGCCGACCAGGAGCTATGGCTTAGCCTTCTGCGGAAAGCCCTGCAAGAGTTGCTAGTTCCGCGTCTCAGATGCGAAATAATGAGCAAGCGCCAGTCCGCGGTTTCGTAATCATTCCTGGAATTCATCCTCACCGCCGAAGTCATCTCACTCTAGGAATACATGCGTCGTCGAACCAGCGAAGGAATGACCAAAGGCGAAGTTGCTTGCTGCCTCAAACACTATGTTGGCCGAGAAGTCTACTTGGCCATCCAGAACCCTATCCAGACAATCGCCAAATCTACTTGTCACTTATAGCAGCATAAATGTTCATTGAATGTCCAGATTATGTCTTAGCCATTTAAGCCCAGGTACAGACTGTTGGTAAATTTGCCAAAGTTGACCGTCAGTCTCTGTAGTATCCTCCCGGCGTGCACAGAATCGGTCTCGGCAGGATGAGGAACTTGGGTCCAGTGATCAGGTGCTTGCCGGTCCGAGCATCATAGACGCGGACCAATCCCACAGGATTTAAGATACCCATGATGGGCTGTTCTTCGTCTGGTCCCCACACACTTGGGTCATATGCAAGGACACGCTCCTCGTCCAGATCAATTCGCGCTTCTAATCGGGTTATGTTGCTCCAACGCTGACTGAGAACTACTTTCCGGGGATCATCGCATGCCGTCCACGACCATGGACCCGAATGTTCCACCGGTGTGTCCCACACGGCCTCTACGCTAAGTTTACGATTGCCGACCTGCCCGGTATATCCGGAAAGACGATGCACCGATTCCCACTCCTGCCCTCCATTGAAGAGCTCCACAATTGCTGAGTCTCTCAGGATCTCTGCTCCTGCGCGTTTCTCTTCTGGTGTGGGTCTGAATTCTCGTGGCTCGCCAATATTGTTTTTGGGCTCCTTCCCACTGAAGCTGGGCTCCCACAGTGGCCAGTAATAGAAGAACAACGCAGCGAGAATCGCCAGAGGAGCGAGCACGACCTTCCCCCTGCGAAGTAGAGCGGGTCCCTCTTCGACTCTGTCGTATTTATTGGGGCCCGAAGAAGGCCAGACCCCGAGTACTATCAAACCGACTAGGGCGACGC
>MKWU01003639.1_pt1 | contig 19849 bp, 24 predicted proteins | sample 809101 | NCBI WGS metagenome assembly MKWU01 (sample SAMN05860141, study PRJNA318959) | sponge metagenome | host: Aplysina aerophoba | place: Slovenia: Piran, Adriatic Sea, Gulf of Piran | collected 2013-05-07
CTCCACTCCCGCCGGGTCCAGGCGTAGCGGCGCTGGTTGACCGGCATGAGGAGCTGGGGGGACTGGCGGATGAAGTCGAGGAGGAGGGTTTCCGAGGTGCGCATGGCGGGCTCCGTATCGCTGGGACAGGACACGGCCCGGACCCGCTCGGGGACCCCGGACCGCGCCCCGCCGGAGGCGGCCCTCCTCTCTTCGCGATGTGCCGGGACGGGCCCGCAGCTTGCCGCCGCCCGGTGGGAGCGCACCCATGGATCCGGCACCGGTGTCGAACGCAACGCCGGGCAGGAGGCGCTCGGCGAGAGGCTCTTCCTCGATTGTCGGGTGTTGTTCGGCGCGCGTGTTGGACGCCGATCGGCGTAGCAAGGCATTGATTCGTGTTGATTGAGCGGGGTCGAACGACGATGTCGAACAACACTCCGATCGGCGACATCGAGGTTCTCCACGTCGAGCGCAGTATCTTCTTCACCGTCCGGCGGTCGATGCCGAACCGCCGGCCCGCTTCCCTGTGGCTCAGACCCTCCTCGACAACCGCAAGCCGAACCGCCGCAAAAGCTCCACGCCGTACATTCCCCGCCCCTCGCCACAACCGACAAGGGACCATAGGTGGCGCAATTTTGCGCCGCCGCGACCGGACCGACCGGCCGCCCCGCGTGGACCATTATTCCGCCGCCGTTAACAGCCATGATGGAGAGCTTCATGAAGACCCTGAAGGTCGAGGGCGTCTACCCCATGGCCTTCGAGAGCACCGAGGACGTCGCGGAACACCTGCCGCGCTTCATCGACAGCTACAACGAAAGGCGCCTACACTCGGCGCCCGGCTACCTGAGCCCCAACCGCTACGAAGAGGAACAGCGCCGCACCCCGGTCAAAACCGCCGCCTGAAACTGTCCGACCCCAGGGGCCCACTCCATATCGGCGTGCAATATTGACCCCCCTGAGTGGCACGGCGGAGGTTGTCCCGGTAGTCAACAGGGGGCGCTGGCGAGCCCGGGAAATTTTCTGAAGACGGTTCGCGACATTCGCATCGCCGTTGCCGAACTGCGCTGCACCTACGGTGATACGTGCGTCTCCCCCCAGTCCCTGGGGCTTCCCTCCTCTCTCCGCTGAGATAGAAATCGCCGCTGATCGGCCTTCGGGGCTACTCATGTAGACCACCAGTCCAAGTTGTCCGCATATCGCGCCAAACTGAAACCAATCCGTAATCAAAGTGTCATGCCTGACTCGCCAAACTGTCATGGCCCAGGGGTTAAATGTCGATAAATCATGATCGCAAAACCAATGGGGGCCGTGTTGCATGCCTGCTATCCAGGTCGCTGGCCTAAATAAGACATTCAATCGCACCAACCGTGCGCTGGTTGACATTCATTTGACGGTCGAGGCCGGTGAGATGGTTGCTCTGATCGGCGCGTCGGGTTCAGGAAAGTCAACGCTTATCCGTCACATTGCCGGCTTGGTTGCCGCGGACCGCGGAAACGCCGGGGGCCGGATACTCATCGACGGCGTACCGATCCAGCAAGGTGGCCAGGTCTCTCCCGGCGCGCGCAAGGTGCGGGCAACACTGGGGGTCGTATTCCAACAGTTCAACCTGGTCGAGCGAATGAGCGTCATGACCAACGTCCTGACGGGGTTTCTCGGGCAGATTACGGCCATTCGCGGCACGCTTGGTTTGTTCAGCAAGGCGGAGAAACTCGCGGCGCTGGAAGCCCTCGACCGCGTGGGCATTGCCCAGACGGCGGCTCAGCGGGCTTCGACCCTGTCGGGCGGGCAACAGCAACGCGCCGCCATTGCCAGGGCATTGGTTCAGGGTGCCGAGGTGATTCTCGCCGATGAACCCATCGCGTCCCTCGACCCCGCGTCCTCCAAACGGGTTATGGACACCCTTGCCAAGATCAACTGTGAGGACGGCAAGACGGTTCTCGTCTCGCTTCATCAAGTCGATTATGCCGCCCGCTACTGTCCCCGGACGGTGGCGCTCAGAGCCGGCGAAATCGTCTACGACGGCCCGAGCACCAATTTGACGCCTGATCTGTTGCGCGATCTCTACAGCTCCGAATGCGATGAATTGCTGGCCCACCACCAGTCCGAGGAAAGCGTCGATTTGGAGGCGCAACTCGCGTCGCAAATTCCGGCAACGATGGCCGCCACGGCCTGACCCCGCCCAAGACCTCTAGACAACCAAAACCCATAGACAAGGAGATATCCACTATGTTGAAGACCATGACGAAAGGGTTCGTGTTCGCGGTGAGCATGACCTTGGCCGCCCAGGCGTCGGCCGATTTCAAGCCGTTGGAAGGCGATCCGAAGACCGTCAATTTCGGCATTATCTCGACCGAATCGACCTCGAACCTGAAAGAGCAATGGCTGCCGCTGTTGGCCGATATGGAGAAGTCCATCGGCTTGCCGGTGAAGCCGTTCTTCGCCCCCGACTACGCCGGGATCATCGAAGGCATGCGCTTCGGCAAGGTCCATGTCGCCTGGTTCGGCAACAAGTCCGGCATGGAAGCCGTCGACCGCTCCGGTGCTGAGGTCTTCGCCCAGCAGGTCGGCATTGACGGCAAGCAGGGTTACTACTCTTACGTCATCACGCACAAGGATTCGGGCCTGAAGAACCTGAAGGATCTCTTGAAGTGTGACAAATCCCTGGATTTCGGTATCGGCGATCCGAACTCCACCTCGGGCTTCCTAGTGCCCAGCTACTACGTGTTCGCCCAGAACGGCGTCGATCCGAAAACCTGCTTCAAGCCGGTCCGCAACTCAAACCATGAAACCAATTTCATGGCGACGGCCAACAAGCAGGTCGATGCGGCCGCCAACAACTCCGAGCAGTGGGTTCGCTCCCACAACAAGGTGCCGGAGCAAGCGAAGAATGTTCGGGTCATCTGGAAGTCGCCGCTGATTCCGTCCGACCCGATTACCTACCGGAAGGATCTCTCCAAGGACCTGAAAGCACGGATCCAAGGCTTCTTCCTGACCTATGGCCGCGCCGGCTCGCCGGACCAAGTCGCGAGCGCGAAGAAAATCTTGGCCGGCATGCAGTTGTCGCCGTTCGTTGCCTCCAACAACACGCAGCTCTATCCGATCCGCCAGCTGGCGCTGTTCAAGGACAAGCTGAAAGTTGAGAAGAGCAAGATGGCTGCCGCTGAAAAAGCGGAGAAGGTCAAAATGATCGAAGCCAAACTGATGACGCTGGATGTTCTTGCCAAAAACGTCAGCAAGTAACTCGATTGCGCCAGATCCAGGGCGGCTCCGAAATCAACGGAGCCGCCCTTCTTCTTTAGTCAATATCTGATTGCCGGGATATCGGCAGAATTTGCGGAGACAGCATCATGACGAGCATCGTGGACAACCGAGCACGGACATTGGAACTACCCAAGCCCGAGTTGAAGCGCTCGATCACGAATGTGTTGGCCTGGGGGCTGTTCGTCGTGATCCTCATGTGGTCCTGGGAAGGCGCCGACATGCGGCCCATGGAGCTGATCCGCGATTCCGGAAATATGGTGCAATACCTCTATGGATTCTTCCCGCCCAATTTCACCGAATGGGAAATTTATGCCCAAGAGATGCTCATCACCATCCAATTGGCGGTCTGGGGCACGGCTCTGGCCGTTGTTTGTTCCATTCCCTGCGGCATCCTGTCGGCGGAAAACATCGCACCGTGGTGGATTTGCCAACCCATGCGGCGCGCCATGGACGCCGCCCGTGCCATCAACGAAATCGTCTTTGCCATGCTGTTCGTGGTCGCCGTCGGGCTCGGGCCGTTCGCTGGAGTCCTGGCACTCTGGATCCACACCACCGGCATTTTGGCGAAGCTGTTCTCAGAGGCCGTCGAAGCCATCGACCCGAGCCCCGTGGAAGGCATCCGCGCCACGGGCGCCACGCGGCTGGAAGAAGTCGTATTCGGCGTCATTCCACAAGTACTTCCGCTCTGGATTTCCTACTCCCTTTACCGGTTCGAATCGAACGTTCGCTCCGCGACAGTGCTCGGCATTGTCGGCGCCGGCGGGATCGGCATGATCCTCTGGGAGGTGATCCGCGGCTTTCAGTACGCGGAGACCGCCGCGATCGTGATCATCATCGTCGTATCAGTCAGCATTCTCGACGTCATTTCCCAGCGACTCCGGAAGTTGGTGATTTAGACCGGCTTGGATTAACGTCTGGTCATGACTCCGCGCTACGCACTATATGCGGCTCCTCCGGGGGACACGCCGCTCGGCGCCTTCGGCACGCAATGGCTCGGAAGGGATGCGGAGTCCAGCGGGGTCGTTTCGGCCTTTGACGTTCGAGGCTTCACGAAAGCAGACATTTGGAATGTGACCGAAACGCCGCGGCGTTATGGGTTTCACGCAACGTTGAAGCCGCCTTTCCGCCTGGCCCCCGGACGCGACCTAGATGGATTAATGGATGCCGGACGGGCCAACGACTAAGATGAGGCGCCCAACGTCAGGCGGGAATCTTGGCATGGACCTGGAGCGCGACCCGCGCGAAGCTCATGAAGTAATCCAGGCTTTCGGTCCGCGCTCCGGGGTCCTTGGCCAGGTCGTCCCAACGGCGCAATTGAATGGCGTCCTTGGCAAAGGGTTGATTGACGAAGGCCGTGGCTTCGGGGCCATCAAAGGAGCCGCCCTGCAGCTCCAGGCTCCGAACCGAGCCGAACGAAAGATCGCTGAAGTACTCGGCATCGACGGCACAGAGGTAACGCTTCGCCGCCACGTGCATCCGTACGGGCTCCGTTACCTCCGGACCGAACCACTTGGCCAGATAGGCGGCGCCGATATCCTCGTGCCGGCGATCAATGCCCGCTTCCGCGGCCCCTTTCCATTTCAAATCCACCACATGCCCGATATCGTGCAGCAGGGCCGCGGTGATCAGTTCCGCCGATGCGCCTGAAGTCTCCGCCAGTGCCGCGCATTGCAGACCATGTTGAAGCTGATTGACGTCCTCGCCGTAGCGTTCGCCGCCGATTTTCAGCATGGCTTCGGTGATTTCCTCGATGGCTTGCATGTCTCGCTCCCAGGGTTCAAGCAATACGATTACCTTCGCGCCAGACATCCCTGATCAACGGATGGTGCGGCGAATGGTGAATTCTGACGAAATCGGCGCGCTTGCCGATTGCGATCTCCCCGCGGTCGTGAAGGCCGGCGGAATCGGCCGGCGCCTTGGTGACGGTGCGGATCGAGCGCGGTAGGTCGTAGCCGTCTACGTCGTAGAACAGCAAGAACGCCCCGTGCAGCATGCTGTTCGGCACGTAATCGCTGGAGACGATGTCCAGAACGCCGTTGTCGGCGAGCTCACGCGTGGAAACGTTGCCCGAGTGCGAACCACCCCGAACGAGGTTCGGCCCGCCCATCATGACGTTGAGTCCATTTCTGTGTGACGCCTTGGCGGCCTCGACGGTGGTCGGGAATTCGGCGATGGACATGCCGTCCTCGACCGCCTCGGCGACATGCTCTTCCGTGGCGTCGTCGTGACTGGCGAGGCACAAGCCCAACTCGTGCGCACGCTCAACCACGTAACGGCGTTGGCTCTCGCCGTAGCGTTTCTGGTCTCGGCAACGGTTTTCGATGAAATCCTCCATCTCCTCGTCGCTGAGGCCGAACTTGCCTTGATAATAGAATCGGTATTTTTCCTCGGATACGAACTGCCGCTGGCCGGGTGTATGGTCCATGATCGAGATCAGCCGAACCAGCCGGTTTTCGATCAGCGGATCGAGAAGCTCGTGAATGTCGGGATAGGTGATTTCGCAGCGCAGGTGAATCAGGTGATCGGCGCGCAGCAAGTCGTTTTCGACCCCGGTTTCCACGGCCGCGACCATTTCCTTCAACCGCTTGACCCGCGTTGATCCGTCCTTGACCGCGCCAACGGCAATGGCGTCGAAAACCGTGGTGATGCCAGAAACGGCAAGTTGGCTGTCATGCGCGATCAGCGCCGAGGTGGCCGGCCACTCGGTCTTCGGCCTCGGAGTCAGGTGCTTTTCCAGGTTGTCCGTGTGCAACTCCACCAGGCCTGGGATCAACAGGTCCCCTTCCAGATCCCGCGCTTCCGGGAGAGCGCAGGAGCCGGCGGAGATATCGGCGATCTTGCCGTCCTCCATTGAGATCGTGCCGTGAATCACTTCATCGGCCAGCACGATATCGGCATTGGTGAGTATCCGGTCCTTCATGCCGCGGCCCTCGTGTAGTCGGCGGTGCTGAAACTGCGGGTGGTGACGGCGTCACGGGCCTCTTGGTCGTGGAAGATGCCGACAATGGCCGCGCCGCGTGCCCGCGCCTCGTCAATGAGCGACAGCACGACCGCCCGGTTCTCCGCATCCAGGCTGGCGGTGGGCTCATCGAGCAACAGCACGGGGTAGGGATGGGCGACCCCGTGCGCGATGTTCACCCTCTGCTGTTCTCCGCCGGAAAAGGTCATTGGCGACAACGACCAAAGCCGTTCCGGCACGTTCAGGCGGGTCAGCAATTCAGCCGCCTTGTCACGCGCTGCCTCCACATCCGTGCCCAACGCACGCAACGGCTCGGCGACGATGTCGATGGCCGGTACGCGCGGCACGACGCGCAGGAACTGCGAAACGTAACCCATGGTCCGGCGGCGCACTTCCAATACCGCATGCGGATGAGCGGACGCCATATCCACCCAGTCATCACCATGGCGCACCAGGATACGACCTTCCGGCACGGTGTAGTTGGCGTAGATCATGCGCATCAATGTAGTTTTCCCGACCCCGGAGGAGCCGGTCAGCGCCACACATTCGCCCGCATCCACGGAAAGTTCCAGGTCTTCGAATACCGGGATTTCCACGCCACCTTGCACATGCAACGTGAAGGACTTTCCCACCCGTTCCAATTTCAACATTGTCGTCATGGCCGCCTCACGTTTGCAGGATCGAGGAAACAAGGAGCTGCGAGTAGGGGTGCTGCGGGTCGTCGAGCACCTGATCGGTCAGACCGCTTTCGACGACGCGCCCATCCTTCATCACCAGCAGGCGATGCGCGAGCAGCCGTACCACGGCAAGGTCATGGGTGACGATTACGGCCGAGAGCCCAAGCCGCGAAACCAATCCGCGGATGAGATCAAGGAGCCGGGCCTGAACGGACACGTCCAGTCCGCCGGTGGGTTCGTCCATGAACACCAGCCTGGGGCCGGTAACCAAATTGCGGGCGATCTGCAGGCGCTGTTGCATGCCGCCGGAAAAGGTCGCGGGCAAATCGTCGATGCGGTTGGTATCGACTTCGACACGCCCCAGCCATTCGGTCGCTTGGCCCCTGATTTCGCCGTAATGGCGCTGGCCTATAGCCATCAAGCGCTCGCCGACGTTGGCGCCGGCGGAGACGTTCATGCGCAGCCCATCACGCGGGTTCTGATGCACAAAGGCCCAGTCGGTTCGCGTCAGGAATCTTAGTTGCGCTTCGCTGATGCGATGGATATCGAGATCCTTGTCAAGACGGTCGCGATACGTCACCGTGCCCGCGTCGGGGCGGTCCTGGCCCGCGATCACCCGCAGCAGCGTCGATTTGCCCGACCCCGATTCGCCGACCACCCCCATCACTTCACCGGGATAGAGATCGAACGATACGCCCTCGCAGCCGCGATGACGGCCGTAGAAATAGCTCAGGTTTTCGACCGTCAGCAGGGGTGTTTCATCAATAAACATCACTCGGCGGCCTCCTGGTGGTCGCGCCGCTCGGCGCAGTGATCGGTGTCGGAACAGACGAACATCCGCTCGCCTTGATCATCGAGGATGATTTCATCGAGGTAGGTGTCGTCGGCGCCACAGAAGGCGCAGACGTCGTCCCAGGACGGCAATTCAAAAGGATGGTCATCGAAATCCAGGCTGGTGACCCGGGTATAGGGGGGGACGGCGTAGATGCGCTTCTCGCGGCCGGCGCCGAACAGCTGCAGGGCCGGCATGCCGTCCATCTTGGGGTTGTCGAATTTCGGTGTAGGCGACGGATCCATGACATATCGACCCGCCACCTTCACGGGATAGGCGTAGGTCGTGGCGATATGTCCATGCCGGGAGATGTCCTCGTAGAGCTTGACGTGCATGAGGCCGTAGTCCTCCAGTGCATGCATGCGCCGGGTTTCCGTCTCGCGCGGCTCGAGAAACCGCAGCGGTTCGGGGATCGGTACCTGATAGATCAGGATTTGCCCTTCTTTCAGGGATTTCTCGGGGATACGGTGCCGGGTCTGGATCAGCGTCGCCTGGGCGGTGCTTTCAGAGGTTTCGACGCCGGTGGTGCGCTCGAAGAATTTTCGGATGGAGATGGCGTTGGTGGTGTCGTCGGACCCCTGGTCGATGACTTTCAACACATCTTCGGGGCCGATGACGCTGGCGGTTACCTGGATGCCGCCGGTGCCCCAGCCGTAGGGCATGGGCATTTCGCGGCTGGCGAACGGCACCTGGTAGCCGGGGATCGCCACCGCCTTGAGAATGGCGCGGCGGATCATCCGTTTGGTCTGTTCGTCGAGAAACGCGAAGTTGTATTCGGCCTGGTGCATCCCGGCGCGATTATTCTGCGGCGACATGGTTGACCTCGTCTTCTTGTTGTTCGTCGGCCCAACGTCGCGCTTCGATCTCTTCGCGCATCTTGCGCACCAGTTCCAGTTCCGATTGGAAATCGACGTAGTGCGGCAGTTTCAGGTGCTGGACGAACCCTGACGCTTCGACATTGTCGGCATGCGCGAGCGCGAATTCCTCGTCCTGGGCCGGCGCGGTGATCTCTTCGCCCAATTCCCGGGCGCGTAGCGAGCGGTCGACCAGCGCCATGGCCATGGCCTTGCGCTCGCAAAAGCCGAAGGTCAGGCCGTAGCCGCGGGTGAACTGCGGCGGTTTGGTCTTAGAGCCGGCGAACTGATTGACCATCTCGCATTCGGTGACGGTGATCTCGCCGATGGAGACGGCGAATCCCAATTCCTTGACGAAGACCTCCACCTCGACCTCGCCCATGCGGATTTCGCCGGCGAAGGGGTGGGTGCGGCCGTAGCCGCGTTGCGTCGAATAGCCGAGCGCCAGCAGGTATCCTTCATCGCCGCGCGCCAAGGCCTGCAACCGGAGTGCCCGTTCGGCCGGGAACTCCAGCGGGTCGCGGGTCAGGTCAGGCGGCGCTTGCTCCTCCGGGTCCCGATCCTCCGTTTCGATGAGGTCTTCACTGGCAAGCAGATTGGCGACCCGTGGCGTCGCTTCCGCTTCGGCGTCAGGGTTCCTCGGCGCCGCTTCCAAGCCGCCTTCGGCGGCGAGGGCGAAATCAAGCAGCCGGTGGGTGTAATCGAAGGTCGGGCCTAGCACTTGGCCGCCCGGCAGGTCCTTATAGGTCGCCGAGATGCGCCGGCGGATGGCCATGGCGCCCGTGTCGATGGGCTGGGTTTCGGCGAGACGCGGCAGCGTGGTCCGATAGGCGCGCAACAGAAAGATCGCCTCGACCAGGTCGCCACAGGCCTGCTTGATGGCAAGTGCCGCGAGATCGCGGTCGTAAAGGGAGCCCTCGGTCATCACCCGATCCACGGCGAGCGGCATCTGCTCCCTGATCTGATCTATCGTCAGATCAGGGACATCGAGGTTCCCTCGGCGGGTTTCGGCCAGCAGCGCGTGGGCGTTTTCAATGGCACGCTCCCCGCCTTTGACGGCAACGTACATATCAGACCTCTGCTTTCGTTGTGCGCGGCAGGCATGCAATGCGGTTCTTGGCGATCAACACCACGTCAACGCCCAACGGAAAGGCCCGGCGGTTGCGTTCCAGGGCATCCCAGAACGACGATGCAACGCCATGCACGGCCAAACGGTTTTCCACCTCTATGCCGGGGCCGGTGAGACGGGTTCCCTCACCGCCGGATAGGCCATCCACCTGGCAAATCAACGTGGCGGACCTGTCGGGGTATTCCAAAGTTCCTTGCGAGAAGCCGGAGAAGTCGGAGACCCCCGCCGTGGCATCGAGGATGACGAAAGCCGCCGACCCCGCGTCCTTGGCCCAGGCGCATCCGGTGTGAAATCCGAGGTAATCCCGGGCCCCCGCGGACTCCAATGTCGGATCGACCCAAAGCGGTGTCGACATATCAAGGAGCATCAGGCCGAACGCCGCGGTTCCGACCATCAGCGGCGCCGGCGGATGTTCTTTGAGATGAACGGTGCGAACCGTTCCCGGATGCGAGAACGCGTTCAGGACCGCCCGAAAGATGCCTTGCGACTCGATGGCGGGATCGGTCAGCCCCGCCGGCATGATCATGCTGGCCATCGGTCAACTCCCGCGTTCCATGGTGAAAAACTCGACCTTGGTTGCCGCCGTCTTGGCGGCCTTCTCGCGCTTTCTGTCATCGTTGGCGGCGCTGAGACGAGGGAGTATCTTGGTGCGCAATTCGTCACCGAATGCACTATCCTGGAACAATGCGTCCAGCTTCGCTGCGTTCTCCGTCCGACTCCGGTCACGGCCGGCGATATAAGCGACTCCGTCGATTTGCTTGCCGGTGAGGCTATCGGGCATGGAAACGACGCAACGGGTCATCGAGACCTCCCCCAAATTGAAGGGCGCACCGCTGCCGCCGGTCCGGCCGCGCACCATGGCAAGGCCGGTCTCCGGCGTTTTCAGGAATTGGAAATCGGGCACCGTATCCAACTGTGTAAGGAAGTCGGACAACACATCCGGTGCCGCGTGTGCCAGTTGTGTCATCCATTGCTTCCGGAGCGCCGCATCCGGCTGATTGATCCGATGATCTGAAGTCCGCATATTATTCACTTGTCTAGACAAGTAATTCCCTAGGAAATACCCTTTCTCGGTGTCGAAGCTTTGACAGTGGCGTGAACCTTTCATGACGATCAGCCAAAGAACCATCGACCGCACGTCGCCCCTCCCGATCTGGCAACAGATCCGAGATATCCTTCTGGCGGAGATCCGTAGTGGCGCGTTGGCGGACGACGGCAAGCTGCCACCAGCCAGCCGGTTGGCGGCGCGTCTCGGCGTCAACCGCCACACCGTTCGCCAGGCCCTGATGGCGCTGGAGGAAGCCGGTGTGACCGAAACCCGCCAAGGTGCAGGCAGTTTTGTCGTCGGCCGCGTGGTCGACTATCCGATCTCATCGAAGACCCGTTTCTCCGATATCGTCCTGGCGCAAGGCATGGCGCCGTCTGGCGAGATTCTCCGAACCGTTGAGCGGCCGGGTTCGAACGAAGTGGTGAAAGCGCTTGGACTGAAGCGAGGGGATCGAGTGATCATGGTCGAGCGCGCCTGCCGGGCCGATGGGTATATCATCGGTATCGCCCGACATTATTTCCCCGCGGCGCGCTTTCGCGAACTACGCGACGCGCTCAAGCAAACCGCTAGCATCTCGGATGCACTGAACGCACTGGGGGTCGCGAACTACTTCCGGCGTTCGACGACCGTGTCGACGCGCCTGCCCTCGTCGCGAGAAGCACGATTGTTACGCCAAAGTGCCGCGCGCCCCGTCTTAGTGACGAAATCCGTCAACGTCGATGCCCATGACCGGCCCATCGAGTTCGGCACCACCTTGTTCCTGGCCGACCGCGTACAGTTGCGGTTCAGCAATTAGGCGACAACCAATCGAGCAACGTGAGATGCGTGACATGTCGGCTCACGGCACTAAGCACGAATTTGAGGCGCCGGGAAATTGCGACCAGAGCTGGAGGCATACCGGACGTCAATTCCGAACTTTTGTCGCGAGTCCAGCGACTCGGATAGGACAGAGCGGCGCTAAACCAAACTCCAGCGACATACAGGATTTGGGGACGGCAGAACCCCCCCAATCACAAACGGCACTAGCCGGATGTATTCACGGCAGGTCGATTAAATCGGTTGGTTTCGATCGCGCAGGGGACGGCCGTTCGGCGCCGCTGTGGTGCCGCTGTTCGAGGTTTTCGGTGTCGGGGTTGAGGGTTAGAGAGGCTCGGGTTGGTGGGGCACGCCGCCCCGGCGGTCAGGGTCCCGAGGTTGCGAACCGGCCCGCCCGCAGGCGGAACAGGGCGGCGTCGGGACAGGCCGAGGCGAAGTGGATGCGGATGCGGGCGGCCTTCTCCACCACCCGGGCGCCGACTTTGAGCAGGCTGCGGCGGATGGAGGCGAACTCAGACCAGGCGAGCGGCATCCTGCGTGGCACGGCATCTCGGAGCGCGAGCATCAGCCAGTAGGCGGCGGTGTGCAGCACCAGCCTGAACTGGTTGGCGAGCGGGCTCTGGCAGGAGGTGCGGTCGGAGGCGAGCTGAGCCTTGTGCAGCTTGATCGGGTTTTCCGCCTGTCCGCGGGCGCAGTAGACCCCTTCGTAGAGATGGCGCGGCTCGCCCTTGAGCGAAGTGACGATGTAGCGCGCGTCGAAGCCGCGCGCGGTGGCCTCGAGCCGGGCGACCACGCGGCGCGAGCGGTTCCACGAGCCGGCGGCGTAGCAGAAGTCGGCGAAGCCGCGGACCTTGTCGCCACCGGCTTCGGCGTGGCGCGCCCGGACCTCCTCGCCGATCTCACCGGCAAGGGCGTGCAGCACCGCATTGCCGGCCAGGCCGAAGATGTAATCGACGCCGTTTTCCTCGCACCACGCCATCGCCTCGGTCCGGCCGTAGTGGCTGTCGCCCCGGAAGGTCAGCCGGGTGCGCGGCCAGTGCCGGCGGATGCGCCGCGTCAGATGCTTGAGCATGGTGCGGACCTCGACCCCCGAAGGCGTCTTGCCGGGGCGCAGGAGAACCGCCACCGGCCTGCCGCTCTCGACATGGTAGAAGTGGACCGGGAGGAAGCAGCGGGTGTCGTAGAAGCCGTTGAACAGCGAGAGCTGCTGATGGCCATGCACCGCGTAGCAGGTCTCGTCGATGTCGAGCGTGATCGCCGCCGGCGGGGCCGGGAAGGAGCGGCAGAAGATGTCGACCAGGGCGGCCGTCATGCGACCCACCTCGCTACTGGACGGCGCGTTCTCAAGCCGGCTCATGGTCGGCTGGGAACAGAGATCGCGCCCGCTCTCCGGCGCCCGGCCGACCGCCAGCTTGAACAGCGGATCGGCGCGCAGGTCGTCGCAGTCGTCGGCGTCCTCGTAGCCGCAGGCGATCGCGAACATCCGGAAGCGCAGCATGGCCGGCAGCGTGTGGACCGTCCGCGCAGGATCGCGCCACTCCCGGATGCAGCCGGCCAGCGTCTCGGCCAGGCCGAGCCGGAGCTCCGCCGCGCGCAGCAGCACCAGCCCGCCGTCCGACGAGATCGAACCGCCGGCGAAATCGGCGGTCACCTTCTTGCGGCTTACGGCTGGAAGATCGAACGGGAGAAGGCTATCATCGGTCATGGCGGCGTGGCGCTCTCGTTGCTTCGGCAGAAATCCGGTCGGAAACGAATTTCTACCCGAATCCAACAGGTTACGCCACGTCCGCCACCACGTCTTCAGACCCTGATGAATACATCAGGTTAGCGGCGTTCGTCTTTTCGGATCGGCTTTCTGAATTGAGGGTTGGAAATCGATTGGGAATCACGGGAACGTAATCTCCAGACTGCTTGGGACCTGCTGGGCACCGGGACTCGGGCGCGCGGCGCTTGGGGGATAAGGAGCAAGGACGGCGGTGTGATGCGAAGCGGTGCTGGGAGCGAACGCGGTGGGCTGGAGCTGGCGGCTCTCAGGCTACATTCCTAGGCGTACTCGGTGCTGGCCTTCGGTAGGATTTGCCGGGGCGCTGCGCGCTGCCGCGCGTGGTGTCCTCCTCCCACCAACAGGTAGCTGGTCGTCAATACAAGGTTTCGCTCCAAGGAGGCAAACATGCGCATAGCGTTGCTAGCTGCGTTGATGCTCATTTCCATAGTCTCGTTCGCTAAGGGGGACGATACCGAGTTTAATATCGGCGACTCGTTCGACACGGGTCGATTGCCCTATATTTCCGATGAGGATCGCGACAGAATTGAGGCCGCCATTTCCAATTCGCATGCGAGAGCACATTTTGTCCTTGCGATTTCGGAAAGCGGTAAAATGGGAGCCTCCCGGCAACAGGACATCAATACGAAGGACCGCATCCGACGTGCCATGCAGTCCTGCGAGCATAAGAGTCAAAGTGCCTGTGGGCTGGTCATCGTAAACGGGCATTTTGTGAGTTTTGAGAACTCTCCACGACAGCTCAGCTATCCTGTGAAGTTCGACAGCGCTTCTGTTCCATTCTTGCTATATCGAGAATTGGACAGACTGCGTTCAAACTACGCTGGCAAGGGACAGCACCGGGCGTTGGCACTCAATTGGACCGGGGCGTTCGGTTATTCTACCGAGCGAAGAACCAAGGAATTAGCTCAGAAGAAGGCGCTTTCGATCTGTGAGAAACACAGTGATGGTTGGGGTAAGTGTTTTCTTTATGATGTCAATGGCAGGGTAGTGTTTAGGCCAAACACTAGCATTTTCAGCTCTCAGTAGTTCTCGCCTGTTTCATGACACTCCTGGAAGGGGGCAAAGAGGAGCTTATAGACTAGAGTAACAATTCCGGCTTTCGTGTCGTGATCCCGTCATTTACAACAGAGTAACAGGACGGGAGGGTTCCATGAGCAAGGGGCCTGGGAAGTCACATCGCAAGGGTCTGCCGCTGGACCGGCTGTTCCGGATGTTTCCGACCGACGAAGCGGCCGCGGCGTGGTTCGCGGCGGAGCGCTGGCCGGACGGGCCGTCCTGTCCGCACTGCGGCTCTCGCAATGTCCAGCGCGGCATCAAGCAAGGCCGTGGCGCTGCTGGGGACAAACTACTTCAGGATGAAGACTGAAGGCGGCGTGGAGCTGCGCGATGCGTTCGAGGACGCGTTGCGCGAACTCAAGCTCCAGGAAACCCCCAGCATCAGCCCCGACCGCCAGGGCAAGGTGCGTGACGGCTTGCTGAAGAACTCGCAGGCCCCATTTCGTGGTGTCGTGATTCTCCGATCTGGAGGTTCGTTGCGCCGGAGGTCGTGACGCGGGGCGAGGGTCGGTTCAGCTACGTGAACCTGGAGTTGCGGGTCCCGGCGGATCGTCCGCTGCGGGCGATCCGGGTTCCGGTGGACGAGGCTCTGGCGGCGTGTCGGCGGATTTCCCGCGGATCTATTCGAAGACGGGGCAGCCGTCGATCGCGCCGGAGAAGCTGTTGCGGGCGCTTCTGCCGCAGGCCTTCCACGCCATCCTCCCGGAGCGCCTGCCGATGGGGCAGCTGGACTACAACCTGTTGTTCCGCTGGCTCGTCGGGTTGTCGATGGACGCGCCGGTGTGGGACGCGACGATGTATTCGATCGAAGAACCGCGACCGTCTGGTTGCGGGGGATGTGGCGGCGCGCCATCTCCGGTCACCAGCGGTGTTCGAATATCGGCTCTTCTCCCCGGTCTGTGGCAGCCCTGAGAGAAATTGGATCTCTGCTTCCCCGCCGGACACGCGGGTCCGGCGAGGGATGGCCCGACTATCGGCCGGAAGCGGTGGCGTCGAGTGCCGCCAGCATCGCCGCCCTGGCGGCCGGTGGGTCGACACGCGCCATCGTCGCGGCAAGTCTCTCGAAATCGCCGGCCGGGATCTGGACCACGATGTCGGCCGTCCCCGTGCCGGCGCGGCACCAAGTGCGTATTTCGAGCACCCGCCCTTCGTCCCATTCCCCGATGCCGAGCGTCGGCTCTCCGATGGGAAATGGGCGCCCTGCGGAGCGAGGCTCGCGCAAGGCGCGCGAGCGTCTCAATTCGGTGCCGGGCATGTGGGTTCTCCTCATCTCAACGCTCCATCCAGAAGGCCTGTCCGATCCGGGTCCGGATCGTGTCGATGAACCCCAACGATGGCGGGATCGGGCCGCAGCGGATGCGATGCATCGCTTCAAGCACGAGTAGTCCGGCTATCGCGCGCAGGAGCCAGCCGGGAGTGCCGCCCGGGCCATGGGACGTCACTTCAACGATGGCATCCGCCCCTCAATGCGCTGACCGGGGCCGGCCGCGGCGTCGTGCCCCGCCCCGGCGGAGCGGGGCGTCGGTGCGACTGCAACAGGCAGCGTCCGACGGTTTATCGGGGCTGTCACGCCGTGGCGGGCGATGCTGTCGCCGATGGAGCCGCAGGGTGGGCAGGGCGGACTCCCGGCAGCGGAAGAGACGAGCCCGAAACCAGCCGCGAAGCACGGTGGGACGATGGTCCGCGCGACCGCGAGAGCCACGATTGCCTCGTCGTCGCCGATCGCGCCCGGCGCCTCGACGACCGACCGATGGCGCGGTCGCGAGCGCGGAGATCGGCGCGTCCCGCTCCGAGGCACCGCCCCTGTGGGTCAGCGCAACCGCCGCCGCTCGGCGGATCGCCCGCCAGCTGCCGGTCGATGGCCTCGACCACCTCCACCAGCCCGTCGGCGCGGTGCAGCATCATGGCCCGCGCCATCGCCTCCGGGGATCGACCCATCGCCGGCCCCTGTCGCGCGAGTTGCAGGAAGCACGGTTCGATCACCTGATCCTTTATCTCGATGCGGTAATCCCCCGCACGGGCCGCGGTCGCGCTCGGGGTCAGCGCGATGGCGAGAGCCGCCGCCTTCGGAGCGGCCCTCACTCTTGCGCCTCCCGCAGGCGCCTCTCCTCCAGGAGGTCGTCGATCGCCGTCGCCGCCTCCGCGCGGGTCCGCACGGCTGGCACGGTCACATCGACCTCGTCGGCCAGGTGGCCGAGAAACAGGAGTTGCCGCGTGGTCGGCGGCTCGCTGAGGCCCGCTTCGCGGTGGCGGCGACGCTCGACCCAGAGGCCGAGATAAAACGCCACACAGGTCCAGGCCGCCGCGGCGGCGAGCAGAATCAGCAGATCGGTGCCCATCGTCGTTTCTCCGGTTCCGCCGGCCCAGGGAGAATACCCGTTCCTTCAATGGGGATGCCGGAATTCGTTCCGGGGCGAGCATGGACCGAATCGCGCCGGCGAATGCTGACCGTGTCGCCTTCATTCGAATTGACATCGCGGAGGCGGCGGGCCTGACGGTGAAACGAGACAAGCTATGCGTGAGCATCGTGCCACCGGTCGGCGGCGCCCGCATGCTGATCTACGCGTAGCCCTCGGCCGGCAATGTTCAACCCTCTGATGCTGGCGGAACGCAGCGGGCCCGGAGTGTAGGAACGTCACCGGCGAACTAGCTTCGGCCGGCCGGCGGGTCCCGGTTCGCACGCACCGGGATGTCGGGCACGGCTACGCCGAGACGACGCTGGCGGCCATTCCCCTGGGGCCTTGCGTTGCCACGAAGTTCACCGCCTGGCCCCCGATCAGCTGCACAAGCCCGGCCGCCTGAACGACGGAGGCATGGATGAACACGTCGCCTCCACCATCGTCGGGAACGATGAAGCCGAAGCCCTTGGTGGGGTTGTACCACTTGACAGTGCCGGTCCGGTTCGCTGCTCCAGCGGGAGCGGTACCGCCGGGCTTCGGCGAGACGATCTTCCCGAGCGCCGTATCCAACGCCGCCCGCGCCTCGTCCTCGGTGTCGAACACGGCGGCCGAACGGATGACGGCGACATAGCCGCCGGCCTGGACGCTCTGCTGAACTTCGCCGCTCCAATCCATGACGATGCTTCTCCTTGGGTTTCCCCGTCGCGAGGTCGGAGACGTGAGCCAACGGTTTGCCCGCCAGCTCGCGCCGAACCACTATACCGCCCGCTCCGCAAGGGGCCGGACGGATCCGATGACAATTCCGCCGCGCTCGATCTCGAGTCGCCGCAGGAGATCGTCTCTGCGACGATCCGTCCCGAGGCGCGCAGCGTCAGGATCCGGCGGACGGTCAGGGTTCCTTCCACGCTGCCGGCGATATCGGCCGTCTCGACATCGGCGCCGCCCCGGAAGACGCCGCCCGCGGCAACCATGAGCACCCGGCAGCCGTCGAGCCCGGTCTCGACGACGCCCTCGACAATGAGCCTCTCGCACGACCCGATCCGGCCGCTGTACGAGATGCCGCGCGGGATCGTCAGCGTCTTGCCTTCGCTGTCCGCCCCCGGAACAAGCCGGACGAGGGCCTGGGCCGGCCGCGGGGTCGCCGGGCGCGCCGGCCGGGACCGGACCTCGCCTCCGGGATCCGGCGACGCTTCCGGCGGCACCGTTTCAGCCGGCATCGGGCACGTCCAATTCGGGCCGCGCCGGCGTCGGCATGCGAGCCCCGGCCGGCCGGGGCTCGCGGGCGATCTGGGGCGCGAGATCCTGGAGATCGATGAACGTGTCGGCCTGGCGGCGCAGTTCGTCCGCCACCATCGGCGGCGAGGTGCGCAGCGTCGAGGCCACGCTGACCCTGACCCCCTCGCGCTGGACCGCCTCGACCAGATGGCGGAAATCCCCGTCGCCCGAGAACAGGACGACATGGTCGATCCTGCGCGCCATCGCCATCATGTCGACGGCGATCTCCACATCCATATTGCCCTTGATCCGTCGTCGACCCACGGCGTCGGTGAACTCCTTCGTGGGCTTGGTCACCAGCGTGTATCCGTTGTACTCCAGCCAGTCGATCAACGGACGGATCGGGGAGTATTCCAACTCCTCCATCAGCGCCGTGTAGTAGAACGCGCGGACCAGCCGCCCCTGGGACCCGAAGAGTTCCAGCAGCTTCCGGTAGTCAACGTCGAAGCCAAGCGTGCGCAACGTGGAATGGAGGTTCGCGCCGTCGATGAAGATCGCAATGCTCTCGCCGGGATGAAAATTCATGGGTTCGAATCTGCCTTCGATCGATTGCGTCGGCCGCTTGCGGCTGAAGTTTCGGGCGGGTATTCCGCAGGTTCATCTCGCGCGGCCACGCTATATGGGAGTTGTACCGGGACAGACTCGGATGACCTGCCCCCGGCGACCGGTTCAGTTGGAATGTGTTTCAATGATTGCGTGGGGCCGTCTTCTCCCGCATGCCGCTTCGACGAGAGAAATTATGCAAATCGAAAGGCTTGTGTAAATTCTTGCTGCGTCATTCGGCGACGCTTCTTCTTCGAGGCTCCGGTGCGTCGCGCCGCCGCCATGGAGGCTACCCCGCCCCGGAGCCCGACCTCAACTGGCCCGTCCCGGAGCATGCTGTCTGCTGTCCAGCGACCTGCGTTGCATCTGCCGCCGCAGCACCTTCTTGATCATCCAGCGGAAGTCGTTGACCACCTCCTTCGAGATCTCGATCCGGCACCCATAGCCATACCGGTCGTCCCATTTGAGACGGACCCGGCAGCCGAGGAACCCTTCCATCAGTCTGGTGATCCGCGTCTTGTGTTCCGATAGCGTCAGTCCCATCTCCTCGCTCAGCAAGTCGGAAAGCTCCTGCCTCTCGGCAACCGCGTCCTCGTAGCTGTCGTACACGAAGATCAGGAAGTCGTGGCATACCGGACCGGATAGAAGACCGGTCCTCTCCAACATGCCGCTGATGGGGCTCGCTCGGGCAGTGTAGAGACCCCGCCGCAAGCGGGCGGCGCCGCGGCCCGCTGCTCCCGTCCCTTCTCCTCGAGGCCGCTACAGGCTCCGGGTGGGGCCTCTGTCGTGCGACCGGGACTGCGTGCTGTACGCCGACGAGAACCGCTCCATCCGGGAGACCGCGGTCCTGAGGCGTTCGCGTCCGTCTTCGATGCGGTCGAGATGCGCGCCGTAGGCCGCCCGATCGTCGAGGATCGCGCGGCCCTCCCGCAGCAGGCGTTCGTTGCGCTCCAGCCATATCGGCCAGGAACGCAGCTCCCGCGGCCGCACGTCGAGCTGGCGGGCGCGCAGGGAAATGGTGTTGTAGCGCAGCCAGTGCCGTTCCACGTCGCGCAGGAGGTCGCGCACCCGGTCGCGCGCCGCGGCATGCGCCCTGTACTGCCCGACGATCTGCACGATACGCGCGCGCGGCTCGGCGGAAAGCTCCTCGCTGCCGGCGAAGGCGGCCATGCGTTCGACCAGCGCGCCGGCGCCGTCGAGGTCGAAGCGATGCGTGCCCTCCCGCTCGGCCCGGCGGA
>MKWU01003641.1_pt1 | contig 19845 bp, 14 predicted proteins | sample 809101 | NCBI WGS metagenome assembly MKWU01 (sample SAMN05860141, study PRJNA318959) | sponge metagenome | host: Aplysina aerophoba | place: Slovenia: Piran, Adriatic Sea, Gulf of Piran | collected 2013-05-07
GCAAGGCGGTCGACTACCAGGGGGCGACCGATGTCGCGCTGGACGACGCCGGCGACGCGTCGGGCAGCTACAAGGAGTACGAGGTCAAAGACGGCAAGTTCGCCACCGTCAAGATCCACTGACCCGACGGTCGGGAGGGGGTAGCGTCCGGGCGGGCTCCGCCGGGCCGCTACCCCGGGCGTCCCCGCATGATCCGCGTGGTCGACCTGCACAAGCATTTCGGCGGTGTGCGGGCCGTCGACGGCGCCAGCCTGGAAATCGAGCAGGGCGCGATCACCGGGCTGATCGGACCCAACGGCGCCGGCAAGACCACCCTGTTCAACGTCGTCGCGGGGGTGTACCCGCCGACCTCCGGGCGGGTCTATCTGGGCGACGAGGACGTCACCGGGATGCGGCCCCACCGTCTGTTCGACCGGGGGCTGGCCCGGACCTTCCAGATCGCGCACGAATTCGCCACCCTGACGGTGGTCGAGAACCTGATGGCGTCGGTCGGCGAGCAGACCGGCGAAAGCCTGACCGGCGCCTGGCTGCGGCCCGGCCGGGTGCGCGCCGAGGAAGCGCGGATCCGGCGCCGCGCGGAAGAGGTGATCGAGTTCCTCGATCTCGGCGAGGTCGCGGGCAAGCCCGCCGGCGAGCTCTCGGGGGGCCAGAAGAAGCTGGTCGAGCTCGCCCGGGTGATGATGACCGGCGCCAGGGTGGTGCTGCTCGACGAGATCGGCGCGGGCGTCAACCGCACGCTGCTGCGCTCGATCGCCGGCGCTATCCTCAGGCTCAATATCGAGCGCGGCTACACCTTCTGCATGATCGAGCACGACATGGACCTGGTCTCGCTGCTCTGCGATCCGGTCATCGTGATGACCGAAGGCAGGGTGCTCACCCAGGGCCCCGCCCCGGACGTGCAGGCCGACGAGCGGGTGATCGAAGCCTATCTCGGCACCCGCTCGAGGAGCGCCCCTTCATGAGCTATCTCGCCGGCGAGGACATGCATGGCGGGTATGGCGGGGCCGACATATTGCGCGGCTGCTCGGTCTCGGTGGCGAGGGGCGAGATCGTCGTCATCGTGGGCCCCAACGGGGCCGGCAAGTCGACCGCCATGAAGGCGCTGTTCGGCATGGTGCGGCTGCGCCGGGGCGAGGTGCGCCTCGACGGCGATCCGATCGGCCGGCTGACCCCGCAGGACCGGGTCAAGCGGGGCATGGCCTTCGTGCCGCAGACCGGCAACATATTCGCGACGCTCTCGGTTCGCGAAAATCTCGAAATGGGCGCCTTCCTGCGGCGCGACGACATTTCGGACAGCATCGAGCGCGTCTTCGACCTGTTCCCGGTGCTCGGGGAGAAGCACCGCCAGCTCGCCGGCGAGCTGTCCGGCGGCCAGCGCCAGCAGGTGGCGATCGCGCGCGCGCTGATGACCCGGCCGGACGTGCTGATGCTCGACGAGCCCACCGCCGGGGTGTCGCCGATCGTGATGGACGAGCTGTTCGACCGCATCCTCGAAATCCGCCGCGCCGGGATCGCCATCCTGATGGTCGAGCAGAACGCCCGTCAGGCGCTCGCCATCGCGGATCGCGGCTTCGTGCTGGTGACCGGGAAGAACCGCTACACCGACAGCGGACAGGCGCTTCTGGCCAACCCGGAAGTCCGGCGCTCCTTCCTCGGCGGGTGAGCGGCGATGCCGGTCGACCTCGTCAACGCGCTGGTCCTGCTGGCGAACTTCGTCGTCGTGCCGGCCATCGCCTACGGCTCGCAGCTCGCCTTGGGCGCGCTCGGGATCACCCTGGTCTACGGCATCCTCCGCTTCGCCAATTTCTCCCACGGCGACCTGATGGCGTTCGGCACCATGGCGACGATCCTCGCCACCTGGCAGTTGCAGGGCTGGGGGATCGGCCTCGGCGTTCTGCCGACGGCGATGCTCGCTTTGCCGGCCGGCATCGTGGCGGCGGTGCTCGCCGCGCTCGCGGCCGACCGCACGGTGTTCCGCTTCTACCGGATCAGGCGCAGCTCGCCCATGGTGCTGTCGATCGCCTCGGTGGGGGTGATGTTCGTGCTCAACGGCCTGGTGCGGGTGATCATCGGCCCCGACGACCGGTCGTTCGCCGACGGCACGCGCTATCTGCTGAATGCGCGCCAGTTCAAGGAGGCGACCGGGCTCGCCGAGGGGCTGACGGTGCGCACCTCCCAGCTGCTCACCCTCGCGGTGGCGGTGGTCGCGGTGGCGGCGCTGTTCTGGTTCCTGCGCCGCACCCGGGCGGGCAAGGCGATGCGCGCCTATTCGGACAACGAGGACCTCGCGCTGCTGTCGGGCGTCGAGCCCGGCCGGGTGGTGCTGACCACCTGGGTCATCGCGGCCTCGCTGGCGGCCGTCGCCGGCTCGCTCTACGGGCTCGACAAGAGCTTCCAGCCCTTCACCTACATGCAGCTCCTGCTGCCCATGTTCGCCGCCGCGATCGTCGGCGGAATCGGCCAGCCGCACGGCGCCATCGCGGGCGGGTTCCTGGTCGCGTTCTCGGAAATCGCGCTGACCTACCCCTACCGCAAGTTCCTGCGCTATTTGCTGCCCGAGGACATGCAGCCGGACGGGCTGATGCAGCTGCTGTCGACCGACTACAAGCTCTCGGTGTCCTTCGTCATCCTGGTCGTGGTGCTGCTGTGGCGGCCGACCGGGCTGTTCCGCGGGCGGGTGCTGTGAACCTGCGGGCGCTGGCCGGCTTCGCCGCGATCGCCGCGGCGCTCGCCGCCGTCGGCTTCGGCCAGTCCTGGTCGGTCAGCCTGGCGGTGCTCAATCTCTGCCTGATCTCGGCGGTGATGGCGCTCGGCGTCAACATCCAGTGGGGCTATGCCGGGCTGTTCAATGTCGGGACGATGGCCTTCGCCGGGCTCGGCGGGCTCGCGGCGGTGCTGGTCTCGCAGCCGCCGGTGCACGCCGCCGCCGCCGCGGGCGGGGCGGATCTGCTGCTCGCCGGCGCCGCCGCGTGCCTCACCGCCGGGCTGGTCTGGCTGGTCGTCCGCAGGGTGCCGCGCGGCAGGCTGCGCACCGCCTGCGTCGCCGTCACCGCGGTGGCGGGGTATTTCGTCATCGCCGCCTTCTTCGACCCCGCGATCGAGGCGATCGAGGCGGTCGACCCGTCGACCAGCGGATATCTCGGCGGGCTCGGCCTGCCGATCGTGCTCTCCTGGGCGGCCGGCGGGCTGTTCGCGGCGGGCGCGGCCTGGGTGATCGGCCGCGTCGCGCTCGGCCTGCGCGCGGACTACTTCGCGATCGCCACGCTGGGCATTTCCGAGATCGTCATCGCCGTGCTGAAGAACGAGGACTGGCTCGCCCGCGGCGTGAAGAACGTGACCGGGCTGGACCGGCCGGTGCCCTACGAGATCGACCTCCAGCAGGCCGGCTGGTTCGCCGACATGGTGGGCTCGCTCAACGCGGGCGCGCTCGCCGCCGCGTCGGAGGCCGACCGCGCATTGCTGCTGCGCGACCTGGTGATCGAGGCGTCCGGCATCTTCGTCAAGCTGTGCTACGCCGGGCTGTTCGCCGCCGTCCTTCTGGCCCTGCTGGTGCTCAGCGAACGCGCGCTGCGCTCGCCCTGGGGGCGCATGATGCGGGCGATCCGGGACAACGAGATTGCGGCCGAGGCGCTCGGCAAGAACGTCTATGCCCGCCACATGCAGGTCTTCGTGCTGGGCTCGGCGGTGGTCGGCGTGGCGGGCGCGATGCTGGTCACGCTGGACGGGCAGTTCACCCCCAACGCCTACCACCCGATGCGCTTCACCTTCCTGATCTGGGTGATGGTGATCGTCGGCGGCTCGGGCAACAATCTCGGCGCCGTGCTCGGCGGCTTCATCGTGTGGCTGAGCTGGATCGAGGCCGAGCCGCTGGCGCTCTGGACGATCGACGCCCTGACTGCGGCGATGGCGCACGACGATCCACTGCGCATCCATCTGGTCGAGGCGGCGGCGCATGTGCGGCCCATCCTGATGGGGCTGATCCTGCTGCTGGTGATGCGCTTCAGCCCGCGCGGCGTGATCCCGGAGACGGTGCGGCGCTGAGGACCCTCACTCCTGCCGCACGATCCGCCCCTCGACCGCCGGCGCGACCGTGCCGGATGCGGCGATGCGCTCGATCACCTGACCCGCCGCGAGCCCGCCCGAGCGGGCGTCGATCAGGATTTCGCCGGCGCGGAACACGCCATACCCGTCGCCGCCTTGCGCGAGGAAGTCGACGGTGGCCAGCGTGTAGCTCCTGCGCGGGTCGAGCGGCTCCCCCCCGCCCCTGACCCCGGCGGCGCGGCAGCCGGCGGGGCGCGGGGGGGGGCCGGCGGGGGCGGGGGCCGGCGGGCCGGCGCGGATCGTAGGCGAAGGCGATGCCCGAGACCTGCGGAAACCGGCCGGCGGCGTGCTCGACCTGGCTCACGCCGTTCTCCAGCGCCTCCATCAGCTGCGCGCCGGTCAGGCGGAGCTTCACCGTCCTGTTGCCGAAGGGGAGCTCGCTCAGCACCAGCTTGCGGGTGATCGCGGTGCCGGCGGGATAGGCGGTGTCGCCCCTTACCCCGCCGCCATTGATGAGCGCGACGTCGCTCCCCGTCGCCGCCCGCATCGCGTCGGCCACCAGGTTGCCGAAGGCGGTCTCGCCCGCGCGCACCGCGACCCGCCCGGTATCGAGCGCCGTCCGGGTCTCGCCGATGACGGCGCCGAGGTCCCGGTCGAGCCGGGCCCGGTAGCCCGCGACCGTGGCGGCGACCGCCGCGTCGCCCGCGAGCCCGGCGGTGGACCGCAGGCGCCAGCTCGGGGTCCACATGGTGACGGAGGCGCCCCGGCGGTCCTTCCGCCGCTCGATCCGGAGGTCGAGCACCGCGACGTGATTGCCCTGCGAGCCCGCCTTCATCACCGCCTGCCTGCCGTCATAGCGGGCGAGCAGCAGGTGATCGTGGCCGCCGAGCAGGATGTCGATCTCCGGCGCCGCGGCGAGCGTCGCCAGGTCGCCGGCGAGATGGTCGTGGGTGAGCGCGACGACCAGGTCGGCGCCGGCCTTCCAGAGCTCCTTCGCCAACGCGGCACCGGTCGCGGCCACCGGCGCGAAGGCCACGTCTTCGCCGGGCTTGGAGATCTCGGGCGTGTCGGCGGTGACCAGCCCGAGGAACCCGATGCGGTAGCCGCCCCGGTCCAGCATCGCCGTGGCGCGGGCTTCGGGAAGTCCGCCACCCTTGTAGCGGACATTGCCGGCGAGCCAGGTCATGCGCGATTCCGACAGCCGCCGGCGCAGCACGTCGGCGCCGAAATCGAACTCGTGGTTGCCGACGACGCCGATGTCGAACCCGGCGGCGTCGGCGAGCGCGATCATGTGCGCCCCCCTGTCGATGCCGGACATCAGCGAGGGCGAGATCATGTCGCCGCCGAAGGTGACGATCGCGTGCCCGCCCTGGGCCTCGGCCCGGGCGCGCTCCTCGGCCACGACGGCGGCGATCCGCGCCGCCCCGCCCGCCCCCTTGTCGCCGTCCATCCGGTCCCAGTCGTTGACATGGACGATGGTGAGGGAGAGGGGCTCGGCGGCGGCGGGGAGAGGCGCCAGGGCGATCGCCGCCGCCAGCGCGAAGGCGTTCAGGATGCGGACCATGGGCATGCGTTTCCCCGGTTTCGGCAGAAGGATCGCGGGACGGTCGGCGGACCAGCCTAAGCCGGATCGACCCCGGACGGAACCGCGCGGGCGGGGGCGGCGCGCGTTGACTTCCCGGTTGGCCGTCCCGACACTCTGGTCACTCGACCGAAGGACACCGCCATGCGAACCAAGCTGACCCTTGCCGCGCTCGCCTGCGCGCTCGCCATCGCCCCGGCCGGGGCCAAGGAGCTGCGCTTCGCCTTCCAGGGCGACGCCGATTCGATGGACCCCTATACGCTCAACGAGACCTTTACGCTGGGCTTCCTCGGCAACATCTACGAGGGCCTGATCCGGCGCGGGCCCGACCTCGTCATCGAGCCGGCGCTGGCCGAGCGCTGGGAGATCGTCGCGCCCGACCGCTGGCGCTTCCATCTGCGCCGCGGGGTGAAGTTCCACGAGGGCGAGGACTTCACCGCCGACGACGTGCTGTTCTCCGCCGACCGGGTGCGGGCCAAGGGCTCGGATCTCACCACCCGGCTCGCCGGCGTCAGGGAGGTCGTCAAGATCGACGACTACACCGTCGAGTTCGTGACCGAGACCCCCAACCCGATCCTGCATGTCGAATGGGGCTCATGGGGCATCATGTCCAAGAGCTGGTCGGAGAAGCACAACGCCCGCACGCCCGAGGCGATGGCGGACGACCAGGAGAAATACACCACCCGCAACGCCAACGGCACCGGCCCGTTCCGCCTGGTCAGCCGCGAGGCCGGTATCCGGGCGGTGGCGGTGCCCAACCCCAGCTGGTGGGACAACGCCAACAAGGAGCACAACCTCACCAAGATCACCTTCACCCCGATCGCCTCCGACGCGACGAGGGTGGCGGCGCTGCTCTCGGGCCAGATCGACATGGCCTACCCCATCCCGGTGCAGGACATCAGGCGGGTCGACCGGAACGCCGGCACGCGGATGCTGGTGGGCCCGGAGCTCCGCACCATCTTCCTTGGAATGGACCAGTTCCGCGACGAGCTCCTCTACTCCGACATCAAGGGCCGGAACCCGTTCCGGGACCGGCGGGTGCGCGAGGCGGTCTACCGGGCGATCGACATCGAGGCGATCCGCAGCAAGGTGATGCGCGGCCTCTCCAACCCGTCCGCGATGATGATCGGACCCGGCATCAACGGCTTCAGCGCGGGCTTCAAGCGCCTCGCCTACGATCCGAAGCAAGCCGGGGCTCTGCTCGCCGAGGCGGGCTACGGCGAGGGCTTCGAGGTCGGCATGGACTGCCCCAACGACCGCTACGTCAACGACGAGGCGATCTGCCAGGCGGTGGTCTCGATGCTCGCCAAGGTGGGCATCCGGGTGAAGCTCAACGCGCAGCCCAAGGCCAAGTACTTCCCCAAGATCCTGGCGCCCAGGCTGGAGACCGGCTTCTACCTGCTGGGCTGGACCCCGGGCAGCTTCGATTCGTGGAACCCGCTCTACAACCTGCATGGCTGCCCGCGGGTCGGCGACTCGGGCCCGATCTGGGCGGAGGCGGACCGCAACCGGATCTCCAACGGCAAGTTCAACCTCGGCGGCTACTGCAACCCCAAGGTCGACGCGCTGGCCGCGCGCATCCTGTCGGAGACCGACAAGGGCAAGCGCGACCGGCTGATCGAGGAGGCCTGGTCGATGACCATCGCCGACATCGCCCATGTGCCGCTGCACCAGCAGGCGCTCGCCTGGGGCGTGCGGGACGGCGTCGCCCTCGCGCAACGCCCGGACAACCAGTTCGCCTGGCGGCACGTGCGGATGAAGTAGGGCGGCCGGACGGCCTGCCCGGCCACCATGCGGTGAGCGCCCCCCGGTGATCGCGCTCGTCCTGCGCCGCCTCCTGCAATCGGTCGTCGTCATGCTGGCGGTGGCGCTGATCGGCTTCACCCTGTTCCGCTATGTCGGCGACCCGGTGGCCCAGATGGTCGGGCAGGAGACCTCGCTGGAGGAGCGCGCGGCGCTGCGCGACGAGCTCGGGCTCAACGACTCCGTGGTCGTCCAGTTCGCCCGCTATGTCGGCGACATCGCGCAGGCGCGGTTCGGCATCTCCTACGCCATCGACCGCCCGGTCGCCGAGCTGATCGCCGAACGCCTGCCGGCGACGCTGGAGCTCAGCCTGGTCGCCGCGCTCTATGCGCTGCTGGTCGGCATCCCGATGGGGGTGTACACCGCGCTCCACCCCGCCCGGCTGCTGTCGAAGGCGTTTCTCGCCGTCTCGCTGGTCGGCATATCGCTCCCCACCTTCTTCATCGGCATCCTGCTGATCCTGGTCTTCGGCGTCTGGCTCGGCCTGTTGCCCACATTCGGGCGGGGCGAGGTGGTCGATCTCGGCTGGTGGAGCACGGGGCTGCTGACCGCGAGCGGCTGGAAGTCGATCCTGATGCCGGCCTTCACGCTCGGCATGTTCCAGCTCACCCTGATCATGCGGCTGGTGCGCTCGGAGATGCTGGAGGTGCTGCGCACCGACTACATCAAGTTCGCCCGCGCCCGCGGCCTCTCCGACCGGGCGGTCAATTTCGGCCACGCGCTCAAGAACACCCTGGTGCCGGTGATCACCGTCACCGGGCTCCAGCTGGGCTCGATCATCGCCTTCGCCATCATCACCGAGACCGTGTTCCAGTGGCCCGGCATGGGGCTCCTGTTCCTCCAGGCGATCCAGTTCGCCGACATACCCGTCATGGCGAGCTACCTGGTGCTGATCGCGCTGTTCTTCGTTGCGATCAACCTTGCCGTGGACATCCTCTACCACGTCGTCGACCCCCGGCTCCGCATCGACCGCGGGACCGGGGCGGGCCAGGGCCGATGACCGCGATCGCACGCTTTCGGCAGGCGGCGGCGCGGGTTCGCGACCACGATCTGTGGCACGACTTCACCGCCTCGAAGATCGCCGTCGGCGCGGCGGCGGTCACCGCGGCGATCGTGCTGGCCGCGCTGTTCGCGCCCTGGATCACGCCGCAGAACCCGTTCGACCCGGCCGAGCTCGACCTGCTGGACGCCTTCACCCCGCCGGTGTGGGCGGAGGGCGGCGACTGGCGCTTCGTGCTCGGCACCGACGACCAGGGGCGCGACCTCTACTCGGCGATGCTCTACGGCGCCCGCATATCGCTGCTGGTCGGCTTCGCCTCGGTGCTGCTGGCCGCCTCGATCGGCGTCACCCTGGGGCTGGTCGCGGGGTATGCCGGCGGCGCGGTGGATGCGGCGATCATGCGCGTCGCCGACGTGCAGATCAGCTTCCCGGCGATCCTGGTCGCGCTGCTGATCGACGGCGTGCTGCGCGGCATCCTGCCCCGCGACCGGCACGACGAGCTCGCGCTCTACGTCCTCGTCTTCGCCATCGGCGCCTCGGGCTGGGTCCAGTTCGCGCGCACCGTGCGCGGCTCCACCCTGGTCGAGAAGAACAAGGAATACGTCCAGGCGGCGCGGGTGATCGGGGTCGGGTCGGGCGCCATCATGCTGCGCCACATCCTGCCCAACGCGATGGGGCCGGTGCTGGTGATCGCGACCATCGGCCTCGCGGTCGCCATACTGACCGAGGCCACGCTCTCCTTCCTCGGCGTCGGCGTGCCGCCGACCGAGCCCTCGCTCGGCACGCTGATCGATATCGGCCAGGACTTCCTGTTCTCCGGCGAGTGGTGGATCGTGGTCTTCCCGGGCGTGCTGCTGGCGGCGCTGATCCTCGCCGTCAACCTGCTCGGCGACTGGCTGCGCGACGCGTTCAACCCGAAGCTCCGCGGCGGGGTGGCGCGATGAGCGCGGCGCTGCTCGAGGTCGACGGGCTCCGGGTCGAGTTCCCGACCCGCCGGGGCACGCTGGTCGCCGTCGACGGGGTGTCGTTCTCCATCGCGCGCGGCGAGGTGCTCGGCATGGTGGGCGAATCGGGCGCCGGCAAGTCGCTCACCGGCAACGCGATCATCGGCCTGCTGGAGCCGCCGGGGCGCATCGCCGCCGGCTCGGTCCGCCTCGCCGGCAAGCGCATCGACGGCCTGCCGCCGGACCAGATCCGCCGCATCCGGGGGCGGCGCATCGGGGCGATCTTCCAGGACCCGCTGACCAGCCTGAACCCGCTCTACACGGTGGGCGAGCAGCTCGTCGAGACCATCCTCACCCATCTCGACATCGGCGCCCGCGCGGCCCGGCGCCGCGCGCTGGAGCTCCTGGGCGAGGTCGGCATCCCGGCGCCGGCGGAGCGCATCGACCACTACCCGCACCAGTTCTCCGGCGGCATGCGCCAGCGCGTGGTGATCGCGCTCGCGCTCTCGGCCGAGCCCGAGCTGATCGTCGCCGACGAGCCGACCACGGCGCTCGACGTGTCGATCCAGGCGCAGATCATCGGCCTGCTCCGGCGGCTCGGCGCCGAGCGCGGCGCATCGGTGCTCCTGATCACCCACGACATGGGGGTGATCGCCGAGACCGCCGACCGGGTCGCGGTGATGTATGCCGGGCGGATCGCCGAGATCGGGCCGGTGCGCCGGGTGCTCGAATCCCCGCTCCACCCCTATACCGAGGGGCTGATGGCGGCGATCCCGGCGGTCGGGCGCGACGTCGACAGCCTGGCGCAGATCGACGGCGCGATGCCGCGGCTGCACGAGATCCCCGCCGGCTGCGCCTTCCACCCGCGCTGCCCCAGGGCGGTGGCGGGGTGCGACCGCGACCGGCCCGGGCTCGTCCCGATCGGCGGATCGGAGGTCGCCTGCCTGCTCTATCGCCCGGAGCCGGGCGAGGCCGCGCATGGCTGAGCCGCCGCTGGTCGAGATCGCCGGGCTGAAACGCCATTTCGACGTCTCGCCGCCCTGGCTCAACCGCGCGGTCGAGGGCTCGGGGCGGCGCATCGTGAAGGCGGTGGACGGGCTCGATTTCGCGATCCGGCGCGGCGAGACCTTCGCCCTGGTGGGCGAGTCGGGCTGCGGCAAGTCGACCGTGGCGCGGCTCATCGTCGGGCTGCACGCGCCGGGCGCGGGCTCGATCCGCTACGCCGGCGCCGAACTCGGCCCGGCATCGCCGGCGCGGCGGCGCATGCAGATGATCTTCCAGGACCCCTACGCCTCGCTCAACCCGCGCTGGCGGGTGCGCGACATCGTGGCCGAGCCGATCCGCCACAACCGGCTGCTGGCGGACCGCGCCGCGGTGGCGGAGCGGGTGGCCGGGCTGCTGACCCGCGTCGGCCTCTCCCCGATCGACGGCGAGAAATACCCGCACGAGTTCTCCGGCGGGCAGCGCCAGCGCATCTCGATCGCCCGGGCGCTGGCGGGCGAGCCGGAATTCATCGTCTGCGACGAGCCCACCTCGGCGCTCGACGTCTCGGTGCAGGCGCAGATCCTCAATCTGATGAAGGCGCTGCAGCGCGCGCTCGGGCTCACCTATCTGCTGATCTCGCACGACCTCGCGGTGGTCTACCACGTCTCGTCGCGGGTGGCGGTGATGTATCTCGGGCGGATCTGCGAGCTCGCCGACACCGGGACCCTGTTCGGCCGCCCGCGCCACCCCTATACGCGGCTGCTGCTCGACACCATCCCGGACCTCGCGATGAGCGGGCGCGAGCGCGAGCCCGTCGCCGGCGAGGTGCCGAGCCCGATCGACCCGCCCCCGGGCTGCGCCTTCCACCCGCGCTGCCCGTTCGCCGAGGACCGCTGCCGCCTGGAACGCCCGGAGCTCAAGCCCGCGGGCGGCGCCGAGGTCGCCTGCCACGCGGTCGAGGAGGGGCGGCTCTCGTGAGGCCCCGGGCCCCTCGCCCCTCCCCTCGTCCTGAGCAGCGCCGGACTTGATCCGGGCGTATCGAAGAGCCTGCCCTGGGCTTGTCGAAGGGACGCGCCCTCCCCGGCCGCTGGTCCGGGGGCCGGCGGTGTGGATGGCCGGAACGAGTCCAGTGCTGTCCGGTTCAGCTTTTCGACGCGGGCTCCGCGCCCATGAGCGAGAACATCTGCGTCCCCCTATTGTCACCCCGGACTTGATCCGGGGCCCAGGGCCACAGGCACCACCCTCGCCCGGCTTCCCTGGGCCCCGGATCAAGTCCGGGGTGACAATAGGGGGGCGGCGGCGGATCGAGCGGCCGGCGAAGCCCTCGAAGCCGGTCCCGGCATTGGCCGGGACCGGCGCGTGCCTACGTTACCGTGCGAGCCTCAGAAAGCGATTTTCGCCCTGGCGAAGGCGGCGTGGAAGAGCTTTCCGTCCATCACCAGCCCGCCATACCTGACGCCCAGCCGCAGCCCATGGGCGCCGACGGCATCGAGGCCCGCGCCCAGACCGAGCACCGTCCCGGGCGCTCCGGGCAAGCGGGCCCGCCTGGTGGCGGAAACGATCCCCAGCCGGTCCGACTGCCGGAGCGCGAACGCGGGCGAATCGGTCCATACCCGCGCCGCGCCGAGCTTCAGGGAGGGGCGCAAGCTCAGCTCCCCCGGCCCTGCCCGCCAGTCGGACGAAAGGTCGAGCCCCATTCTCCAGCCGCCATAGCGCTGGACGACCTCCGGCATCGCGGCGCGGAATACCGGGCCTTCCGCCGAATGGCTCTCATGCGTCAACTCGCCGGCGAACGCTCCCGCCCGCGGGGTGAGGGTGAGCCCCGCCCCGAGGTCGAGGCGCGCGCCGAGCCCCAGCCGCATGTCGCTCTGGCTCGCCCCGTAGCGGCTCCGCAGACCGCCGCCGAGTACCGGGTTCCGATAGGCGCTCGCGACCCGCCAGCTTGACTGCGAGAGGCCGAGCCCGCCGAACAGGGTCTCGCCCTGCCAGCCCGCCTTGAGGGCGTAGCGGCCGCCCGACAGCGCCGTCGCCCGCGCGCCCGCGCCCGCCCGCTCCACCGCGGCGTCGGGCGCGGCGGCGAATCCGAGGACGAAACCGCTGCCGAGCGCGAAATCCATGCCGATCTCGGTGCCCGAAGCCGCTCCCGCGCCGCTGTCCGGCATGGCCCTGGAGAGGCTGCGCACCCAGTAGCGCGACGAGCGATCGAGGGGCTGGACCAGCGCGGGGTTGAGCGAGGCCGAGGAGGCGGGCGCGTCGGTGTCCCAGTCCAGCACGGCGAACAACGCCGCCAGAATCGCGCCGCCGCCGATGAGAAGGGCGGTGTTGTCGTCTCCGCCGCCGCCGCTGCCGGCGTCGGGCGAGGTCGGCTCGGGATCGGGGGTCGGCGTGGTCGAGACATCCGGTTGCTCGCGGAACTGTTCCGCCGGTCTGGCGCCGACGGCCGCGCCTTGCATCACCGTCGCCGCCCCGGTCGCCGGGTCGAACGACGCGAGCCGGGTCAGCGAACCCGCGCCGTCCCGGGTCTGCACCGGCAGCGCCTCCCCGCCCTGTACGTTCGCATCCTCCAGGAAGGTCACCACCGCCTGCGCGGCCTCGACCGGCCCGGCGTCCGCCGCCGCCTCGACGACGACCGCGCCGCCGTCCTGGACCGTCGTGCCGCCGCCCGCGGTGATCCTGGGCGTGCCGTCCGCGGTGAGCAGCGCGGTCAGCCGGGTGCCGTCCCGCACCTCCACCGTGCCGTCCGCGCCGACATCCATGTGTCCGGTGAGCACCAGCCCGCCTTCGGAGACGACGACCGCGCTGCCGGCGAAGGTGATGTCCCCGTTGATCACGAAATCGCCGGGGCACAGCTTGTTCAGCGTCTCCAGGTTGGTGATGTCGCCGGTCAGGCGGGACGCTCCGCTCACGTCGAGGATCAGCTCGTCCTCCCCCGCGCCGAAGTCGATATCGCCGGTCATCGTCACCGTTCCATACGCCCGGACGACGTCATCCCCGTCGCCCGTGGCGATGTCGCCCACCGCCACGCTGTTGTCGATCGTGAGGCTGTCGGCCGAGCCGCCGAACGACATGCGGCCCCGCACCACGGAGTTCCTCACCCTGACGGTCGCCGGCGCGTTGCGCAGAAGCATCGCCTGCGGCGCCTGGACCAGCGCGCGGTTGTCGAGCGTCACCGCGATACTGCCGGCCGCGCCGCTCGATGCGTGGATGCCGATCCCGTCGTCGGCATCGGTGGCCGAATCGTGCCGGGCGTACACCCGCCCGCCGTCGACCACGACGGTGGCCGAGCCGCTGCCGAAGGTGCGGGCCTGGATGCCCCGCGCCCCTTCGCCCGATACCGTGATGGAGCCGGTATTGCGCGCCTCCACGCTGCCGGCGCCGGTGATGAGCGAACCGTCGGCGTTGAAGTAACTCGCGATCATGCCGTAGGCGATGTCGGTGCCGCCGGCGCCGCCGCGCCCGCCCTCGGTCGTGATCGTGCCGTCGTTCTGCGTGAAGGCTCTGCCGTAGGTCTGGCCGCCGCCGTTCACCAGGATGGCCGCGGCCAATCCGCCCGCCGCAGCGCCGTCCGTCGAAATCGAGCCGCCGGCCTCGTTATAGGCGCGCACGGTATTGGGACTTGCCGCGGTTCCGCCGGTGACGGCGAAGGCGATGACGCCCTCGGCATTGTGGCCCCGGGTCGCGACCTGGCCCCGGTTGCGAACCGTGGCGGTGGCCGACCCGAGGCTGCCGTCATTGCTGATCGAGGCATACGCGCCGAAGGCGCGCGCGCCCCCGGTCTCGACGGAGCCGGAGCGCTGGTTGACGACGCTGGCGTCGCCGCAGCACGAGCTGGCAGAGAGCCCGCGCGCGCCGATCTCGATCCCGCCCGTATCCGGCAGGGTGTCGATCGAAGCGGTCGCATGGGTGACGACCGTGCCGGCGTTCTCCACCGTGGCGGCGGCGCGGCCTCGCGAGATGGCGACGACGCCGTGGCCGGGCACGCCATGCGTCTCGACGCGGCCGCTCGCCAGATTGCGCGCCGTCGCGCTCCCCCGCTGGGAGAAGGCAAGCACCGCGTAGGGGCCGATCCACGATTCGTTCGAGGGATATACGTATGCGTCGCCCCGGGTCTCGACCGTACCGGCGTTCCCGGCCACCGCGCTGCCATCGCCATCCGCATGGGCGCTGACGCCGCGGCCGCCGATGCCGGCGACCGTGACGGTGCCGCCAGCCGCGTTGCTGGCCTCGGCGTCGCCGTTGTCGTCGTGGCTCGCGCGGACGCCGTCCGACATTATGAAGAACCTGTTATCGTCGGTCACCGCGGCGCCGCCCGAGGTGCGGACCGTTCCCCGGTTGATCGCGGTCGCCGTTCCGGCGCTTCCGCTGTTGATGTAGGCGGCGACGCCGCGCCCGGCGCCGCCGCTGGTCGCGATCGTGCCGGTGTTGACGGCGCGGGCCGAGGACGCCACCGAGCGGACGTCCAGCCCGTATGCGAACATGTCGCCGGTCGTGGTGATCGCCCCCCGGTTGATCGCCTCTATCGTGCCCGTGTGGCTCGCATCCCGGTTGTTGACTTCGATGCCGTCGCGGTACCGCCCGGAGGCATTGATGGTCGCGAAGGACTCGACCACTGAATGGGCGCCTTCCTGTCCGGCCGCGAAGCCGTCGATACGGATGAAGACGTTGTTCCCCGCATCGGATGCGAGATTGCCGGTCAGCACCAGCCGGCCGCCCTCGGCGTCCGGCACCAATAGCGCGACCCGATCGGTGTTGGGACCGGAAACGTCGATGACCAGCTTGTCGGCGTTGGCCGGGATGTCCGGAGAATCGCCGACGGTCACCGTATCGCCGTCGGTGTCGGCGGTGCAGCGCACCCGGTAGTCGCTGCCCGCGCCGGCCGTCCATCCGCCGCTTGCGTCCAGCGTCCCCTGCGTCCACGCGTCGTCGCAGGTCACCGCGGCCGAGGCCGGGGAGAGGGGGGCCGCGCCCGCGAGCACAAACCCGGCCGCCAGCAAGGCGCCGAGACCGGCCGCCACGCCGAACCGGCGCTTCCCGGCCCCCTGAAAGACAGCGCGTCCCCGCCTTTGCGCAGCAAACGATCCGCTTCCAGTCATGCCAGGCCTCCCGCCTTCGGATCGGGCCTGACCAGTGAGCGGGGCCGGCCCTTCAATGATCTCCGCGCAAATCTTCATGCCCGAATGGCATACCTGTCAAGCCAGATATCTCAATATCGATATATCTTTTCAAAATCTCCCATGCGAAATGCGCCCCGCGCCTGTCGACGGGAGGCGTGTCGAAGGGGGCTTGCAAGGATGCGTTGACGGGCGGGCGGCGGGAGAGAGGCGCGCCCGCCCCGGCGCTTCACGGACCGGCTGCCGGCCTGCCGCTCGTCAGGTACTCGGTATGGGCCCCTGTCGAAGGCCCCCTCACCCGCCGAACAGGTCGCCGAACTTCTGCGTCACCCGGGCTTCGAGCTCGGCGCTGTTGCGCACCACGGCGGGGAAGTCCGCGCCGCGGGCGAAGGGCCGGCAGGCATCGACCACCACGCGGGCGTTGCGCCGGTCGTCGTGGCTGTAGCACATCGGGTCGAGATGGGTGCTCCAGCCGCCGCGGATCACCTCGATCCCCTCGCGCGGGTCGCAGCGGGTGCACATCGCCCAGACCACGTCGTTCATGTTGGCCGGGTCGATGTCGTCGTCGACCACCACCACCCAGCGATTGGCATACGCCCCGGCATGGCATTGCGAGGCGATCATGCCGGCCTGCTTGGAGTGCCCGCCATACATCTGCCGGATCGATACGGTGAGCCACATCCGGCTGCCCCCCGCCTCATGCGCCCACACCCCCTTGACCTCGGGGACGCCGGCGGCCTCCAGCTGGTTCCACACCGCGCCGCAGCGATAGGTGCCGCGGTAGAACGTGTCGTCGTTGGGCGGCACGCCGGGGATCGCGCCGAGCAGGATCGGGTCGTCGCGGTGCATGAAGGTCTCGATGCGGATGGCGGGCTCGGGGTGCATGTCGCCCGCGTAGTAGCCCGCCCACTCGCCGAACGGCCCCTCGTCGACCAGGTCGTCGCGCCCGACGAACCCCTCGAAGGCGATCTCGGCATTGGCCGGGACGGGGAGCCCGGTCTTCGGCATGTTGATGATCTGCACGCTTTCGCCCAGCAGCCCGCCGGCGCAGTCGTACTCGTTGGCGCCGTGCGGCATCTCCAGCCCGGCGACCATGAACAGCGCCGGGTGCATGCCGGCGACCACGGCGACCGGGCAGCGCTCGCCGCGCGCGAAATACTTGTTCATGATCATGTTGCCGTGCTTGCCCCGGGACACCATGACCGAGGCAGTCCTGGGATCGTGCGCCTGGACGCGGTAGGCGCCGTAATTGATCCAGCCCGAATCCGGGTCCTTCATCACCACCATGCAGGCGGTGCCGATATAGTAGCCGCCGTCGCGCTCGTGCCAGCGCGGCGAGGGGATGGTGGTGATGTCGATGGCGTCGCCCTCGAACACGTTCTCGTTGAGCGGGCCGCCATTGACCTCGACCGGGGCGTGGACCGGCTGGTCGCGCATGTAGTCGCGCCAGCGATTGACCAGCGCCACCTCGGGCGTGTCGATCGGCAGGCCGAGGGCGAGGTTGATGCGCGGCACCGAGGTCAGGATGTTGGCGAGCACCCGGTGGCCCTTGGGGTAGCCCGGCACCTCGTCGAACATCACCGCCGGGTTGGTCATCTTGCGCATCGCGATGTCGACGATGCCGCCGATCTCCTCCTCGCGGTCGGCGCCGGTCACGGTCTCCAGCTGGCCCGCCGCGTCGAGCTCCGCCACCCAGTCGCGCAAATCCCTGTTCGCCACGCCCATCCCTCCCGCATGTTTCCCGCCGCCATCATAGGGCCCGGGCCGGGCCGCGAAAAAGGGCGCCGGCAATCCCGGCGCCCCATCTCGCGACGATGGCAAATGTATTCCAGAACACGTCCCGTGTCAAGCAACTTTTTGCCCTTTCCGATAAATTGTGGTTTCCGGGGCGCGTATCGACGAGCCTGCCCTGAGCTTGTCGAAGGGACGGCCCGCCGCCGCTTTTCTCCCCCATTGCGATGGCCGTATTGCGCTTTTCCCTGTCACTGGCTATATGTCCAGCAATACGATGGAGGCCGGCCATGGACGATTCTCCCCAGCGACGCGCCACCGAGAATTACCGCCGCCGCCTGGCCGAGCGGGGCATGGCCCGGTTCGAGGTCCTGGGGCGCGAGACGGATCGCGCGCTCATCCGTTCGCTGGCCAGACAACTCGCCGAAGAGGGGCCGGAGGCCGAGCGCCTGCGCACCGCCGTCAGCCAGGGCCTCGCCGGGAGGACGCCGCGCAAGGGCGGGATCCTCGAAGCCCTGCGGCGTTCTCCGCTGGTCGGCGAGGACGTCGTTCCTCCGCGGCCCTTCGAGCCCGGCCGAGAGGTGGATCTGTGAGCCGCTACCTGCTCGACACCAACATCATCAGCGACGCGACGAAGCCGGCACCCTCGGACACGCTCCTCGCCTGGATGGGCGAGCAGGCCGACGAGGATTTGTTCGTCTCCGCGCTCACCGTCGCGGAGATCCGGCGCGGGATACTGGAAAAACCCGCCGGCCGGAAACGGGTCGAACTCGAAGCCTGGTTCGCCGGCCCGGACGGACCGCCGGCGCTGTTCGCCGGCCGGGTGCTCCCCTTCGACGAGAAGGCCGCCCACGCCTGGGCCCGGCTGATGGCCGAGGGCCGGGCGACCGGACGGCCCCGCAGCGCGCTCGACACCATCGTCGCGGCGACGGCGGAAGCGAACGCCTGCGTCGTGGTGACCGGCAACGAAAGGGATTTCGCCGGCGTCGAGACGTTGAACCCGATGCGGGGAGACGGGAGGTAAATCCGCGCGCCAACCCGGGTTTCTCACGAACGCCAAGCGGATGGGTTATACTGCTCGCGGAGGGGCCGGTGTTCCGTTTCCGAAGTTCCCTGCCTTGAGACGCGGTGTCGCCTCATCCGTCATGCCCGGACTTGTTCCATTGCTGTCCGGTTTAGATTTTCGATGCGAGCTCCGCGCCCATGAGCGGGAACATCTGCGTCCCCCTTTGTCACCCCGGACTTGATCCGTGGCCCAGGCCTGCCCCGGACGCCGATCCGGGGGAAGCCGGGCGAGGGCGGTGCCCGTGGCCCTGGGCCCCGGATCAAAGCCGGAGAGACTTTCATTCCATCCTCGTAATGCATTGTAATATTTGCATTAATGTGCCTCGTTCCAAGGCTTCGAAAGAGAAACACTAGGATCAGTCATCAAAACGAATGCAGAATTTTTGCGAATTCTGACAGTGATCCAGTAGCCCTCGACGCCGGTTGGCGAAAGCGCACTGTCAGTCGGCACGTGCTTCCACTGTCGCAATTGCCGCACCCGTGGCCGACAGGGAGTCATTGCGCAGACAAATGTCAGCCATATTCACTTCCCCAGGCTCTAATGCACTCCGAAGTTCAGCGGCGTACGGGAACGGTTGGGCGAGCCGCAGGAGCCGGTTCCACCGCTGGATCATAGCAAGCAGAGCTCGACTCGACCTAGGTTCAACACATGCCGGTACGGATGGACCCATCCTTTCCTCCCAGGGACGCCGTACACACCCCGCACCATGCCCGGTCCGATCGCAAGAGCATACCCCGCCCCACGCACCCCCCGGTGGCGCCTCTCGAAACACGTCCTCCAACGATTTGAAGCAGCATTCCCAATCGGCGACGACCTTCGCCCCCGGCCGCTAGAAGCTAACGCCGAAGAAGGGTATCTTCATCCGGGACGGACATGTCGTCGTCATCACCTCCGGGAGAATTCGCCTCAAGATCGGCTGCCCACTCGAAGACCACGACCTGAGTTAAGCGCCCCATCGCAACTTTATGTTAAACGGAGTAAAATAAATTAGCCTGAGCTTGCGCGATATTTCTGGTCACCAATTATGTAACGAGTATCACATACGAGGGGGAAGGTCCGCGCGATGAACCAATTATCCAATTCGTTAATTGAGAGTTTATTGTATGAGAGCGAGGGGAACGCTCTCGACTTCAAACGAGAACAGTATAAGTTTAACGGTGCAAGCAAAGATGAAAAGGCCGAGTTGCTCAAAGACATTTTGGCATTTGTGAATTCGTGGAGACGTACTACCGCATACATCATTATGGGAGTAGATGAAAATAAAGGCAATCGAGGTGAGGTTATAGGAATTTCCCAAGACTTAGAAGATGCAAACCTGCAGCAGTTTGTAAATTCCAAGACCAACAAACCGGTTACATTTGCGTATCGGACATTATCTATAGAAAATAAAACACTTGGGGTAATTGAAATTCCTGTCCACGAACGACCGATTTACCTTACTTCAGCTTTCGGCAAACGTAACTACTCACCCGGTTTTGTCGTGAGGTGTCTGGGCTCGGCGTGTTTGGCTCCGATATTGCCAGGGCGGGCGGGATCGGCGGCGTCCTGAGCGGCGAGCGGGAACGGATTTGACAACATAGCGG
>MKWU01003643.1_pt1 | contig 19838 bp, 21 predicted proteins | sample 809101 | NCBI WGS metagenome assembly MKWU01 (sample SAMN05860141, study PRJNA318959) | sponge metagenome | host: Aplysina aerophoba | place: Slovenia: Piran, Adriatic Sea, Gulf of Piran | collected 2013-05-07
CCGGTGGGGTTTCCGCTGCTGGTGTGGTGTCTGTTGGGGTGGTACCTGCTGATTGATCTTCCACAACGGTCGGTGTCGGAGCAGGAGCAGTAACAGTAAAGGTTGCGGTCGCTGCGTCACCCTGATTACCCGCGCTGTCGTAGTAGGCGTCGGTGATAGCGACATACACAGCACCTTCAGGAAGGTCAGCAGTTGGATCAATGGTAATCACGGTATTATCAGCACTGATGCTCGCACTAAAAGGGATAGCATCGCCAGCCGCATCAGTAGCGTGCAATGAGACGACGGTTGCAAGCGTGGTGCCAGTAAACGCCGTTTCAGCAGTGTCAACATACACCGCCCGATCAAACGAGATGGTAATAGCAGTAGTTACATCTTGCGCAACGGTATCCGCCGACGGAGAAAACGAAGCACTAAAATCGACAGCAAGCGCAACGCTAGCCATCGCGAAAAACGAGAACGCAAAAACAGAAAAACTGAATAGAAGAGAATAAAAGCCCCTTGATATAGTTGTAAGTTTCATAAAAACAGTAGAGTACAGAAATAATAACATATCTGAAAAAGAAGTACACACACCAGATATTAGGTGTAGTGTACCAGGATAAAGCACCCCAAAACCCAAAGTGGCAACATATTGTGTATAAATCAGAAAAACAGTGAGAAATGTGAGGAATAAAGATGCCACTACCACCGCACAGCAAGCAAATAAGGGCAGTACCGACCCATTCACCCTGCTACACTATAGGTGGCATCGGAAAAGAAGTGATTAGATCATTGTTCAATACATAATTACCCCTTGGAGGTTTTGTAATGATACGCAAAACTGCTAACGCAGTAATTGCTGTGCTCATAGCGATAAGCATATCGGTATGCAGTGCAGATGCAAGCATTGCGGTACAGCTCGGAGCATCCTATGCAGGCAAAGGAACAGCAGGATACTTGACACCGCGTTTTTCAAGCGACCCAGCGATTGGTGGAGACCTCGTGGTGCAGTGGCAGGAATACCGATTCGGACTACAAGCCGCTCAGTTCATCGGACTGCGATCTATCCTTGGCAACTCCGGACATACCACACTCTCTATTGACACAAAGAAGGACATACATGCTAGCTATGTCGCATCCATTCGTTACCAATATGTGCAGATGCAATCCGCATTGCCAAGTTGGTGGCCATGGAATGATGGAAATCACCACGAAGTAATCGTAAAAATAAGCAGAAGGCAGACAGACCGGTGGCATCCATACGCTCTTGCCGGAGCAGGATTCGCCGACGGCTTTTGGTCGGACACCTTCGTTGTAGTCGGTGGTGGCGGATCCATGGTGACCATCCCCATCAATCAGCGCACCACATTCACCGCAGATGCTTTCGTTGGTGCGGTGCTGATAACCAACAAAGATCGAAAGATTTTTGGAAGAATAGACGGATCGTTGCACAGACAACTGACAATACTACCGGTAACATGCAGCATCGGACTACACGGATACCAAAAGGCCGGCGACAAGCGACGCATATGGATTGATCTCGGCTTGCAGTACTCCTTCTAAGGTAAACTACTACCCCAGTCGGGATACCCGCAGTATCCCGACTTCTTTTTTCTCCACAACACAAACCACTACTCCTCATCCCCGTGCGGCCCATCCAACAATTCCCGACTATACTCTCCCCCTTTTCCAGTAATTTTAAACACATCCTTGTCAATCAAATCATATTTTTGCTCAGCACTGTTATAATGTTTCACCGCAGCCGACAGCGACTTCCCAACACCATGAAACGCCTTCGCATGACCTTCCAGTCGCTTCCGCAACACCTCAACCCGCGTAATAATCTCTTGCGCATGCTCCTCAACCTTCAGCGACCGCAACCCCAAATTAACCGTCTGCAAGTAAGCCAGAAGTGTCGTCGGTGAAACGATGACCACATTATGCTGGCGAAACGCATACTCCAACATATTTTGCGCACCATCTCCAGCACCGATTTTCTGTGTCAGCAAATCATAGTACAGCGACTCGGACGGAATAAACATAAACGCAAAATCAAGCGTCCCCTCCTTCGGCAAAATATACTTTGCTGTTTCCTGAATGCGCATCTTGATATCTTCCTTCAACCGCCGCTCCGCCTCCGTAGTCGCAGCAGCATCAAGATCACCATCTAACAGTTTGGTGTAGTTATCAAGCGAAAACTTCGCATCAATGCTAACCATCTGCTTATCCCGCAAGGTCAACACCGCATCCGCCCGGGACCCATTCTTAAATGAGTACTGCATCGTGTATGAATCCGGCGACAACACATTCGCAATCACCTGCTCCAGCACATACTCCCCAACCGCCCCTCGCCGCTGCGGATTTTTTAAAGTTCGCTCAAGTGCCTGCAACTGATCGGTAAATGACAGCATCTCCCGCCCAGTCGCCTTAACTTCGGTCAGTTCTTTCGTGATATCTTCTACCAACTTCTTTGATGAATCAAACTGCGAACGCATCTGATCATGCAACAATTTCGCCTGTGACTGCATCTGCTTGTTCACCAGCTCAGACCCCTGATGCAAACGCGTATCAAGCGTTTTCCGAAAATCCTGCAACTGCGTTTCAAGTGCCCCGGCATACTGTGCGGACTTCCCTCGATCCAAAACCAGCCACACGACTGCCCCCAAAACACCAAGCATAACCAGCAATAATAAGACAAGGAGGATAACACTAACATCCATTGTCAAGCAGTATACAATACCCCACGCACTGTGTATACTGCGGATAGATTATTCAACCAGGAGGCAATAGAGATGAAAAAGGTAAAATTCTTTACGATAATTCTCATACTCGCGCTTTTCGCGGCACCCATTGCCACACAGGCAACCCAAGATGGGCAGGAACCCCCTGCCACAACCGCGTGGGAAGATGCCGTAAAATTTATAGATACAACCCTGCTAAAAAGCATGCTGGAGCTTGCCACCAACAAAAAGTGGGAGCCGGCAAAAGGGTTGCTAAAAGTATATAGAGAGGTCGGCTCATGCCCAAATGCTGCAATAGCGATTGGCAAGATGCTCATCACGAAGAACCATGCAGGAGCGATTGCGATGATACAACTCACAAACGAGGAGTTGGTACAAGCGCATAAAAGCCCCATACGGTCTACAAGACAGGTGAAGAGATCGTTCGCGCGCACCATTCAGTCCGAAAAAAAGCAGGAGTCAAAAGAGGCACTACTCAACACCTTTCTCAGCATATTCGCTATAGATGGCTTAACACCATCAGAAAAGGCAACAATCCAAGAGCTGAGAGAGGTTGTGGGAAAAGGACTCCTCAAAACCGCCGCCATTCTTGAAAGAGTGCTTCTGGTAGTCATAGAGGAAGTGGGAAACGAATCGCCATTGGACGACATGTCGGTAACCCCACTACTCAGGTGATACACAGAGTATCCAGCAAAACAACATAAGGTTGCGCGACAATAGTTCGGGCAACCTTTTTTCATACCGTACAATAAATGTATAGAGTACATACCCTATGCTCACTGACTTCCCCATTCACACCCTTGAACCAAGCCACTACCCAGCAGCACTCAAAGAAATACCGCAGGTGCCAGAAAAACTCTACTGCCGTGGCGCACCGATAGACACCGCCAGACGAATGATTGCAATTGTCGGCACCCGCCGCTACTCGGCATACGGCAGGCAAGCATGCGAAAAGATTATCACTGATCTCGCCTCCTACCCCATCACCATTGTCTCAGGACTCGCCATCGGCATAGACGGCATCGCACACCAGACAGCACTCAATACCGGACTCACCACGATCGCGGTTATCGGCTCCGGACTTGACGAAAAGGTACTCTACCCGAGCACACACCGAACACTCGCAAAACAAATTGTAGAACACGGTGGCACCCTACTATCAGAACTGGAGCCACACACCCGCGGTGCAAAGCACACCTTCCCTTCCCGCAATCGCATCATGGCAGGACTCGCAGAAATCGTTATCGCCATAGAATGTGCAGAAAGATCAGGAACCCGCATTACCACCCGCCTCGCCACCGACTACAACAAAGAAGTAGGTGCCGTCCCGCACAGCATATTTTCAGAAACCGGCGCCGGCACCAACGCCCTCCTGCGCGAAGGAGCACACTGCATAAGGAGTGGACAAGATATCGTAGAACTCCTCGGACTGGAACATATCGCCCAACAAACGCTCGACCTGCACACCCTCACCGACAACGAACAAAAAGTATATAGCGCCCTCACCAATCCAAAAACAAAAACCGACATCTTACAAGAAATCGGCCTCCCCGCCCACACACTCTCCGCAACACTCGCCGGACTGGAAATGAAAGGGCTTATTGTTGAAACCCTCGGCACCATTCAACGCACACAAGCCAACTAAAACAAGGCAACCATCGCAAAACACACACAGCGACTACCCAAGCAACGGATACTCTAACGGCAAAGTTTTGATATATGATCGCTGAATATCGTATGAGGCATCAATAAGGGTCTTGAGGAGTGCAAGTGTTACCCCCTCCTTTTCTGACAGTGTCGTAATAAAAGTTGCATCCTCCTCACTATACGCATCAGCCACCCCCGGCACATTGCCACGCAACAACAACGCAGCCCGCAGTTTACGAATACACAACTTCGCAAAAAGTGACACATTTCCCCCAGCACTGGCAACTTTCTCCAACGCAGCAACACCCTGAGCAACATCCTGAGCAACTAATGCAGCGAGGTAGTCATTCACCACCTGATGCCGTGGCGCACCGAGCACCTGCTCAACCGTTTCGTGTGGCACCACCCCCTGATCCGCCACAAACAACACCTTCTGTGTCAGAGTGAGCGCATCCCGAAATGACCCCTCCGCCATCAAGGCAATGAGAGCAACCGACTGCTCGTCCAAAGTGTACCCCTCCTTCTGCGCAACCGACGCAACCACCCCCTGCAACGCCGTAAGAGACGGCTGCTGAAACTGCAACGACACACAGCGCGACACAATAGTGTCCGGCACCTTATCCGCCTCAGTAGTAACAAGCATAAAAATAGCATATGCCGGCGGCTCTTCCAAGGTCTTGAGAAACGCATTAAACGCCGCCTTAGACAACATATGCACCTCATCCAAAATATACACCTTACGCTCCGACTCAACCGGCTGCGTATACACCGACTCCGTCAACGCACGAATATGCTCCACACTCGTATGCGACGCCGCATCAATCTCAAACACATCTATCCCCTGACACCCCAACCCCTGCGCAAAGATACGCGCCACACTTGTCTTACCAATTCCCCGCGGCCCCGTAAAAAGGTACGCATGCGCTACCGCATCACCCGCAACCGCCTTTTCAAGCACCGACACCACCTGCGGCTGCTCAATAATGTCCTGAAATGTCTGCGGTCTATGCTTTTGGTATAACGCTCGCTCCATACCCCTATAGTACCCTACCACCATCAAATATAAAACAGGTGCAACCGATAACACACAAACACATGCCGCCTACACCTCCTCTCGCTCCGCCCGCTTTTTCACCGCTTGCACACCATCTAAGATTTTTTGCCGAACCTGCGCATAGTCAGAAAGTTCTTCAACCCGCTGTATCCCCATATGCAAAAGAAATTCAGTAGCCGGCGACACCAACCGCGTCCGCCCCTTCCGCTCATCCTGAATCAACCCCCGCACGAGCAATCGTCGCAAGGTGTACTGCGTATTCACCCCACGCAAAAAATCCAAATCAACCTTTGCAATCGGCCCCGCATACGCAATGATAGACAGCGTCTCCTGCATTGCTTTAGAAAGTGGCGCCGCCGCCTCCTCTCGCTGCACGGCCTCCATAAAATCTGCAAGTGAAGGATGCGTCGCCAACACAACCTGCCTCCCATCATCAACGACTACCACCCCACTCTCCGCCCGCTGTTCCCGCAACTGCTCCAACAACTGCTCCAACTGCGCATCGCTACACCCAACCTGCTTTGCAATCTGCCGCTTCGTCATCCCCGAACCACCGGCAAAGAGCACCGCCTCTAACTTTTGTACCATGCTGTCCATAACAATAACAGTATACCCTCGCAACACATCACTGCGACGCCTTGCGCATCACAATATCATCAAAATGACTACCCTGCGTTGCCGTCAGCAAGTTCTTCCGCATCAACTCCAACACCGCCAGAAAAGAAACAATCGTTTCCTGCTTATCAGCATGGGCAGACATGGTCTGAAACGACACCGACACCCGCTCCGTCACCGTAGCAAGCACCCGCTCAATCACCTCTTCTATCCGCACCTTCGTCCCAACCTTTTTCTGCGGCGGCTCCCGCAAAAATGACAGTCCATCCAGCACAACACCAACATTCCGTCGCAATCCCTTCATAGTACACGAATTATCCGGACGAAACGCAATCCGCTCCGCCACCGACGGAGCAGAAATCGCAAACGACCGTCGCTGCCAAACAGCCAACACCGGCACAACCCGCTCACGAATATAGTCAAACAGTTTCATCCGATCTTCCAGCTCAACAACATCCACCTCCTCCTCATTCGTGTACTCCAAGATCGGCAACAACGACTTTGATTTAATCAGTATTAAAATAGAGGCAATATGCACAAACCGCGCAACCTCCTCCGCAGGCGTCACCGCCATCGCACGAATATGCGCCATATAGTCGGCGGTTATCTTCGCCAATGAAATCGTATTAATCTGCAACTTCCGCTTCTCTATCAACTGGTGCAACAAGTCCAACGGACCCTCAAACCCCTCAAGTGAAACAAGGTACTCTTTGCTTGTAGTGTTCATATAGAAAATAATCCTCCCACCCAAAAACCTCTCTGTAAGTATAACACCAAATCAGATTTCTCTGCCTCATCCAGCCAACCTCTCCCGCAAAAGCACCACACCTCGGTATATACCGAGGTGTAGCGCCGACCAGGAATACCCCAATCCACTTATAACACCAGTATAGAATATAGAAAGAGATGTGCCAAGCCAACTTTCCCACCAGCACACTACATACATTGCCACCTCACCCTAAAACACCCTGTGATACAATAATATGTGCTTATGAACAACGATTTTAGTGAATACATCGTGTATGTTGATGAAAGCGGTGATCACTGCTTAACAAAAAATGATCCAGAATACCCCATTTTCGTGCTAGTGTTCTGTGTATTTCAGAAAAATGAATACACCCAAAGGGTCTCACCGGCAATGCAAAAAATTAAATTTAAATATTTTGGACATGACTCAATTGTTCTGCATGAACATGCTATCAAAAAGCAGAAAGCACCATTTGTTTTTCTGCAAAAAAAAGAGATGCGATCTGCGTTCATGCATGATGTCAATCATCTTATGTCAAGCATCCCAATAACCATTATCGCCACGGTAATCAACAAGGAAAAGCATGCGGAACGATATAAAAATCCAGAAAATCCATACTCACTTTCACTACTTTTTTGCATGGAGCGTCTGCAAATATTTTTAAAAGAAAAAAGTCAAAACAAAAAACCTACACATTTAATCTTTGAACGACGCGGCAACAAGGAAGATAAAAATCTTGAAGCCGCATTCCATGGTATCAAAAATCTTCCAAACATGGTCACACCACTTGAAATAGTATTTGCCGACAAAAAAGCCAATCTTAGCGGACTGCAGGTAGCTGACTTAGTTGCTCGCCCAATCGGTATCAAACAACTGCGCCCAGAACAAAAAAACCGAGCATACGATATTATTGAGGCAAATCTGTACAAAAGCATTTCTGGAAAAGTGCAAGGGTATGGTCTCAAGTGCTTTCCATAAAAGCGCTACACCTCGGTATATACCGAGGTGTAGCGCCGACCAGGAATACCCCAATCCATTTATAACATCAGTATAGAACATAGAAAGAGGTTTGTCAACCAACTTTCCCACCATCACACCCAATCCTCAAGTGAAACAAGACACTCCTGCTGATTACTGTTCATACAAACGAATGTCAATCCGATTCCTATCCCGCGGAAAGATTGCCGCCTCCTTTGCATTCGCCAAACCAAGTATTTTCGCAGTGAACCGCTCCAGCCCAAGCCCCATACCCCCGTGCGGTGGCATCCCATACTGAAACGCCTGCAAATAGAATCCAAACTCTTTTTCCGGGTCTATGTTCGGCAACTTCTCCTTAATCTTCCGCACCAACGCATCATACTCATGCACCCGCTGCCCACCACTCGTGATCTCCACCCCACGAAACAGCAAATCAAAGCTCTTTGTGTACCCCGGATCATCCGCATCATCGTAGGTGTACCACGGCCGCTTCTCAGTCGGATAGTGAGTAACGAAAATACAATCAGAGCCATGCTCTTTCAACGCATACTCACACAACTGCCGCTCGTGTTCCGGAGACAAATCCGGCTCCCCAACACAATCATCCCCAAACTCTTTTTTAATAATCTCCTGCGCCTCCACCAACTTCACAATAGGAAACGGCTTCTCAGGAAAAGTCGGCAAAGCCGCCCCCAACACCGCAAGCTCCCGCTCCCCCTTTTCCGCAACAGTCGCAACCATATGCCGCACAACCCCCTCCAACATACTCGTCACATCAGTATGATCAGTGATATACCCCATCTCAAAGTCCATACTCGTGTACTCATTCAAATGCCGCGAAGTACTGTGCTTCTCCGCACGAAACACATTCCCAATACAAAACGCCCGCTCAAACACACCCACCATAATCTGCTTATACAACTGCGGACTCGTCGCCAACGATGCCTTCACATCAAAGTAATCAACCGGAAAGACCTCCGCACCACCCTCCGCATCACCACCCACAATCTTCGGCGCCTGAAACTCAACAAACCCCTGCGAAGTCAAGTAGTCACGAAAGCCCTGCGCAATCAACGCCTGCACCCGAAACACCGCACGATCATCACTCCGACGAAGCGTCAACGGACGATAATCAAACCGAGTATCCAAATTCAAATCCGCCATATCCAAATCAAACGGCAACTCCTGCGCCTTTGCCAACACCGTCAACTCCTCCACCACAAACTCAACATCCCCATTCAACCCCTCCGTCCTATTCTTCTCCGGCCGCTCCTGCACCTTCCCCGTCAAAGTCAACACACTCTCCGGCGACAACTTCTGCGCCTCCGCAAACATACTATGCGAACCCGGCACAAAACACTGCACAGAACCCGTCCGATCATACAAATCAATAAACAACAACTTACCATGATCACGAACAGCTGCAATTTTCCCACTAATAAAAACCCCCTGCCCCTTCTGCTCACCAAGATTTTCCATCAAACACCGCTCCATAACACATACTTTACTTAATAATATAACAGAAATAGTATATCACACACAAAATCATTAACACCAGAAAAAACTAAGAAAAAGATGCCGCCCCTCACCCACAAACCACATAGTGCAAATACTCCTTTGTCCTATCCGCCTTGTTGTAACGATTGCTATCCGCCTTATACCTCCTATAAGTTTTAGTGAAAACACCATATTCTCCCCGTTTACCCATAATCCGCCGTATATCAGCATGCGTCATCAAACCCTCGTTGTTGTAACTCAAAAATATATACTTCGCCTTAATAGTAGCTATCAAATCCTCAAACACCTCACACACTTTTGTCCGAGAACAATAGAGCGACTTATACCCCCCATGCCGCAACCCCGTCTTACCCCGTATCTCCGGATCATCATATCGAGCAATGGTTTCCAAAATATGATAGTTTGATGAATACTGCCTCTGATTATACGGCGGATCCAAATAAACAATATCCCCCTCTATCTCCCGCACCAGATCATTAATATCCCTATTAAAAACCTTATGCTCCTGCTCATTGACATGCAACGCCGACGGTCGCAACACAAACTTCTCCGCCGCCTTTTTCTTCAGATTCTTAAGAAATGCACCATACACTGAGGCAGTATTAGCATACTGATCAATACTCTCCAACAAAGAAGCAAGCAAAAAATAATACTCATGTGAAGTCACACACCCCTGCCGCTTCCACCGCCCCACCCTCTGACGAATAGCATCACAGCGCATACTCGTCTCATCAGAAAAATACTGTCGCTGCACAGAAGCACGCGCAGTACCACCCAATGAATAATTATTATAAATAAAACCTTTCACACCCTGCTCCTCATTCAAGTAATCACAAACCACTCCGCCCCGTTGCGCAACCTCCACCCCCGCAAGCGCAGGAATAACAGCGCGCAACCCCAAAAAAGAAAACGGCTTATGATTTTCTATCCGCTGCTTATTGATAACATAACTGTAATACTGCACATCATTTGCTATCACCGAATACCCCTTTCGTTTGAATCGCTCACCAACCGCACCAGTACCAGCAAACAAATCACAAAAAACCGCATGCCCATCGCCAACAACCGCATCAATGGACTCCTCCAAAAAATCCAAAAGAGAATATTTACTACCTATATAATTTAACCTCATACCCTACTCTCCATTATAAAGCAAAATAACAAAACACTTCGTCTCATACTGCTTTAATCCGACACTTTTGTGACGATACTGAAACACCACCTCCAACGGGTCTGTAAGATCAGTCGCGGTCACTATCTCCTCAATCCGCTGCAGACACACATCCTCATCTAAATACACCACCAAAAGTCGTGGATCAGCATCAAACCGCCCCTCATCCTGATACCGATAAAGATATTCCGCAACCAAATCAGGTCTTTTAATTGCCGTCTCCCGCCACAAATGGGAATCCTCATCCTTGACTACAGGACGCACTTTCTTTGTCACAGAAGTTTCCCCTTTCCCAAAATTCTGCTTAAATTGAGAGGTCGGCGATGCGGAAACTTTTTGATCATACGGCTCGCCATCAATAAAAAAGTCAACGCCTTTCCGATGATCAAGTGTTGGTAAAATATTCTCATTCTTCTCAAAAATCAAGGTTTCTATAAAGTCATTACGCAATGTATTTATTTCCTTGATCCGCCGATACTGCACCGCCGCCCGCTTCACCTTTTTATCACGCTCAACCCTATCAACTCTCTCAGCATTCAATCGTTGCACAAAACCGTCAAACTTCCCTTGCGAAAATGGCCAACCGATCTCTCCGAGCTTCATCCTCTCCCACTCATTAATCAACACAACCATCTCCTTATCAGCAGATTTTCCATTCTGATATTTCTCCGTCTCAACAAACATCCCTCGCACCACCCGAATACCCTCCTTATAGTCCCAATGTTTCACCACCGATGCATACACCTCCTCAGCAGAAACACTTTTTGGAACAGCAACCCCAATCTCATCCAAAAACACCCTCGCATTCTCCTTATTCCCAAATATTTTCTTTACCACACCAACAGAAATAGACGATTTTATACTACCAATCATACCCCTATAATAACACCACTCAATCCCCGTTGAAGTCCAGATCATTTAATTTAGAAAACTCCGGACCCTTTTGTAATAATTTACTAACCAAACCTTTAAATTCTACTTGATCAACTAACTTTTGCAGAATTTGAAAAATGCCAAACCATCCATCACCAAGGTAATGAATTTCATTATTAAGTAAATACAATTCAATAATCTCAAAAACTTTTTCTGGACAATCGACCGCAAAGATTGACAGAGCATCTTCACAACAATAAATGAAAAGGTCTCCCTCATTTATCTCTCCGTTTGTTTTTCTCAAAGTTCTGAGCACCTTGTCAAAAAACACTACCGGTGAAAGTATATTATTTTTCTCACTCATTCGCAACCAAGAACCAACCTCCTTCAACACCTCAACATTTTCATTATCTATTAAATAATCCCAAATTTTACCTATTCTATCAATTGTCTGACCTTTATTTCTCGCCTCATTAATTCTGTTCTCAAATATAAAATATGAAATGGCACTCACAACCCCTTTCTTTGCTTTCTCGGTTGCATTTTTAAAGAAAAAAGCGAAGAGTTCGTGATCCAAATCAAACTCAGAAAAATTTATAAAGGCAAGTGCAATATGTTGTCCAAGTCGCTCGGCAAGGTCTACCGCATATTCCATATCTCGCTCAACCTTTTCTGCTTTGATGTTCTCTTTGTACATGTCCTGCAAATATGCATCAAAGAACATTTTCTTAAACACAGCCTGTGATAAGTACCCCTCCCACGCAACGGGGTAAAGATCTTCTTTTTCCTTTTTAAATATTTTTGGCAACATTGTAGTGACCCACTCCTGGTCTCTATCGTAGAGAAACATTGAGTAATAACCAAACATGAATCGAACAGATTTTGTCTTTTCCCTTCCAACCAGATCTTCAAACACCCTCTTCACATCATCAGAAACCTTGTTTGATATGACATAATCCTTACAGATAAAATTAATAAACACCCCAAAGGCAGATCCTCGAACAGTGTTTATCGCTACCGCAAGGGGACTACCAACTGTATAGCCCTGCTCTCCAGAACCAATTATTGCCGTCTCAGGAGACTCATCTTCAATTGTAGGTTGTTTATGAGAAAGTAAATATTGAAGAATCTCAAAAACCTTCCCCTTATTCTTCTTGAAGAAATCTTCGCTACAACACTGCACCAACCCATTTAACACAGAGCACATTTCCCTATGCACCCCATTCCAATAGTGATTTACTTCGTCATCCCAGCCAGACGGCTTTTTGTCAATAAATTCTTTTCTCCTGCCTGATTCTACAATAACTACACACAAATCTAGAATCGATAATAAGTCGTCATCCTGCACTCTTTCTTTATTATTCTTTATAAAATTTAGACATCCTGAAAAAAAAGAATAGGTGTAGAATGCTGGCATTTTTTCTCTGTCAAAAAACTTTTCTGCATATTGCATGTACTCAGCAAACCTTCTTGCAATATCAATTTTCAACTCACCCCCAACACCCCACGAACTATCCTTAACAAAAACACCCGCCTTATCATCCCACTTTTCATCAAAACCATAATGGTCATCTGTTTTCATATTTCTCGGATGCAACTCTCCTTGCAATTTTTCTACAATCTGTAGTATTGCGCAATCCTTAAACGATATGGGTGATTTTTCATCCACAAACCCAACCCTTACATCACCAATAGGATAAAAATCTGACAACTCAACTGCACGCAAAGAAAACCCTGCGCTCCTCACCCATTCTTTCTGCTCATCATTTAAGCCATGACACTTTTGAATCAATGAAAAAATTCTTGAGCCAACATCAATCAGCCTACCACCTAACACCTCTTTCATTTTCTTTTTACTTAATATCCCTAATATTGCATTTATATATTCGTCCTTTTCAGCATCAGAAAGCAAGTCAAGATGGTTTGAAAGCATAAATTCAAAATCAACGCGCACACAACGATGAGAAAAAATGTCAAGGTTCTCTGCCTCTACTGCAAGCATCAACATGCCTTTCATTTCTTCTCTGAAAGCATCACCACGCAAGGAAAGCACAAAAAAGATAAATCTAAAAAACAGTGAACTATCAGAGACATGTACACGCAAACGCTGTGAATACAATGCCCGGACTAAATCAGCAGAAATCACCCTTGAATAATCACTTAAAAGGTTGGCTAACTTCCTCAAAATCGTATGTCTCAGATCAAACCCTCCACTGGTACACCAAAAACTAAAGTCGTCAAAAGCGTCAGCATTATTTTTAATGAGGTCAAAAAACAAGCCAACTAAAAACTCAAAACATTTATGCGCGACATCAGAACCCTTCGTACTGTCAAAAACCAAACCCGATATACGCTCAAAATAATCGAAGGGATTCCTGTGCACCTCACCTCTACTAAGCATCGCCTTCACCAAGCACCCAAAAAGCAAAAATAGGTTTTTGTAATCCTTGCCCTTTTCTAATACTTTGAATATTTTATACAAATAAACCAAAAAAGTTGGATGGGTACCCTCCTGCAACCCCTCTTCTATCCACCCTTCTGAAACAATCTTTTCACTCATCCTCCCCACTTGCTCTACTTGCTGCATCTCCCCACCCAAAAAGAACACGAAATATACACCCTCTTTGGATATCTTTTGCGATAATATAATTTCAAGCACACACTCCGGTGCCTCCTTAACCATCCGCTTTAAATACAAAATCTCGGTTGGAAATTTATATTTCGTATCCATTTTTCCAAAATCAAAGTATCCCTTTTCATGCAATGGTTGCAACCACCGTTTACCAGCGTTCTGAAAAAAATACCTCTTTGAAGCATCATTTATGCGTATTAATTCTTCCATCTGTTCTATGTCTTTGACATCTGGCTTTTTCATAGTATTTCATCTATTTGATTATGTATGTCTATTTGATTCTGAAGTGCAACCCTAAGAACACTTTTGAACTCTTCAAACATGCCCAAAAATTCCTCAAAACAATCGCTCTCCCCAAAATCATATCGGTGGTGTGCTACTTTGGTAAGTTTTCCATACACTAACCCAACTCTCTTGTTGATATCATTCGCATTATGCACAGACCCTGCCTCCTTAACTGCTTCACCCTTCCTTTGTGTCCTTCTGTTCATATTCTTCCTGCTACTCTGGCCCCAAAACGGATACAGCATCTCTCTAAGGGAGTGTGCCATTTGTGCAATACTGTATATGTCCTTTCTACGCCCATCCTGCATCAAAGATTTGCAGGCAAGGAACATCCCTCTTGGAGACACCTTTTCTATCCCATTTTTCCTGTACGCACTACCTAATTTTTTGCATAATTCTCTCTCTTTCTTTTCCAATTGCACCTCTGGCACCACCTTGTCACCTGGCAATATAGTTATATTTTTATTATTAATATTGAACAAGCTGACATGCAGTTTACCAATTAATGTCCCAAAAATTGAAAACATGGCTACAATTGTATCACAAAGATGCCCTCATTGCAAAAACTTGGCCAAATATCGCTAATTAGTGTATGTAGTTTCTAATGCTTGTCTCCGCTATTTCTTTCATTATTTCAAACAACTCCTTGACTGACCACTGCTCTTTTCTAAAAAACATTGAAACCGGACTGTACCCTTCCTTCTTAAAGACATAAATTTTATTCAAACTATAAAATTCATTCATAGTAATCACCCTGTCTAAAATTGAAGAACCTTTTTCAAAATCAACGCCCCATCCAAAACACACAAAAGGTGTTATATTTTCATATTGTAGTGTTGATCGTACACCTATCAAGTTTTTACCCAACCGCTCAACCGCATTTCCTTGTGCTTGCTTCTTTTTTCCCTCCTTCTCCCTTTCATCATTTGTTCCCTGCCGTTTCATCTCAACAACCAAAACTAACCGTTGATATTTTTTGTCACCCTTCTTTTTTAAGAGCAAAATCCCACCATCAGGACTTATAAAGGCATCCTCATTGGTAAGCGGAGAGTACTCATTTCTTTTTTCATATCCTTTTATTATTGCAATCAAATCTGAAAGGTTGACTCTTTTTTGATATTCAATATAATACCCATCTGTTTCTAGATTTGGAAATCTTTCATTTATATACTGTATTGTTTTGTTCATTGCTTCCAAAACTCGTTTGTCATCAACTTTTGACTTTGTGTTCTTCGGTTTGTGTTGATCCTTATTTTCTCTTAACTGTTTATGAGTAGCCATATGCCTTAGTATCATTAATTAAATAACTTTTCTTCTTTATATCTATTTGTGCGTACGAAATAATGTCCCTTCAGGTTTGGCAAATTGAAACATAGTACTTCACTGTGAAACAAAATGCCGTCAAACACATCTTTCGGGAGGGAAACGATGCTTGTTATCTCTGGGTACTCTCCACCTGAAAACTTCATCCACCTCTTGCTCATTTCAGTTTGATTTAATCTAAATCCATACGGTGTAAACATAACCACAGGCATGTTTTTACCAAACAACTCTATCGCTTTTTGTAGCCAAACTTCCGGCAATAATGGTCTGCCACCATAGTTTTCTTTTATATACTGCTTTGTCTTGCCATCTATATTAAAAGGTGGATTCATGATTACAAGAGAAACATCTTCTTCAATTTTGTCGCTTGTTAGTTCTAAATAGTTTAATACTCTTGTTTCCGGAAAGCCTTGATCTTCGATATCAACCCCTACAACACCATACCCTTTTTTTTCCCACGGCAATAGGAGTGACCCTTCACCAACACAAGGGTCAAAAATTACTCCACTTTCCTTTTTTATATTTGGTTCCAAAATATTAAAGAGAAAATCACTCACCTCTATTGGTGTGTAAATAGTCGCTTTCTTCTGGGTAGTATAGAAGTTATTTCTGTCCACTCTGTACATGTATACAGTATACTAAACAATAATGACGACAGATGGATAATACACAGATATGCACCCCAACCATACTGCCATCCTTCACATAATTTCAACCCATCTCACCACCCCCTTTCACCCCAAACTTATTGCCACACACATGGCACCTGCTCATATCATCAAAGTGGCTGAAGTAGTAACTTTGTTTCTCATCCTACTCATGCAATACATAATCATTTCTGAATACAGTGTTGAATAAACACCATCGCCAAATTAAGAATCATCTTTGCAGTTTTTTCATCTGCATACTCTTCTTTGGGGTGCGGATCTCCAACTCTACTTCGCTCAAATGCAAAAATGTTCTCTATGTTCTTAAATATTGTCCTAGCAAATTTATCATTTGGGATCAAGTCTTTGGTCATTGCATCCTGCATTAGTTTTGACACACCTCCTTTTCCAGTCCTCCCATTTACTATAATCTGCAAAAATGCCTGAATTGCAGAATATGTATGCGTTACGCAACCACTGTATCCTTGTGGTGTATTTTTCCTATACTCATTAAACGCATCAATTAATTCATTATTTACCTTGTCCCACCTCTGGTCTGACAAACAGCTCAAGACGGGCTCATATATTTCTTCTATTATCTTTTTATCTTGCCGAGGCATAAAACCACTCCTGGTCAAATGATATTTAACGCCAAACTGTAGGAAGGTGTCGTTAAGATCACGCTCGAAACTCCCAAAAACATAAGATTCACCTAGTCTTTGCTTGTCAAGCATCCTTGAGATAAAAATTGACAACATCTCCATAACGACATCTTCTCTTTGATTCATAAAAATGTTATGGAAGTCCCAGCATGCCTGCACCCACCATCGACGGACCAAATACTCTTTTGCAGGACACTTCACCTTGTATTCTTGGTTCAAAAGAGAAGCGGTTTCACACATAACATCTTTCAATACTCCTAGAATTTCAGGACTACACGCAAATTCGTAATAGCTATAATACTGACCATAATTAAATGTGTCTCTTTCTTTCCTAATGTCTGGGTGAAAAAGGTACTCGACAAGGTGATTCCACATATAGCTTTTCTCTGCTTTGCTCAAATCATCCCACCCCCTCATCTCAAAATCAGGTTTGAGGTTTTTTCTTGCTTCTTTATTTGTTTCGCTCCATAATCTAAACATATGTTACTTCTAAAACTTATTATTTCATTTTTTCTTTTGGCGGAAGAGAGGGTCACACACATCCCAACGCAACTATTCCACCTTACCTTACTAATCCACTATCGTTCTACAACAACCCGAGCATAGAAAAGTGACACTACAACTCGTCATCAACAATGTACACCTTTTTCAGCGGGAACATTTTTTTACCTTCTTCCGTGATGGTGTCAATATGGTCAATCCACAGATCTACAAACCGCACGCTATCTATGAGAGTGATGGGAACACTCATATCTTTTCTCACCTCCTTCTCCGCCTCTCGCGTGAATCCCTTCAAACTCACTAAAACACCGGCAACTCCATCACTACACAAACCACGAAGTCGCTGCACCTCATCAATCCCCACGCCAGGATTGTTTCTGTCTTGAGAGTGTTTTACTTGGATTTTAATAAGTGGACCATCTACCCCTATTGCATCTTTATGCGCAATAATATCTACACCACCATCTGGTCCTTTTGGCGACACATAGGGTACGGTATAACCCATTCCTTGAAACAAATGTCCGACTAAATCTTGAAAACCATAGGGATCCAGACCTTCCAGGTATTCATAAATAGAAGAGCGGATGTCGTCGTCATCAAATCTTTGTTGGGCCACTGATTCATCCACCTCTTCTGCATCACTCTGCCTCTTTTTTCCTACTCTCAATCTTGTCCTCTGCATTTCTACATATGATCCTGCGAGTTCGGCTTCCATTTTTTCTTTGTCATCCTTATGCTTCACTAAAAAATCTTTCCCCTCCTCCGTTATTTCCCAAGAGCCATGGGGCCCGCTGACAAATCCGACAAACTTTAATAGAGTTGCGGCAAAACTTTTCATAAAGTACCATCTTTCAAAACCCGCTTTATTATCAGCTCCAAGGGCAAATTCCTTATCGGTAAACCTCTCTATCACCGCATCTCTTTTTTCCAATAGCGCTGACCAAATTTCCGAAGTTTTTACACGATTATCACGAACATTCAACTCCTCAAGAACGACTAACGCCACCTGGGCAATAAGCATAGATGTAGGATTGAAATCCTCATTATTTGCTGTATCAGCACGCATAAAAATAGTATAACATACTGCCCTGCGTAAAAAGAGATTGAATCCCCCTCCTGAAACGGAACGACGGCGACAAAGCACATGCACTGTACCGCTACAGCAGCTGGAAATAATGCTATACTTATTATTGGAAATGAACAGGCGAGTTTTGTAATGAACTACACCTCTTCACCCTTGCTCTTTAGCAAGTGTATGTGAGGGAATTGAATAAGCACTCCGAACAAGTGGGTGTGTAAGATTGCTAAAAAGGAGAACAACGATGTTTAAGAAAGTTTTCTGCCTATTCACAATCTGCGTTACACTCGCGTGTAACGACAGTCAGGAAGTCGATCGTATGATTCAAGACGACCCCCCCCCAGCCATAACTGAAGTGATGGATAATGCGCCTGGTGCGCCTGGCACCATCATCGTGGATGGTGTAAAGACGAATCAATTTATGTTGCTCTGGACTGCCGACTTCAAGTATGTGGGGTTTTTCAACCATAAGACACGGTTGGCTGGTTATATTGACGGTGAAATCGTTGACGGCAGTGATGAAGATTTGTCAGAACACCTTGAATATATGACGGTGTTTCTGGCGCAACAACGAACAAAAGAGATCGAACATGATGGCAAGTTTTTCACCGTTTGGGATAACGAGGTTGACTGGGACGCTTCTATTGGCAACAATGAGGGTGCTAATACCGCAACCCGATTTATCCAGCGTGAAATAGAAGCACAAGGACTGCCTATCAATTTGGATAAACGAGGTTCTAATTGGTATGCTTCTGTTGAGCACATCCATGCGAGTCACAATGACGAAGACCGAGTTCACACTCTTCACACACATAAGAATGGAGAACACCATAAGCATGGCAAAAGAATTAGTTTGAAAATCACGAAAGGTCTCCACACTGCTTACCCTGATTTATTGGTGTATGAGACTTTGGGGAAAAAGTATACTAAAGATCAACAGAACGACAATGTTGACATTACCGATGTTCATAAGTAAGGCGATGCTCGTAGGGCAGGTTTAACCACCTGCCCACCTTTTTTTGTATGAGTCGTTGCACTTCAACCGTGAATCTAATTCTGTACCGCTACAGCAGCTGGAAATAATGCTATACTTATTATTGGAAATGAACAGGCGAGTTTTGTAATGAACTACACCTCTTCACCCTTGCTCTTTAGCAAGTGTATGTGAGGGAATTGAATAAACACCCTGAACACAAGTGGGTGTGTAAGATTGCTAAAAAGGAGAACAACGATGTTTAAGAAAGTTTTCTGCCTATTCACAATCTGCGTTACACTCGCTTGAAACAACAGTAAAGAAGTCGATCGTATGATTTATGCCCCCCCCCCCCCGCCGTAACCGAAGTGGCGGATAATGCGCCTAGTGCGCCTGGCACCATCATCGTG
>MKWU01003644.1_pt1 | contig 19837 bp, 14 predicted proteins | sample 809101 | NCBI WGS metagenome assembly MKWU01 (sample SAMN05860141, study PRJNA318959) | sponge metagenome | host: Aplysina aerophoba | place: Slovenia: Piran, Adriatic Sea, Gulf of Piran | collected 2013-05-07
GGTCCCGAGCCAGCGTCCGCTTCGTGTGGAAACTGGCAACTCCCGCCAACGCCTTCATGTACGTCCCGTCGATCGCAACCGTGGAACCGCCAATCAGAGACAGCTCGCGGCAATGGGCCACAAACGCCCGGCTGGCCGCCTTCAAAGCCTTGCCGTTGTTGCGGCGAAACCCCGCTATCGTCCGATAGCTCGGACGCGCATTCTGGCAAAGCCACATCACCTCCACGTTGCGCCGCATCTCGGCCGCAAGACGGCGGGAACTCCGCACCCGCTCCTGATAGCCGTACAGATACAGCTTCAACAACAGCGCCGGGTCGAAGGCTGGCTGGCCGGCGCCGCCATACGCATCGGCATGCCGGAACCCCAGCGCCTCCATGTCCAGTGAATCCACGAAGGCGTCGAGCACGCGCACCGGATTGTCCGCCGACACGTAGTCGTCCAAACAAAACGGATACATCATCATCTGGTAGCGTGACTGCACTTGCTGGTAGCGTCTCTGGCGACCATCGCCTCAAACCCCTCTGAGCCTCGTGGAAACGTCGAAACCGACACGATTCGGCTGCCCTGCCGCATAGGCGCTTCGACGCCAGAACGCAATCAGGTTTTTGCGATGCGGCAGCGTGGGTCGTCGCCGCCATGTCGCTTCGCCGCGACTTGCCGAAATCGCAAGCGGCAAGAGCATGCAGGGCAATCGAAACAAGCCGACAAGAAAGACGCGCCTGGCGCCGTCAGCATATCTGCCCAGTCTCTCAAGCGGCCGCACGCCCTGCCTGCTCAACGACATACCAATGTTCGACGAAGGCTCGGCAATAGCCTACCTGGAAAGCACCTGTGAAATCATCGAGGCGCTTGAAGCCAGAGGCCTTGCCCTGGACTGCCTCTACATGTCTTCGTCCGGCAAGGGACAGGCCGGACAGTTGCTGGCACAGAAACTGCTCGGCGGCTTCGAAGTGCGGGGAATAACTGCGACGGACGAATTTGACACGCCCGTTCGCTGCGCCGAGATCGCAAATCGAACAGCGCGCCGACTGGGCATCAATGTCACCGTGGCGCCGGAAGACGTCGAAAACGACAATGCATTTGTCGGCGAGGCATACGGCGTCCCCAGCCGAGCGGGCAATGAAGCCGTCCGGCTCTTCGCCCGGACGGAGGGAATTGTGCTTGACCCCATCTACACTGGCAAAGCTGCGGCAGGCATGATCGCCCATGTCCGCCGCGGCGATTTCAATCGCGGGGATGTCCTGGTCTTCGTTCACACGGGCGGAACGCCGGCGATATTCACGCACAATCGGCTGTGGCTGGACAGTCCGGCATAGCCCCTGGGAGGATTCAAAGATGAGAATCAGCATCAACTTCATTCGACTTCCGCTGCTGGCCTGCGCCGCAGCCCTTGCGCTCGGCTCGCCGGCGGCCGTTGCCGGGCCGGAGGACAACTCGCTGGTGTTTGGCCAGCGGCTGTCGATCACGGACATCGGCCCTGCCTTCAACGCCTTCCTTCAGTACCCGTCCGGGTACGAGGCGGCCTTCGTGATTTTCGATCGGCTCGTGACTTTCGACGACCAGCTTCGCTTCAATCCGCAGCTGGCGGAAAGCTGGACGATTGCCGAGGACCAGAAGTCGGTCACCTTCAAGCTGCGGGCCGGCGCCACGTTCCACGATGGCACGCCGATCAACGCCGAAGCCGTCAAGTTCAACATCGAGCGCATGATGGACCCGGAGATCAACACGACGAACCGTCCTCTCTGGGACCCGATCGCCGGCGCCGACGTGGTTGACGATCTGACCGTGACGTTGCGGACGCATGAACCGTACGCGCTGCTCCTGAACACGCTTGCGCATGGTTCCGGGGCCATTCTCAGCCCAACCGCAATCATGGAAAACGGCCAGGAGAGCGAAACCCAGAATCCAGTCGGTTCCGGGCCCTACAAGGTCGCGTCGTTTGATCCCGGGCTCGAACTTGTGCTGGAGCCGCATGAAGGGCACTGGGCGGGAAAGCCGGCGCTCGATCGGATCGTGTTCCGCTACATTCCCGAAGCCTCGACGCGTGTGTCGGCGCTGCAAAGCGGCGATGTCGACGTGATTGACGGCGTTCCAACGCACCTGATTTCGCAGATCGAGGCAACCGACGGGTTGCAGATTCTGGCAGCGCCGTCCCTGCGGCCGATGGGCATCGCAATGCAGACGACGATCCCTCCACTGGACAATGTCGAGGTGCGCAGAGCCCTGAACCATGCCGTTCCTGTGGATGCAATCGCCGAGAAGCTTTTCCTTGGTCAGGCCAAGGCCTCGGACTCGCCTCTTGCGTTCAACACTGTCGGCTATCACGGGAACTCTCCCTATGCGCATGATCCCGACAAGGCGCGTGAGATGCTGGCAGCCGCCGGACTTTCCGACGGCGACGGCAATGGCATGCTTGAGTTTGACGGGCAGGACGTGTCCTTCACCCTCCTCGTGCCCGAAGGCGTTTTCGCCAACGACGTGCTGATTGCCGAGACTGTTGCCGCAGCGCTGCAGGACGTGGGCATCGGCATCGAAATTCGGAAAATTGAGCGCAGTTCCTTCTGGGACACGCTGCGCCTGCCGGTCGCCGACGCTGGATGGCAACTGGGCATGTTCGGTTTCAATCCGTCGAACGCGTCAGGTTTGTACCACCTCGATTCCATGTATTCGTCCAACCCCGACAACAGCGACAGGCCGGCGGTCTGGAACATCACCCGCTACTCCAATGCGCGTGTTGACGAACTCATCGACCAGGCAACGGTGACTGTGGACGGCGAAGCAAGAGCTGCCATTCTTGCCGAAGTGCAAGAGCACATCTGGAGCGAAGCTCCCTATGTCTGGCTGCAGGTGAACAACATAATTTCGGCATCACGCGCCGACCTCGGCGGCGTCGAGGTGTGGCCGGTAATCTTCACCATCGTTCGTGGAGGCGCCTACTGACGGCGCGGGCGCGGGCTTCGGAACCCGCAGGGACTGGGCTTTGCCAGCCCTTGCGGGGCCGCGCGCCGTGTTCCGGTTTCTTGGGCTGCGGTTGCTGCGCGCCGTCGCAATTGCCTTCGCTGTCGTCACCATAATCTTCTTTCTGTTCAGCCTGGTCCCAGGGGACCAGGCTGCCTATCTCGCAGGGCCGGGATCTACGCAGGCGGAAATCGACAACCTTCGCCAGTCGCTTGGTCTCAACGACCCCCTGCTCGTTCAATACGCACGCCACGTAACCGGTCTCCTGCGGGGTGACTTTGGCACTTCCGAGGTGTTTCGGTCGGATCCGCTTCCATTCATTCTGGATCGAATTCCGGCAACGCTTGCGCTGACCGGCGCTGCGATTGGCTTGACCATCCTGATCGGGATTCCCGCCGGACTTGTGTCGGCGATGTTTCACACCCGCCTGCCCGATCTGACGATTTCTTTTTCGGTCGTGGCCCTGCTGGCGGTTCCGAATTTCTGGCTCGGACTGCTGTTGCTGTCGTTGTTTTCAGTGCAGCTTGGATGGCTTCCAAGCTTTGGCTTTTCGGGACCGGCTTCCCTGATCCTTCCCTCGCTGGCGCTTGCAGCGCGACTTGTCGCGCTGGTTGCGAGAATGACGCGAGGGGTGACCATCGACGAACTCGGCAAGGACTATGTGCGCACGGCCCGGTCCAAGGGTCTGGGCAGAACCGCCATCCTGATGCGGCACGTGTTGCGCAACGTGATGATTCCCACGCTCACCGTGATCGGCCTTCAGACCGGCTATCTGCTTGGCGGGTCCGTAGTCATTGAAAGGCTGTTCGCCTGGCCGGGAATTGGCGACATGATGATCAACGCAATAGGTCAAAGGGACTACGCCGTCGCGCAGGCCGTCACCATTCTCTTTGTCGTCGCGTTTCTTGTCATAAACCTCGTTGTCGAACTCCTTTACCTTCTGATCAATCCCCGAATGAGGACAGCATGAAGGCGCAGCCCATAATTGCGCGTGCTGCGTTTTCGGCCAGGTGGCTGCGGCAAAACCTATACCTGACGTCGGGCGCTGCCATCCTGCTCGTATTCCTGGCAGCCGCCGTTTTTGGCGAGCAAATCGCACCCTACGGCGCCAACAAGCAGAATCTGCTTTCAGCGCTTGAGGGACCAAGCTCCGCTCACTGGCTGGGGACCGACCCACTTGGGCGCGATCTGTTCAGCAGGGTGGTCATCGGCACTCGGCACACGCTCTCAGTCGCCGTCATGGCGGTGTCTCTTTCGTGTTGCCTGGGTGTGCTGCTTGGATTGATCGCAGGATTTGTGCGTGGACCGTTGGCGACCGCGGTGGATGCAATCGTCGATGTGGCGTTGACCATTCCCAACATGATTCTTGCAATTTCAATCGCCGCGGTAATGGGAGCGGGTCTGACCGGACTGATCATGGCCATCAGCATTTCCTTCACTCCGCCCATCGCCCGGATTGTTCGCGGGAGGGTCATGGAGATTCGAGAGGAGGACTTCATTGCCGCTGCCCGCACCATTGGAGTTCGACCGTGGCGCATACTGTTGCGCCATGTCTTGCCGAACGCCGCCACGGTCATAGTGATCGAGGCAAGTCTGCAGGCTGGGCAAGCAGTTCTGACGGCAACTGCGCTGGGTTTCCTGGGGCTGGGTGTACAGCCACCGACACCGGAATGGGGCACGCTGCTCGGCTATGGACGCGAGTACCTGCACGTGGCGCCCTTCATGGTGGTTGCGCCGGGACTTGCGATTTCGCTTTTGGTTCTGGGATTCAATCTCTTGGGCGACGGGCTCCGAGACTGGCTGGATCCCCGAATTGGCGTATAGGAAAGGAAACAAGGGATGCAAACTGTCGATTGCCACGGTCATGTCTTTCCGCCGCTTGCCGAACCCTGCGGGTTCAAGGACGAGGAACGCCACCGCCTGTACTTGCAGTGGGGAATGCACACGCACACAAATCAGCCAGTGGTCAGGACTCGAGATCGCCAGATCGTGACGGAACGCCACCTCTGGAATCCTGACGACCCCTCGGAATCCGGCCGCGTCGCCGGGCTCGACTTCCGCGTTGAGGGCAATGGCCGCTTGGCGTGGAACGTCGACGACGAGGAATACCATGTCCAGTACTTGAGCCCCGGAACGCGCAGAACCGAAAGTCCGGCGGAGACAATTGTCGCGCAAATGGACTATGTCGGCGTCGACCGGATGGTTCTGCAAAACGACCACCTGTATGGCAACTCGTCCAGGATCTTCGCGGAGGCAATTGCCCGCTACCCGGGCCGCTTCATCGGGCTTGCCCAGGTCGAGGAGGGATTCGCCTGGACAGATCGCGAAATCCAGCGCCTTGAACGGCAAGTTCTGCAGGAAGGCATGTCCGGGCTCTACTTCACGCTTTCGGGCTTCATGCGTTCCGGATGGAAGGAAACCTACGCCGACCGTGCCTTTGACGATTTCTGGAAAACTGTCGAAAGGCACGACCTGCCGGTGTTCTGGGTACACCCTGGAGAAACGCCCTGGGGAAGCTATCTTGAGGAAATGGAGCGCTTCGCATGCTGGTTCGAGAAGTTTCCCGCCATTCGATCAGTGATGGTGCACGGTTGGCTCACGACGTTGTTCGACGACGGGACCGGCCATGTCGTTTGGCCGGGCATCGTCCAGCACATCCAGGACAATTTCCCGGTCTTTTCGGAAGTCCTTTACCCGATTTCATGGGGCCGCAGCCATGAATATCCCTACCCGCGAGCTCTTGAGCACATTCGTCAGCTTCACGACAGGTTTGGGGCCGGCTGCATGATGTGGGGATCGGACATGCCAAATGTCGAACGATACTGCACCTACGGACAGAGCATCGACTATTTCAGGCGTCACGGCGACTTCCTTTCGAGCGAGGAACATGAAGCGGTTTTCGGCGGAAACTGTCTTTCGCTGTTTCAGTCATCCAAACCGGCGTGAGACTGGCGCCTGGGGCATTTCTGCAGCCATATGACATTCTCCGAGACCGACAGCCCGCTGCTTGAGGTGCGTGACCTTGCGGTGCGCTTTGACATGCTCCGGCGAACAATACACGCAGTCAACGGATTGTCGTTCAAAGTCCGTGCCGGCGAAACTTTTGCAATTGTGGGCGAATCGGGTTGTGGCAAGAGCGTCACTGCATTGGCGCTCCTGAAGCTGCTGGCGATGCCACCTGCCCGAATTTCTCGGGGCTCGGTTCTGTTCGAGGGGCAGGACCTCATGCAGTTGCCGGAGTCCAAGCTCCGCCAGCTGCGCGGACCCGCCATCAGCTATGTGTTCCAGGAACCGATGAGTTCTCTCAACCCTTCCATGAAGATAGGAAGGCAAATCGCCGAAGCATGCACACTGCACTACGGCATGAACCGTGACGAGGCTCTGGCTCGAGCGCGCGAGCTCATGGAGATGGTGCAACTTCCCGATGCCGAGGAACGGTTGAGCGCCTACCCGCATCAACTTTCGGGAGGCATGCGGCAACGAACAATGATCGCGATCGCGCTGGCCTGCTCGCCTCGGCTGCTTGTTGCCGACGAGCCAACCACTGCGCTGGACGTTACCATACAGGCACAGATCCTTGATCTCCTGTCGGACCTTCAATCCAAGACCGGGACTGGCATGATTCTGATAACACATGATCTTGCAGTGGTGGCAGAATACGCCGATCGAATGATGGTCATGTATGCGGGCTGCAAGGTTGAGGAAGGTCCGGTCGACGAAATTCTCGACCAACCCCGGCATCCCTACACGCTGGGTCTGCTCCAGGCCGTCCCGCGGCTTGGTTCCAGCTTGCAGGAGGGCCCGCGGCGTTCCCTGGAGGAAATCAAAGGCGTGGTTCCGATACTCGATGCACCTTCCGTCGGCTGCCCCTTTGCGCCTCGATGCAGCCTGGCAATCGACATCTGCCGAAGGGAGATGCCAAGGCCTGCAAGCTATGGCAACGATCACCATGCAGCCTGCTTCCGTGGTGAACAGGTGGGAGCAAGCGATTGAGAGCCAGCATGCCTCCTCAACCAGCCCTTCTTGAGGTTGAAGGATTGTCCAAGCACTTTGACGTCCGTCGCGGAGCATTTGGAACCTCCCACGCCAAGGTTCGGGCTGTGGACGACGTTTCGTTTCAGATTCATCGTGGCGAAACCCTTGGACTTGTCGGCGAAAGCGGCTGCGGCAAATCGACGATTGCGAAACTCATTGCCTGTTTGCATCGACCAACAGCCGGCACGGTTAGGTTGCAGGGAGTTCCCATCTCACGCCTGACCGACAGGGAACTGCGCCGATACCGAAGCCGAGTGCAAATGGTGTTTCAGGATCCCTACTCGTCGTTGAACCCGCGCATGACTGCCGGAGAGTTAGTTGGCGAGCCAATTCGTGAACACGGCGGACTGTCGGCGCGCAAGCGTCGAAAGCAAGTGGCGGAGCTTTTTCAACGGGTCGGACTTGCTCCAGAACTTGCCACAAACTACCCAGACGCGTTTTCCGGAGGTCAAAGGCAGCGGATCGGACTGGCCCGCGCCCTCGCCCTGAGGCCGCAACTCATAGTCGCAGACGAACCGGTGTCTGCACTTGACGTTTCAGTTCAGGCACAGGTGATCAACCTCATGGTGCGGCTCAAGCGCGAAACAGGCGTTGCCTATTTGTTCGTGTCGCACGACTTGGCGGTGGTCGAACACATCAGCGATCGAGTGGCAGTCATGTATTTGGGACAGCTGGTCGAGCTTGCTCCAAGGCGCAGAATCTTCGGGAATCCCAGACACCCCTATACCGAGATGCTCATGCAGTCGGTTCCAACTCTTGATCGCAGGAGCAGGTCCAAGCAACTGGTTGTCGGAGAAGTGCCAAGCCCGTTTGATCCACCAACAGGTTGCCGGTATCGAACACGTTGCCCGCTTGCAGTGCCAATGTGCAGTTCTTCAACGCCCATTCTGCGGCAGGTTGCCGAAGGCCATCAGGTCGCTTGCCATGTACGGGCTCCCGGAACCGCGAGTTGACCTCTGCAGAAATGCCCTACTGGACCGTCCCCTCTTCCCTGCCCTTCCCGAGTCACGCACCGTGACGCCGGAAAACTGTTCTCCTTGAGCATGCGCACTTTGCGGTCAATCCGGCGCACAAGGCACAGGCAATTGGCAAATGCAGCGTCCTCGCCAACCAGCTTTCCACAACGCACCCATTGCCCTGTAGCAGGCGACTGCACCTGCCTGTCCGGACTGAGGTCCACTCGACCGTCAAACGCATCGTGAGCGCGGCAAAGCTCTCCTGTCCTTTGGTTCCTGGCAATCCGCAACTTGTACTCGATGCCATGCTTGCCAGGCCCCCTGCTACCCAAATGGGCAGGACTCGACCTTTCCATTTGGCTCTGAAGTGTTGCATGCCAGTCCTAACACGTCGAATTCGTTGGCATCGCGTGTAGATGTTTGCCTGGCCCGAACTATGGTGCTATTCCGCGCGCTGCGGAGAGGTGGCCGAGCGGTCGAAGGCGCACGCCTGGAAAGCGTGTAGGCGGGAAACCGCCTCCAGGGTTCGAATCCCTGTCTCTCCGCCAGCAGCCAAGGACCGGAACGAACCGCAATGCACCGTGCCATGCTGTTCATGCGAAGTGTTGGCCTCGGAGATCGTGATCGCTCCCGCGCAGCAATCAATTGCTGTTCAAGCGCAACAGTGCGTCGGGCCGCCGCCCACTGTCGTCAATGCCCCGAAAGTGTCGAACATGGCCATGGCAAGCGTGGAATGAGCCACTCGCTCCAACCAACGGCGGCACACCCGGAGTTGCACGGCTTTCCGGAACAGGCGCACGCACCAGTGGCCGTCGCTTCAAGGCCTTTGCATTGAAGCGAAAAATCCACAGACCACTTCTGCCAATGGCCCATCGCTCATTGCGAACTTCGCGCAGTTCCGCTATCGCCCACATGAGCTTGAAATCTCTGCCCCGGAACACTGGAGGCGAATTTGAACGGCCCGGCACAGCCAATTCGCACGCTGGAGAAGCGTTTCTATCTGGCGCCTGAAATTTACAGGCGCGAACAGCAAGGGGTTCTTGCAAGGACTTGGCAATTCGCTTGCCACGCTTCTCAGGTCCGAAACATCGGCGACTATTTCTCATTTTTTGTTGCCGGGGAGAACCTGTTTTGCCTGCGGGGCAAGGACGGAAAGGTTCGCGCCTTCTACAACGTCTGCCAGCACCGTGCCCACGAGCTAGTCTCCGGCATGGGCAGCGTCAGATCAATTGTCTGTCCATATCACGCTTGGACGTATGAACTCGACGGTCGTTTGCGCGGTGGTCCAAATCTGCGTTCCGTGCCAAATCTCGAAATCTCCGACATACGCCTCGCCGAAGTCCGGATTGAGGATTTCCACGGTTTCCTGTTCGTCAACCTGGACCGTAATGCAGCGCCGATGAACGATTGGTTTCCAGGCGTCCGGGATGAACTGCTTGAGTTCGTGCCTCACGTTGCGGACTTGGAGCCGCTGGAGTGGATCAAGGTGTTTGAGAAGTGCAACTGGAAGCTGTCAGTCGAGAACTATTCCGAATGCTACCACTGCACGATCAACCACAAGACCTTTGCAACCGGCGTTGTTGAACCGAAGTCCTACGACATCCAACCCCAAGGATACTGCCTTCGGCACACGACCAGGTGCCAGAATCTCGACCGGATGAGCTACACGGTCGATCTTGAGGCAAACTCGAGGGCTGGCGAGTACTCATCATGGTATCTCTGGCCGATGTTCTCTTTCCAGGTGTATCCAGGGAATGTGCTGAACACCTATCACTGGCGACCTACCGACCACTGTGGCGTCGATGTGGTTCGAGGCTGGTACACTGTGCGGGGAAGGGACTCGACCACCATTCGCAGACTTGCCGTGCAGGATCGGGAGACGACCCTTGAGGAAGACATCCACCTCGTGGAGTCAGTGCAGCGAGGGCTGGCAAGCCGAGGGTATCGCCCTGGGCCGCTTGTCGTTGATCCGTCGGGTGGCCTGAATTCGGAACACTCGATCAGGGTGCTGCAGCAGTGGATGCGAGAAGGCATCGAAGATTCAGCGGAGAATTCGGAAGGGGTTGATTCCGTTGCAAGGCAACACAGTGCAATGGAAGACCCACAATCGGTACCAGGAACACACAACTAGAGGACGTCCAGTGAACAGCGAACTTTACAGAGCGGGACTTGAACAGCGCAAGTCAACCCTTGGCACGGAATACGTGAACAAGCAGATTGACAACGCCGACGAATTCTCGAAGCCGTTTCAGGAGGCCATGACAGCTTGGTGTTGGGGGTTCGGCTGGGGCGACGACACCATTGATGCAAAGACTCGGTCAATGATGAACCTCGCAATGATCGGCGCGCTTGGCAAGATGACCGAGTGGGAAACGCATTGCCGAGGCGCACTCAACAACGGCGTTACAAAGGAGGAAATCAGGGCGATCATTCATGTTGTCGGCATCTATTGTGGCGTTCCTCAGGCGCTTGAGTGTTTCCGCGTGGCCAGAAAAGTGCTTGAGTCGTCGAATTGACGGGAAGATGCTCCAGTGCGCCAGTGAAGTTCAGTTGGACTTGCAGATCTAAGTCCACGGAAGTGGCCAACAGCATCGGCAGGTTGACAGCCTGCAGCATGCGGCTTGGTTGAATTGCCGATTCCAGGAGCCATTCCCACAATGCCCGTCTGCCTGACTTGTTGGCACAAGCCGAGTCCGGCGGATTCCAGATGCGGTCTGCGGCCCTGGCAAACAATGCCGAGTTCCACCCGACTCCGCTTCCGGACACCGATGCCGCCGAACGCGAAGCCGTGCGGGATATCCAAATTGATTTCGGCTCGATGCCAATTCATCCCTATGCGGGCAGCTGCACGGACGCGGCTCGATGCAATTCGGATTGCTGCGTCAACTTGGCATGCGCTTCTCGGCGCCGGACATTTTGGTCGGGCCGCATTCAAGCTCCAACCGCGATTTCCAATTTAGGAGGGTGCCATGGCTTCCATTCCGAAGACAATGCGAGCATTCGTTCTGACCGGTCACGGCGGCATGGACAAGCTCGTGTACCATCATGACTGGCCAGTTCCCGTCCCCAAACACGGGGAGATTCTGCTTAAGGTCAAGGCATGTGGTCTCAACAACACCGACGTCAACACAAGAACGGCGTGGTATTCAAGCAGCGTAACGGAAGCCACCTCGGGAGCCGATCTGCAACAGGCCGACGACAAGGACGCTGCTTGGGGCGGAGCAGCCATTGAGTTTCCAAGAATTCAAGGCGCTGACATTGTGGGTGTCGTCGCCGAGGTTGGCGATGATGCCGATGCGGCAATGATCGGCAAGCGCGCACTTGTCGATCCGTGGTTGCGGGACTGGTCCGATCCCTACAATCGCGAACGATGCAAGTATCTTGGGTCCGAGTGCGACGGCGGATTTGCCGAATTTGTCTGCTTGGATCGTCGCCAGGTTCACCCGATTGAAAGTGAACTGTCACACGCCGAGCTGGCGACCTTTGCCACGTCCTGGGTAACTGCCGAAAACATGCTGAATCGCGGTCAGGTCTGTGCCGAGGATGTAGCGCTCGTTTCCGGGGCTTCCGGCGGCGTTGGATCGGCGCTGATACGACTGGCGAACCGTAGAGGGGCAACGACCGTTGCACTGGCAAGTTCGGCCAAGCACCGTCAAGTTCGGAAACTAGGCGCGGACGCGGTTTTGAGCCGGGCGCCCGCGGATCTTCCCGGGGAACTGCGAAAGGCGATCGGCAGGGACACGGTTACCGCTGCATTGGACGTTGTCGGCGGCGAGTATTGGTCGACCATGATCGATGCACTTGCAAGGGGAGGTCGCTATGTGTGTTCAGGCGCAATCGCTGGCCCCATGGTCGAGCTTGATCTTCGCAAGCTTTACCTTCGCGACCTGACCTTCTGCGGTGCAACCGTTACCGCTCCGCACACATTCCGCGACCTTGTTGGGTACATCGCCGGCAAGGAAATTCGACCCGTTCTTGCAGCGGAATACCCTCTGGAGAGTCTGCGGGAAGCGCAACAAGCCTTCATCGACAAGCGACACACAGGGAACATTGTCGTTGCGATCAACTCCTGATTTTGAGCGGAGGCAGAACTGCATCAAGTCTCCCCCTGCCCCATGCGACGACTTGCAACGCAAGGCTGCCAAGGAATGCTCTGCATCAGTCGTGCCGAGATTCGAACCACATTGGAACATCACGCGGACAAGCTCGACACACATTCGTGCGCCTGTGGAGCGGCATCTCCACCACAGGCTGGAACCAACCGGCTCAGCAAGTTCACTCGGGGCCAGACGAGAGTGCGCCGAAGTCTTGATGCGAAATGCATTGTCTGGATGCGTCGCTCCAAGAATGCGTCGCAAGTCCATTGGAATCAAAATGGGCATGGAGCACACCAAGCACGGGCTTTGCGGCAAAGGACTCGGTGGCGAGACCGCCATTGGTGTTCAGCGACGCATGCCCATTCCACATTGCATTGAGAACTGGCAAACACAATGCACCTGCAACCTGGACATTCCGGAATGTCCAACTCACGTGATCCAATTGCAATGACGGAGCTCACAAAACATCAGGCGAGCTTGAATCGGCGCTTTGCCGGCTTTCGATCGCCTTGACCTGGGCATCGGCAGACTGCGGGGAGCGCCCTTGAAGATAACTCGTATCACAATGTGGCAACTGACATTGCCGCTCAAGAGACCTTACCTACTGTCGGGAGGAAGGCTGGGCGTTCAGCAGCTCGATTCCACCTTTGTACGCGTCGACACGGATGAAGGTCTGTCCGGGTGGGGCGAAAGCTGCCCTTGGGGACACAACTACCTTCCGGCGCATGGAGCAGGAGTTCGGTCCGCAATCGAACTCCTGGCGCCGGGGCTGATTGGCAAGGACCCGCGGGCCCTTGATTGCATCAATCTTGCAATGGATGAGACGCTTCCCGGTCATCTGCACGCCAAGTCACCTCTCGACATCGCATGTTGGGACATTTTGGGCCAAAGCGCCGCTCTGCCGCTGTGGAAACTGCTTGGCGGTTGCGAGGCTGCTCGAATCCCCGTGAACTCATCGATTCCCACCGGAACCGCCAGCGAGATGATTGCCCAGATCGACGACGCGCGCATCCGGGGGTGCCGGTTTCATTCCGCCAAGATAGGCGGACTTGACGTCGACTGCGAAACCAAGCGCGTAGGTGAAATTCTGGCCAACATGGCAGCAGGTGAACAGGTGACCTTTGATGTCAATCGAGCCTGGACTCCCGCCGCCGCCGTTGCCGTCATGAACAGCGTCGACGCTCGCAGCTGGTTTGAACAGCCTTGCGAAACCATGGACCAGTGCGCCCATGTCGCTTCCCGGGTCCGCCAACCAATTCTCCTGGATGAGTGCCTTCACACCTTTCAGGATCACCTCGACGCATGGCGGCTCAGTGCGTGCGAGGGTGTAAAGATCAAGCCTGGACGCTTGGGCGGCCTGACCAAGGCCCGGCGAATTCGCGACCTTTGCATGGAGGTGGGATGGCAAATGCACATCGAGGATGTAGGCGGTTCGGCTCTCGCCGACACAGCAGCCATTCACCTGGCTGCGGCAACCAGTCCACACTTTCGCCTTGCCAGTTGGCTTGGCAATGATCATCTGAATGTGGACCCAGTGCCTGGCCAGGGCGCCCGCAACCTCGAAGGCATGGCAAAGCCGCCGGAAGTGGCTGGTCTTGGAGTTGTGCCTGACGCGAACCGGCTGGGATCGCCCTATGCGTCCTTTGAGCGATCACGATGAGAATAACCGGAATATCGGTGTGGCAGGTTCCGCTGACAAGCGTTGACACCTACTACATGGCCGACGGCAAGACTTGTGACACCGTCGACAGCATCATTGTGCGACTCGACACGGATTCGGGCAGCAGTGGCTGGGGAGAGGTTTGCCCAATACCGGGCTACCTGCCTGCATATGCCTGTGGCGTCGTTCCAGCCGTTCGTGAACTGTTGCCTGCTCTGATCGGTGCGGACCCCGTAGGCCCCGAGGCTGTCATGCAAGGACTGGAGTCGCGGCTTCCGGGCCATGGCTACGTCAAGTCGGCGCTTGACACGGCGCTTTGGGACTTGACCGGAAAGGCGGCCAGGCTTCCGCTGTACAGGCTGATTGGTGGCCGATGTTCACGATCGCTTCCACTCTATCACTCAATTACATGCATTGAGCCGGACGAAATGGCGCGTATCGCCAAGCATGCCTTTCAGAGCGGAATTCGTCAGTTTCAGGCGAAACTGGGATCGGACGACGACTGGCAAATGGACGTTGAGAGGTTGATCAAGGTACGCGAGGCGGTTGGTGAAGGGCCGCTGGTGTATGGAGACTGGAACTGTGGAGCCTCTCGCCTGGACGCAATCCGTGTTGGAAGAGCGGTTTCGGCACGCGACATCATGCTGGAACAGCCTTGCAAGAACATCGAAAGCTGTGCCGCGGTCAAGACAGCGACCGGGTTGCCCATGAAGCTTGACGAAAGCGTCCGGAACACGGAGTCCCTGCTAAAGGCGGCCTCTCTCGGGTGCCTTGACGCCGTTGCGATCAAGCTGTCGAAGTTTGGAGGCCTTTCCGCAGCGCGAAGGGCCAGGGACATCTGCCTCCACTTGGGAGTCAAAATGTGCATCGAGGACACTTGGGGATCGGACATTGCAACGGTCGCGGCGCTGCATTTGGGGGCTGCCACGCCTCCTTCGGGATTGTTGAACGTCTGTGACCTGTCAGGATATGTCACGCCGAGAACGGCGTCGGATGCACCGAGTCGCAGGAATGGACGCATTGCCGTTCCAACTGGACCCGGCCTTGGCATCCAACCTGACGAGGGAATTCTCGGACATCCTGTCGCCAGGTTTGTCCAATGAGCTTGATTCTGAACCAGGCGGAACTGACACAGCGCGCGCAAAGCGTGCTTCCCGGTGGCGGCTTCGGCAACTTCGACCCAGGCATTGTCATCCGCGAGGGTCGCGGCGCGCATGTCTGGGACGAAGACGGCAACCGATACGTTGACTACCTGATTGGGTCAGGCCCCATGATTCTCGGTCATGGCCACCCCGAAGTCATCGCGGCCGTCCAGGACCAACTCCAAAAGGGAACTACGTTCTTCGCCAGCAACGCCCGAGGCATCGAGCTGGCAGAGGAAATCTGCAGAGCCGTGCAATGTGCCGAGCAAGTGCGCTACGTCAGCACAGGCGGCGAAGCGGACATGTACGCGATGCGCCTTGCGAGAGCGTTTACAGGTCGGGAAAAGATCTTGAAGTTCGAAGGCGGGTATCACGGGATGTCCGCCGAGGCGCTCATGAGCCTTGCGCCCCTGAAACTTGCGAACTTTCCGGTGCCGGTGCCGGATTCTGCAGGCTTGACGGCCGCCGCCCGCGACGGCGTGCTCGTTGCTCCGTTCAACGATCCCGATTTTGTCCGATCGCTGCTGTCGGAAAGAGGAGACGAAGTTGCCGCCATCATCGTCGAACCGCTGCAACGCATAATCCCGCCCGTCCGCGGCTTTCTCGATGCACTGAGAGAGGAATGCGACATACATGGCACACTGCTCATATTTGACGAGATCGTTACCGGGTTTCGTCTCTGCTATGGGGGTGCGCAGGAATTCTATGGAGTTGTTCCGGACATCTGCACGCTGGGCAAGATCATAGGCGGCGGATTTCCGCTGGCGGCGATCGCCGGGCGATCCGACATCATGGCCCACTTTGATCAGGACCGGGTGGGCAGCGCGGGATTTCTGAAGCAAATCGGAACCTTGAGCGGCAATCCAATAGCAGCGGTGGCGGGATTGAAGACTCTGGAGATACTGCGGCGGAACGGTTCCTACGAGCGTCTCCGGTCCAACGGCAAAACCTTGATGAAAGCCGCAGGCGAGCAGTTGTCGGCAGCGGGACAGCAGCACAGAATCGTCGGCGACGCAACGCTGTTCGATGTCGTGTTCACCGACCGGAGAGTCGAAAACTATCGTGATGTGCTGGCTGGCGATGCCAAACGGTATTCCAGATTCAGTCGAGAGCTGCATTCTCGCGGCATACTGAAGTCTCCTGGAAAGACCTATTCCTCCCTGGCCTTGTCGGACGACGATCTCGAGAAGACCGTTGAGGCAATTGCCGCCGCCGCCGGTTGCCTTGCAGATTCCAAGCCCAACTAGGGAGCCGGCGTGTCTGCCTACGAGTTTCAGTTCAGTCGGCCATGCATCCCTGTTTCCTGAAAGTTACACTTTCCCTCTTTCTTGAAATCATGTTCTAATGAGGTTGCAAAAGCGTGATTGGTTCCCATGGTGGATTCGAACCCAGAATTTCTGAATTCAATCCATTCGAGCCGCTGCAGCGCACTCCGCCCGCAATGCCGCTCTTGCCGAATTGATCCGGAAACAGCCCCGGGAGATGGTCCATGCCGTTTCGCTTTGTACACACTGCCGACATCCACCTTGATTCGCCTTTGACTTCGCTGGCGCTGCGCAACGAGCGTTTGGCGGAACTTGTCGGCAATGCCACGCGTCAGTCTTTCTCGAGAATAATCGACCTTTGCATCGAGGAGGATGTGGATGCTCTCCTGATAGCCGGAGATCTCTATGACGGAGATCAGACTTCGATGCATACCGCTCGTTGGTTTGCACAGGAAATGGATCGGCTGCACAGGGCCGGCAAGGCGACTTTCATCATTCGCGGCAATCACGATGCCGCGTCCAGGATTACGCGGCAGCTGAAGCTTCCTCCCTCGGTCAGGGTCTTTGGACCCACAGCGGAAACCGAAGCGTTCGAGAGCGCGGACGGTTTGCAGGTGGCAGTGCATGGCATAAGCTTTGCCGAGCCACATTCACCGGCGAGCCTGCTGGGCGAATTCGGGCCTCCAGTGCCCGATGCCTTCAACGTCGGCATGCTCCACACGAGTCTGGGCGGGTCCACCGGCCACGATCCCTACTCGCCCTGCAGCGTGCAGGACCTTGAGAATGCCGGGTACGACTACTGGGCGCTTGGGCACATTCATCGGCGGGAAGTCCATGCGGGCAACACGACCATCGTAATGCCTGGAATTCCACAGGGCCGGGACATCGGCGAACGAGGCAGAAAGTCAGTCACGCTGGCAACCGTTGCCGACGGGAGACGCGTGGAACTCGAAGAGAGGGCAACCGCTCTGGTTCAGTTTGAACTGGAAAGAGTGGATGCAGCCGGCATCGAGGACTGGAATGATCTGATCGGCGAAGTCAGCAGCGTCATCGAACTTGCCGCCAAGAGGCGCGCATCAATGGAGCTGGTTTTGCGACTGCAGCTGGTAGGGGCAACCGAACTGCACTGGCAGATCCAGCGAGACATCGATGTTCTGGCCAGCGAAGCCACTCGTGCCGGCGAAGATGCAGGCTCCATATGGATCGACAAGGTCGAAAACCAGACAAGAAGGCCGGACGACAGATCGCAGCCCGAGGGGCCAGTGGCAGAGATTGAGCGACTGCTCAACGAAGACGCCGAGCTCCGGCACACTATCCTTGAAGAGGCCAAGAGCTACGTCACGAAGTTCAGCGCAGCATTGCCGCCCGAAGCGCGGGAAGTGTTGGGCAAGAACGCCGAAACACGACACGCCAACTCCACGGAGTACATGAAGCAGGGCATTGCGGACGTTCTTGCCACGCTGCAGTCTCAAAATCCCGAAGGAGATGAATGATGCGATTGAACAAGCTGATTCTGTTGCGATACGGAATGTTCACGGACAGAGTGCTCGATTTTGGCGAGGGCTGTGACGACGAACGCGACCTGCATGTCATTTACGGCGCAAATGAGGCAGGCAAGTCCACCGCGCTGTCCGCTTGGCTGGACTTTCTCTACGGCATCAAGCGCACAAGCCCCTACAAGTTTCAGCACAAGACAGCAACGGCGGTTGCAGCCCTGCTTGACACCAACGAACTGGAACTGGACCTGTCCAGAAGCACCGCCACGAGGAACTCGCTGAAGTCCTCCAACGGCATCCAAACGCCCGAACTCGAACTGCGCAAACACCTTTCCGGGCTGGACCGCAACGGTTACGAAGCAATCTTTTCGGTGAATGTTGACACACTCCAGCAGGGCGGCGAGGAAATCCTGGCAAGCAAGGGTGACCTTGGAAGACTGCTGTTCTCGGCAAGCGCAGGTCTCCCCGACCTTACGAACCGCCTGGAGAGCATCAAGTCTGCCGCCAGAGAGTTCTACAAGCCGCGAGGGCGCATACAGCGACTGAACGCCCTGAAGAAGGAAATGGCGGACCTCGACACCCGGTGGCGGGAACTGGACACGGGCGCGTCGGAGTTTCAACGCCTGAGGGCCAGTCTTGCCGAGACCGAGCGCAATCTCAAGGAATGCCGAAAGCTTCATTCGCAAAGGCAGCTGGAGGTTTCGCGCAAGCAGCGAATCATCGACCAAGTTCCGCATGCCCAAAGGCTGCAAGACATCAGGCGTGAACTGGAACCGCTTGCAGCGCTGAAGTCGCCTCCATTCGGATGGCGGAATCAACTTGAGAGCATCTCAAGAAGGTCAAGCCGCAACCAGGCACGAAGCGCTCAGGCGCAGCGCGAGGTCAAGCGTCTCGAGCACGAAAGGGAGGTCATCACGGAAGACACCGTGGCGCTTGGCATTGTTGGCAGCGTCAAGGACACCGCCACGACAAAGTCGGCATATGACGAAGCAGTCAAGGATTTGCCGCGCCGGCGCGATCAGGCCGACATGCTCAACACCGACATTGCCATACTTGCAGATCGCCTTGGCATCCAAACGACCGATGTGGACAGCTATCTTCCGACGGCGGGAGTGTTGAGCGACATCCGCAGCCTGATAGAGAAGCACGCGGAAGTTAAGACACGCCACGATACGCAGGTAGAGTCGGTAAAGCGGGCGGACGAACGGCTCAACAGACTGTCCACGCCGACCGCCCAAATCAAGGTCGACAGTTCAAAGGTGCACGTGGTCGACAACTTTGTGACGAGTGTGATCAGGTCGAATCCGAGACAAAGGCTGCAAACGGCCCTAGAGTATCTCGAGGATGTTCGAGGCGACTTCAAACGGCGTCTCGATGCATTGCAGCCTTGGAGAGGCGACATCCTGAAACTGATTGATCTCGACGTTCCGCGTGTGGCGGTTGTCGAAGCCTGGAAGGCGGAACTGGAGCGGCTGGCAAAGCGGCGTGACCAGTTCGACTCGGAACTCAAGAGCCTGCACAAACAATTGCTGGACATTGAACGCAAACGCTCCGAACTGGATACAGTCTCCCAAGTGTCGCTGGCTGAAATCGCCGAAATACGTCAAGTCCGTGAGCATCGCTGGGCCGAGCACCTTGAGGACTTGGCAGTGGAAAGCGCAATGGCATTCGAAACTGCGATGCGCACGGACGATGCCTTGGAAGAGCGCCGCATCCGTGAATACCTTACGGAGGAGAAGGCCAAGGAACTCAACCGGTCGCTTTCGGATCTTCAAAGTCAGATCAGCAGGCAGCAATCGATTCGGGGCGAAGCCGACCGCGAAGTTGGCCAGGTTCAGAGCAAGGTGACCGAACTGGGCAGGCTGCTGTTCGGACCGGCAGGAGACGACCTTGACTGTGGCGATTTGAGTGCATGGCTCAACAGTCGCGAAGTCACGATTCAGGTCTGGCGCGACGTTGAAGTTCGCGAAGCACGCGTCAGGGCGGCTGAGCAGGAAGTGGACAGGATGCGATCCAACCTGGCGCAGTCTCTTGAAAACTGCGGCAAGACCGTAAGTCAGGCTGATTCCCTTGAAGCGTTGCTGGCCGTTGCCAGAGATTTTGTCAGTCGGTTCCGCGAGGCCGAACCAAGCCGAGACCAGCATCGTGAACGTGTCAACGAACTGAAGCAAGCCAAGTCCGTGCTTGCCCAAAGCGAGTCTGCACTGAGCGCCTGGAAGGAAAGGTGG
>MKWU01003645.1_pt1 | contig 19836 bp, 13 predicted proteins | sample 809101 | NCBI WGS metagenome assembly MKWU01 (sample SAMN05860141, study PRJNA318959) | sponge metagenome | host: Aplysina aerophoba | place: Slovenia: Piran, Adriatic Sea, Gulf of Piran | collected 2013-05-07
CCGGCCCCGCAGCCTGGCGCTCGCCGCCGCACCCCATCCCTCTCGCGCCCAGCCGCCCCAGACGAGGCCAGCCACCGAAGTCCGCCTTTCCGCCGAACCGCTCCTATCGGTCGGGAGGGTCGATGGGCCGGAAGAGCACCTCTTCGGCCAGATCAACGCCGGCGCCCGGCTCGCCGACGGCAGCGTGGTCGTGTCCGACCAGCAGAACTTGCGGTTCCAGCGGTTCAGCGCCGACGGGGAGCACCTGTGGAGCCGCGGTCGTGCGGGCGAGGGGCCGGGAGAGTTCGAGTTCGTCAAGATCGCGGAGGGGTGCGCAAACGAGGAGTCGATCGTCTTGTATGACATGTGGAGCACGCGGGTTCACGAGTACGACACGAAGGGGAATCTCCTGAACGACTACCGCTTCGTGTACAATGAACTGCCGCTGCGCGACTTCGTGTGCGCCCCGAACGGGCGCGTGGCCTTCACCGGAAGCAGTTTCGGCTTCGGAGAGGATGGGGTCGAGCCAGGGGAGATCTTTCGCGTGCTCCTGTCGCTGGGCGCCGCTGAACCGGGAGACACGGAGGCGACGATGCTGCGCGAGAAGATTCCCGGGCGCGAACAGAGGGCTCTGGGCGGCGGCAATGCCATGCCCGGCAGAATCTGGACGCATGATGTGACGCTGGCAGCGACCAACGACGGAATCTGGCTCGGCACCGGCGATGACTACGAGGTCGAGCTGATCGACTGGACGGGCAACACGATCCGCCGGATTCGCTGGGAGGGGCCGGATCTGGCCGTCACGAGTGAGGATGTCGAACGATACCGGGATGACCTGGAGGAGCTCTATCGCGAGAACGGCGGTCCCAACTGGCGCGCGCGGTTCGAGGGGACCTGGGAATGGCAGAGCGAGGTCGTGCCCGACGAGTTTCCCGCGTACCACAGACTCCTGGTCGGGGACGACGGAGTCCTTTGGGTACACGACTACACCCGCCCGGGAGAGCGGAGCGAGTGGCTGGCGTTCGACGAGGACGGCAGGTGGGTTCGTACGCTGGTCCTGCCTCCGCGTACCTCTTTGCTGGACATCGGGCCCGACTGGGCGCTGGTGAGAGCGTGGGATGAGCTGGATGTGCAGCGGGTGGAGGTGCGGGGATTGGTGCAGGAATCGGAGAGCCATGCCGAAATTGTGCAAGCTCCAGTCAGCGCCGTAACATCAGTCCCATGAAGCCGACTTCGATCACCGCCGTCGCAGCACTCCTGGCCCTCGCCGGCGCCTGCAGTCAGGATGAAGCCCCTGTCGACGAGGCCATTTTCACGCCCCGGTTAATCGGCACCGCCGATGTGCCGCTGAGCGAGAGCGACCTGGTCACGCTGCTCGCCGACGAGCGCATCGCGTGCGTAGTCGATTCCTACGAGACCAGGGTCCGCTGCGTGGACACGGAGGGCGCCGTTGAGGGAGTCTTCGGCCGAGAGGGGGAGGGTCCCGGCGAGTTTGGCGACTCTGACAACCCTGGCAACCTCGACCTCGTGCGCGGCGAGGAGGGCACGGTTGGGGTCTATGACGGGGCGCTGGCCCGCTTCACGGTCTTCGAGCCATCGGGTGCTTACGTATCGGAGGTGCGGGTGCCGTTCCTGCATCCCCTCCGGTCGTTCGACACAGTCCTCACGGGTGTGTTGTGGCGGGGCTGGATCCCCGGTTCGCTAATGATCCGGTACGACGTGAACCTCGCCTCCGGGGAGGTGGTGCGGGAGGAAGCTTCACCGACCGGGCCCTGGGGTGTCGCGTGTGAGGAAGGCTTCTGGGGCATCCCCGACCGGGCGGAGGGATGGGTCTTCGAGGCCTGCGAGGGTCATCTGATCTTCGTCGGCAACACCGGCGACGCCACGGTGCTCCGTGCGCCGACGGAATTCCCGGACGAACGGGACGTGGCAAGGTTCGAAGAAAGGATGTTGGTTGGGCAAGGGAGTATAGGTCCCGCAGTAGCGGCTAGGGTTCTCCAAAGGAGTTCGGACGGCACCTTCCGTTCGTTCGTCGACCAGAGGCTGGAAGACTATCGGGCCAAGCCCAAGTCCTACTCTCTGGGCGCGGAACAACAGTTGGTCGACGCCGCCAACCGCTACTGGATCGCCACGCAGCGCGACACACACGAATGGTCCTACCTGGACGTGTACGAGAATGCCGAATACATCGGATCGGTGCGGGTCAAGGACCGCCTCATGGCCTTCGACCTGCTGGGCTCGACTCTGGTGGTTCTGGTCGAGCGGCAGGTCGGCCCGGACGATGCCGACGGGATTCCGGACCGGGCGCTGGACTGGTACGACGTGGGGGAGCAACCTTTCTCCGATAGCGAGCCACTATCCTGAAGGACGCTTCTTTCCGGACTGTCAGCCTTGTCCCCGAGTCGCCTCACAAAGGAACGGAACCCCAACATGGTCAGCCATCGTTCACCGATTCTGCCGGGCATTGGCATGATGCTTGCCGTCCTCCCGGTGCTCTCCTGCGCACGGGAAAGCGGACTTCGCTTCTCCCCTGAAACCCCGGTGGCGGGCTCCGAGGTCACCGTCCGCTATTCTCCGGTCGCCGCCCTTGCGGACGAATCCGAATTGGTGCTCCGCGGCACGTACCGGACGACCGCTGACGACAAGCCATGGCGGGTTCCTGACGACGAGAGACTGCTCACAATCCCCAGCATGAGGCGCGGCTCCGGCGGCACCTTCACCACCCGGTTCACCCTGCCTGAATCGGCCGTTTACGCCGCCTTCGTGGTCGAGGACGCAGCAGGCGAGCGCCTCGACACGAACGGCGGCAGTCTCTTCGATCTGCTGGTCCGCGAGGCGGATGGAACGCCCCTCTACCACGGGCTGCTGAGGCGGGCCGACGAGTTCGAAGACCGGAACGTGCTTACGTCGTTGGAGGTGCTTCGGCGCGCCATGGAACTCTACCCCGATTCACTGGACGGATGGAGCCGTCTCCGCTCGCTCGAGATCCGGGCGTTGGGTTCGAGCACCGGCGACAGCCTGTTCGTCCGGCACCAGGAGAACTTCGCGGCGATTCACGAGCGCTACAGGGATCGTGACGACCTGCCGTCGTCAACGGTGCAGGCGATCTCCAACTACGCCGCGGCGTTGCGCGACTCGGAAGGTGCTTCCCACTGGCGAGAAGTCTCCGTAGCGACGATCGGTACGGACGACTGGGCATTGAATACTACCTTCTCGCTGGATGGCCAGCGGCGAGCGGAAGGCCCGGAGGCAGTGCTCGAAGCGTTCGAGCGGCATTGGCCGGACGCGCAGGGGAAGATTGCCCCGTTCGCGTCATTGGCGTTGGAGGCCGCCATCGAGTCCTCGGATCTTGCGGTGGTGGACCGGTGGACCGAGCGTGCGTACGATGGCTATACGGGAATCAACCTGGCTCGAAGGGTCGTTGCGATCCCCGAGCGCCGGGAACGTGCGCTGGAGATCGCACGCGACAAGTACGAACGGAGTCCAATCCGCCCGCTGGGGCGAACCGTCGCTGAACACGAGCAGTCGGTCGCCCTGGGTCGCGCCGCTCTTCTGAAGGGCTACGCAAGGTTTCTGAGCGAATACGCGAGCCAGGACGAGGCCATCGGCATCCTGGAGGAAGCGACGGCCCAAGCGGCGAGTCCCGACCTGTACGATGCCCTCGGCGAGATGAAGCTGGGTCAAGGGGACATCGAGGGTGCCGCCCGTGCCTACGCGGTTGTGGCTTCGGACCCCAACACACCCCCGAGCCGGGCCGATTCGCTTGCCGGCGCGGTCGGCTACACCGCGGACAGCCCGAAGTGGAACGCGTTGCTGGAAACCGCCCGCGCGGAAGTGCTGGCGCTCGTCCTGTCCAATGCAGTGGAGTGGACCTCCGCAGCCAGCCATGTGACCGATGCGAGCGGGGAGCGCCACGCGTTGGCCGACCTGACCGCGGGCAAGCCCACCGCCCTCGTCTTCTGGGCAACCTGGTGCGGACCGTGCATCCGCAAGATCCCGGACGTTGTGAGACTCCAGGAGACCCTGGAGCCCCTGGGCGCACAGGTGGTGTCCATCGCATGGATGGATCCGCCCGGTCCGGAGATGGAAGCGTTCGTCGCCGAGCACGGGATCAGCTATCCCGTGTACCATGACCTTGTGGACTCGGCAACGGACGCGTTCGGGGTGTTTGCCGTCCAGACGAATTTCTTGCTCGACGCGGAGGGCAGCGTACGCTTCGCCCGCACCGAACTCGTCGACATCCCGCGGCAGGTGGAGGCGTTGGCGCGGCACTGAAATCGCTTCGGGAGTGCCTCCAGAAATGACAAGTGCGGTTGTCAATATGTAAAGTAGACTGGACATATTGACTGCGGGTGGGCCTGCCAAGCGTCTATGACGCGTTACTTCGCTTCTCCTTCACCAGCCTGTCGGCGACCGCTATCAGGTCACCCCCGAACTTGTTCACGTACCGAATCACCCCCTGCTCGTCCAAAACGTAACTCATCGGCCACCCGCGGACGCCCCACGCTGTCGCGATCGGCCCGTTGGTTGCCGCCAGTACGGCGTCCGGCTGACTGTGGCCGTCCCACCAGGTCCGGTAGTGAAGGCCCTCCGTCTCCTTGGCATCCAGGACGGTCTTCAGTTCCGCGTCGCTGTTCACGCTCAGGAGCACCATATCCTCCTCGTCGAACAGGTCCAGCATGGCACGCTGGTACGGGTATTCTTCGCGGCAGGGCGCGCACCACTGCCCGGAGAAGACCACCACGACGATCTTGCCGCGGTAATCCTCCAGCGCGAATTCGACGCCCTCGGTGTCTGTCCCCACGATGTTCGGCGCGACATTCCCCGGGGTCTGGTTCTCGACAATGAAGCGTTGCCGGCCAAGAAACTCCGCGGCGTTGGCGTGCCTTTCCTCGAGCTCATCGAAGTACATGCCGATCCGCGCCGTCTGTTCCTGGTTGAGCTGCCCCGATTGAAGGCTCTTGCTGAAGTACCAGAAGGTGAGATCGCTTTCGGCTTCGATGTCCGCAGCCACCTCTGGCAGACTCAGAATGACGTCCAGCGTGGCGAGCAACCGGTCGACCTCCGCGTCCCTGTACAGCTCCCCGCCGTTATCGGCTCCAAATGCCTCCATGGCAAGCCACTGCATGCTGCTGGACGGTGGGGCGGAAGCCCCGGCACCGACAAAAAAAGCGAGCATCCGCTGTTGCTGCTCGATGGTGGAGCGGTGGTCCGGATGCCGCTCGACCAGCGCCGCCAGGTACGCATCGATCCGTGCCCTCTGTTCGTCCGTAACATTGGGAACGGCCAACCGACGGAGGAAGGCATCGAGGTGCGCGTGTGCTTCCGATCCGAAGTCCGCCAGGGTCTCCTCGGCGGTGAGCGCCACGTCGAGGTGCGTCAACAGCCCATCGAATCGCTCGTCGTCTAGGGGCTGGCCTCCGGTGTCGTAGTCGCTGATCGGCGGGAACCACGCTCGCTGGAGCGCGACCGGGATGTGGAGGGCCGACGATGCGTCGTCACCCGAGTCGGGTCCGCCAAATCCGCCGGCAAGTGCGTACCCCGCTCCGAATGTCATGACGGCGATGCCCGTCACTACGAGTGATTTGCTCATTGCCGCCTCCCTTGTTCATAGTCGGTTCGCTTCCATGATAACTCGGCGACCGGGCCTTTGCGAAACGGCCCCCCTGTAGACGCCATGCCTGGTGCCGTCGTCCAAGTAATGACTCGATGTCCAGGCAACCACCATTCAGATCCTCCCGGCCAACTAGCCATTCATGTCGCTGGTGTAACGCCGTTTCTGACGCTACACTTGCGCCGAATCCGTCGTTAGGACCTTCCAGAAACCTCCCGCGGCCGCTCGTGCGTCGCCCGCTGGTCTGCTCCGCGACCTCGACTTCCTGGGGCTTCTATTCGAGTCGATGGTCGTGCGCGATCTGCGGATCTATGCCCAGCCAGCGGACGCGGAGGTGTTTCACTACCGCAAAAAAGGCGGACTGGAGGTGGACGCGATCGTGCAGGCCAACGACGGACGCTGGGCGGCGTTTGAAGTGAAGCTGGGCGAGGGAAGGGTGGACGAAGGGGCTCGCAACCTGCTCCGGCTGGCGGAGAGGGTGGATGTGGGGCGGATGGGCGAGCCGGCGGCGCTGGGAGTGATCGTGAGTCGTGGATATGGGTACACGCGGGAGGATGGGGTGGGGGTGATTCCGGTGGGGGCGTTGGGGGCGTGAGGTTTCCCCCTGGCTACTGGGCCGCGCTCACCGGATAGTCCCCCCTCTCCCCCGTATCCCCCCACTGAATCACGAAGTCCCGCCGGTCGCGGTAGAAGCGCGCGCGGTTCAGCACGTGATCCTCGGCGTCCAGGTCGACTTCGTTGCACTCCACCATGATCCAGTACTTGTAGTCGTCGAGGAAGAGGTACCGGCGCTTCTGGTGGAAGAACCGGCACTCGACGCCCTCGCCGCGCTCGATCCGCTCGCAGAACGCGGCCAGCAGCTCCTCCTGCCCGTCCTTCTTGACGACCACGTACTCGTGGGGCCACGTGTTTCGGTAGGTGACGGCCTCGCGCCACGGTGCGTTGGCGATGAGCTCCATGATGTGCGGGCGCTGCCGCGTTGCGTTCTCCACGTCCCCTCCTCGTCCATATTGTCTACTTGAAGTTGACAACCGTACTCACTATCGTGTAACTTGTCAACCATGTTCGGACAGCGACTTCGGCTCGCCCGCAAGCGAGCAGGCCTTTCCCTGCGGGCGCTTGCCGAGCGGATGGATCCGAGGGTCAGCGCGCAGGCCATCAGCAAGTACGAGGCGGGCAGGATGATGCCGTCGTCGGCAGTTCTGGTCGGCCTCGGCGAGGCGCTCGATGTCTCGCTGGACTTCCTCATGAGCGACCGGATCGACGTCCTCGACGGCCTCGACTTCCGCAAGGACCCGGACACTTCCCGCCGAGACCGCGCCAGGGCCGAAGCCGTCCTGATCGACAGCCTTGAGCGGTACCTGACCATCGAGGAGATCCTCGGCATTCCACCCGCGGGCGACCGTTTCGAGCACTGCCGATGCGGCTACATCGCCACCGAAACCGAGATCGACGAGCGCGCCGACCGGCTCCGCGAGGCATGGGACCTCGGCATGGATCCGGTGCCCAGCCTGTGCGCCCTCCTGGAGGAAAAGGGGATCAAGGTGGTCGAGGCCGATCTTCCCGAGCGGATCAGCGGCCTGGCGTGCCGGGCGATGCGACGGGGCAGGGTCGTTGCGGATGCGGTCGTGGTGTCCACCCGGACGAATGTGGAGCGCAAGCGATTCACCCTGGCCCACGAACTCGCACACAAGATCATCCGGTCCACCGGGAACCCCGCGATCAGGCTTGAGGCGGCGATGAACCGGTTCGCGGGAGCGTTCCTCGTCCCCGGGCGGGACCTCCTGGCGAAGGTCGGAGCACGGCGTCGCCGCGTTACCTACTACGAGATCGCGCAGCTGAAACACACTTATGGGGTGTCGGCGGCGGCGATGCTGGTGCGGCTGGGCCAGATTGGTGTGCTGCGTCCCTCCGCGGTTCGGCGCGCGTTCGCGACCTTTGCCCGCGGCTGGCTGACTTCGGAGCCGGAGCCGATCGGTGACGACCAGGGGCTCGGGGCGTTCGAGAAGCCGCAGCGGTTCAGGCGGCTGGTGTGGCGGGCGGTGGGGGAGGAGCTGATCTCGCCGGTTCGGGGCGCGGAGCTGCTGGGGGAATCGCTTGAGGTGGTGGAGTGGCAGGTCAGTGGGCCGGTGGGGTGATGGGGGGCGGCTTCGGCAAACGGAGCTTCGCGTGCCGGGCGGCCCGGGACAATAGCCCGTCGGTCATCCTGCCTCTAATACGCGTAGACCTGAATATTCTCCACATCCAGGTCGTCGCGCTGAAGCACGGCGAAGCGTTGGGCATCGACAGCCAGGACCGTTGCCTCAGCGGGCAGCTGGACCCTGCCCCGCAGTTGTCCGTCCGGTTCCACGATCAGCCACGCCCTCTCTTCATCACCCCAGCGATTCTGCAGGCCGACCCAGATCAATTCATCCGGACCCAGCACTGCGGTGGCGAAGGCCGGGTACGTTTCCGTGTGGATCATCTCCTCGATGGCCCTGACGAACGGCGGCGGCGGGTCCGATCCCAGTTCGGACAGCTCTCTCTCCTTCCACGCACGCATTTCATCCGCACCGACACTGCGGTCGCCAGCGTTGCCGCGGATCCGCCGGGTTACACGCCCATCCGCAAGATGGACCGAGAGATCGAGTGAGTCGGTGTCTCCTATGATGGCCCGGTCTTCGAATCCGAACGCGACAGCGTCCCGGCCGAACGCCACTTCGTTGCGGAACGACATGCCGTCACTCACGGTGTAGCTCCACTCCTTTGCCGGAAGGAGCGCCAGGGTGTCAGGCGCGGTTTCGCTGTCCCGGAATGCCAGCAGCGGCGTGATGTCCCTCCGGACCTCGTCTCTGTCGGAGAAGTAGCGCAGCGCACCGAGGATAGCCAGCATCTTTCCGTCAGTCGATTGCGCCAGCGGCCTCAGATCTGCAAAACGGCTCTGGCTAAACAGTGCCCCGGACGTGACGAAGTCCCCCGCTTCGGTGAATTCGTTGATGCGTCCAAGCCGGGCATCGTACACCAGGAAGCCGGCGGGCGCCTTGACCAGAGAAGTAACCTCGGCGAACTCGCCCGGGCCCTCTCCCTGCCGCCCAACCCTTCTGGCCAGCGATCCGTCACCGGCCAGAAGCAGCACTTCCAGTGCTCCGGCGTTCGCCACCGCCAGGCCACCGTCATCGAGAAAGAGAGCCATCGTGACGTTGAACAATTCGATGCCTTGCTGCTGCGTGGACGCGACGAAGTCCGGCGTAATCCGGGGAGTCGACAGCTCCTCAAGGCTTCCCAGGAGGACCGTTCTCACACCTCCCGAGTCCGTGACCTCCGGTACGGTCTGATTCGGTTCCCGGCCAGCGTCGCCCTGTTCGCATGAGGCTGTGACAAAGACCAGCGCGGCGCAGAGTAGTCCCGTCAGTTTCGGTAGGGCGAGGGCGCGTGCGAGGCTGTTTGTCATGGGTGGACGGCTTTCCGAACATGAGGTCGCGACGTTGTGAGGGGGAGAAAAGTGGCGGGTTCGTGAACGCGCGGCAATGGGTGCGTTCCCGCTTCCCTCCTCAATCGCCTCCCCGTCAGTAATGATACGGCGCCGCCAGAAAGTGGACTCGATCGTCGGTGACCTGATAGGCCAGCCGGTGCTCAGTGTCGATGCGGCGTGACCATCGCCTGGAGAGTTCGCCGCGTAAAGGTTCGGGCTTGCCCAACCCTCCAAAGGGATCGCGGAGCACCGCGTCCACCAGCTTGAGCGTGCGCAGTCCCCGCCTGCGATCGGTGCGCGCCCGGTACGCCAGGTCCTCAACGAAGGCGCGGTCGAATACTGCCTGTCTGCAGTGCAACTGCTTCACTCGCCTGCCAGGTCGAGGCGGCGGCGCAGCTCGTCGACATCGACCGGTCCTCGGAATGCCCCCTGACGGTAGGCCCCCAGCCCTTGTCGAAGCCCCCTTTAGCCACAATTATCCATCAGTAGAAAATTATCTGTCCATGGATAAATCTGGCTAAGGAGAATTGTAGGCCGATGACCCCAAGGACCAGGCGGAACCCATGGCGCTCCCGCGCGCCGCGGCCGATCTCGTGGCTGTGCACCACCAGCTGCGCGACCATCATGCTCTTCACCCTCGGCATCGGGGGCGCTTCCGGGCAGGCTGCCGAGCGTAGGGAAGTTTCCGTATCCTGGGAGCTGTTGTGGCAACTGCCCCCCAGCTTCGATTCGCCGCTCTTGGGACCTGCCATGTTGGTCGGAGACGGCAGCGGAGGCGTGGTTACGTTTGACTACGGCGACGCGGCGCTGAAGAGGATCACATCCCAAGGACTGGATTGGGCGGTTGGGGGGGAAGGTCAAGGACCTGCGGAGTTTTTGGGGGTCACGGGCATCTTCGGAGCAGGAGAAGAGATTTGGGCACTGGATCCCAGCAATCGGAGGCTCACACGGGTGGCCGTCGACGGCGGAGGTGCGAATGAGGTGCTCCTCCCTGAGGTTACCCGGGCAATTCGACTCCGAGACGGCACCGGCGTTGGCCTGAATCTGGTGTCGGGGCCGTTGCTCAAGGTATTCGACTCTGGAGGAAACGTCACTGCGGAGGTGTCGCCGGAGGGATTCCCGGAAGACGCTTCAATGATGGTGCGCGAGGGATTGATTGCGGGCGGGACGCGGACCCCGAACTTGCTGGTCGCGTTCATTCACGCCGGCTACCTCGTTCACGGAGTAGCGACCGAAAGCGGCATCGCGGTGAGGATGATTCCCACCGTGGAGCCCTGGCCATTCCCCGAACTCGTGTCACAGCGCGACCCGCGGGGTTTTACTGTAACCAGAGTTGATCCCGAATTCCCGGAGGGAGCGCGCTGGGTGGATCACGACTCGACGTTTTTCTACGTGGCATACGAAGGCGCTACTCGGACCGACGCGCGCCTCGTGGACCTGTATAGAACCGAGGACGCGACCTATTGGGGCAGCCTTATCCTGCCCGAGGACGTGGCGTATGGGGCGATAGTCGACGAGGGTGTGATGGCTGGACTCATTTTTGAACCATTTGCGCACATCAAGGTGTGGCGGTTCAGCATCGCCAACGATCCATGAGATCAGTTGCCGTCATTCTCGCCCTGGTCGCCACGAGTGCCGGGGTGGCGAGAGCCCAGAGATTCCAGGACTTCAGGACGACCATCCCGGAGGAGTACGCCAACGCTTGCGAGCTCGATCGATCCGACCTGGCCGTGCGGGTCATTGCGCAAAACACGGAAGTCTACCCTGGCCGGGCCGCCCGGACGCCCGGCGGCTGGCTCGTCTACGACAGGTATGAGGAGCAGGTCGTGGAGCTGGACCAGGAACTTCGGAGGGTTCGCAGCTGGGGCAGGCAGGGTCCCGGTCCCATGGAGTACGAGGATCCTGTCGGGATGGGACGTCTGGACGCCGACCGTGTAGTGATCGTGGACGGAAGCCCGCCCTCCCTGATCGTGTTCGGCCCCGGCGCTACTGACGGAAACGAGTACCGTCTCGTCATGAACTCGCGGCCCCAGCATGCCACGGTTGTGGACGGCAGAGTGCTGATCGCGACCAGTGAGGCCACGGTTCACGAAGCCACATTGGACGGCGAAGTGCGGACGGTGCACACCCGTGTCGACTTCGGTCTTCCCGAGGACCGCGGCTCGGGAGCTTCCGCGGTACCCCGGCTACGCGGCAACCACATCGCGTTTACCGGGCCGTCGCAGATCTGGAGCCTGGGCCCCCGGCCACAACCGATCATCCAGCGATGCATCCACGATGATTTGCAGAACATGCTCGAAGATCCCGTCCGGATTGACACACCCTTCGGACCACAGCCGTTCAATCTCACCACCACGAAGGACTTCCTGCCTCTTGGCGCGGACGGGTTCCTAGCCCTGGGCGGGCTGGTGGTGAGCGTCGGCGACCAGAGACTCCGGTCCATTGAGCACTACGACTCCACTGGCACGCTCACGCAAGCCTGGCAACTGACGGCGTATCCCGCGGTCAGCGGTGTGTTCGACGAGAACGTCATCGGCAGAATGCTGCTATGGCAACCGGAAATGATCGCTGGGGTCCAGCTGGTCGAAGTGGAAGGACTGGGGCGGTAGGGGTCTGGCCGCTCGTCACCCCGCCGCGGTGCGGGCTCACCCTACCAACCGTAGCTCAGCCGTGTGTAGTAGAACCCCCCGTTGAAGCCGAAAGGCGTGAATTGGCCGAAGCGGTTGCCAACGCCGGCCGCCGCACCCGGATACTCCTCCGGATAGGTGTTGAACAGGTTCTGGGCGCCGATCGTGAGCGTCCAGCGGTCGCCAAACGTGCGGGCCGTCTCCGCATCGAAGAGTATGCGGGCCGGGTAGTCGATGGTGTTATCCGGGTCCGAATCGTAGTACGGCTGCTCGCCGTCGAAATAGCCGCCCCAGTAGCTGCCGCGCACCAGGAAACGCAACCCGCTGGCGAAGGCGTGATTCGCCGTCAGGTTGCCGCGCACGTCGGGGAGTCCTTCCTCGAGGATCCGGATGCGGTGGGAGGTGAGGGTTTTCTCGTTGAAGTCCGTGACCGAGGTCCGGGTCCAGTTCCACGCGCTGCTGAAGGTTGTGCTGGAACCGCTCGCTCCCTCGATCTCGTACGCGCCCACCACGTCGATGCCGTCCGTCCGGGTCGCGAAGTCATTGATGAAGAAGCGGAACCGCGCGAGTACGCCACCCGGCCGGATGATGCCCCCGGCGACGAGTTCCTCGATCTCCGCAGGGGTGAGCGTCCGGTCGGCGCTCGTCGTCAGACGGTCGGAAAGCCTGATCTGGAAGAGGTCCATCGAAAGACTGATCGGACCTTTGTCGTACACGGCCCCCAATGCCAGATTGACGGATGTCTCGGGCCTGAGCGCCTCGCCGCCGAAATTCACCGCCAACGGCGAAGTGGACGGGATCGTGCCGTTGTTCGTCAGATCCATGATCGCGGGATCGTAGATCGTCGTGATGTTGAAGGCGTTCTGCTGTCCGGGCGTGGGAGCGCGGAAGCCGGTACTGACGCTGCCCCGGAGCCCGACGGTCTCCGACGCGCTCACACGCCCCGCGATCTTCCCGTTCACCGTCGTGCCGAAGTCCGAGAACCGCTCGACCCTTCCGGCCACACCGAGCGTCCAGGCGCCCTCCGGTTCCCGGATCTCCATGTCGCCGTAGACAGCGAAGTTGTCCCGGTTCCAGTCGCCCTCCGTCAGCGGACCGAATCCGGTGAACCCGTTGGAGCCGGGTGTGAAACCCTGTGTGGCCAACGGACCCTCGGTCCACGATTCCGTGTTGCCCTTGATGATCTCGAAGCGCTCGTTGCGCCACTCCCCGCCACCGGCGACGTTGACCCGCTCGGTCAGCGCGTAGGACAGATCCAGGTTGAGGTTGACCTCCTGCTGGTCGTATATGCCCGGGTTGAACCAGGGGGTGCAGGGCTGGTTCGGCACCACGAAGGAGAGCGACCTGCTCTCGTCGGCACACGGCTGGTCCGGTCCCAGCGAGGCGTTGACCGTGTTGTACATGTAGAAGTCCAGGTTGGACTTGCCCCACGACGCGCTCGCGTCCCAGTTCAGGTCGCCGCTGGTGCCCTTCAGCCCCGCCACAACCGACGCGTCGAGGACGTAGGAGCCGAACTGCGGCGTGAACCCTCCGGGGAACATCTTCTGGAAGGTGAAGCAGTTGGGGTCGTTCATGATCCGCGTGTATGCAACCTTGTTCTCCCGCTCGTTGATCACCACACCATCGTCGGTGACCCTGACTTCGGGACACATCGCCGCTCCGACGGGTACGTTGGGATCCGCTGCGGCCAGCATGTCGCCGACCAGCAGGATCCGCTGGTCGTCGTCGTTCCGGGTTCCGAAGACGCCGCTGCGCGTGCCCGGGTTGCGGTAGTAGAAGCCGCCCTCGACCTGCTTGTTCACGTAGTTGCCGTGGGAATAGACCTGCATGTCGTTGTCGAACAGGTAGCCCGTGTTCGCCCACAGCTTGATCTCGTTGGACACCTGGGGCGAGCCCCAGATCTGGGCGGGCGACCGGACGCTCGTGTTGCCGGCGCCGACCAGCGCGCGCGCATCGTTGCGTTGTGTGCTGCGGTCCGTGGGGTTGGCGTTACCGTACTCGCCGGTCAGGTTCAGGAAGCCGGTCTCTCCGAGCGGCAACCCCACGTTCCCGGACAGGGTATACATCTCGCCGTCCCCGGGGAACCAACCTTCCTCGAACGGCTCGCTGGTCTTGCCAAACAGGTTCCCGCCGGTCTTGAGCTCGATCAGGCCGCCTGACCGGTCGTTCCTCAGCACAAAGTTCATGACACCGGCGATCGCGTCGGAGCCGTACTGCGCGGACGCGCCGTCTCGCAGCACCTCGGCCTGCTCCAGCGCAATGCCGGGAATGAGCGCGATGTCGGGGCCCTGCGAGCCGTCGGCGAGGCCATTGCCGTACCAGGTGATCACCGCCGCGCGGTGCCGCCGCTTCCCGTTGACAAGCACCAGCGAATGGTCCGGGGCGAGGCCGCGCAGGTTGGCTGGCCGCACGAAGGTGGCCGCGTCGCTGATCGGCTGGATGTTGACATTGAACGACGGCACTACGTTGCGCAGCAGATTGGCGAAGTCGATGTCCCCCTGCTGCACGACATCGCGCCTCCGGATCACGTCCACGGGCACCGGCGACTCCGTGACGGTTCTGGGCTGCGCGCGGCTTCCGACCACGACCAGGCCCTCCACTTCGAGCGTCACCTCGCTGAGCGAAACGTTCAGTGTCGTGGGCTGGCCATCTACTACGGTCACCTGCCGCCGCTCGGTCTGGTAGCCGATTCGTATAACCACCAGTTCGTGAATGCCCGCCGGGATGTCCCCTATTTCATAGGTCCCGGTGGGACCGGTAATGCCCCCCAGCGCCAGGTTCGCCATGTTGACCTGCGCCCCTGCGATGGCACTGCCCGTGCCTGCCGCGGTAACCCTTCCCCGCAGGCTTCCCTGCGCGGCGGCCGAACCGGCGTGGATGAGGACGAAGAATGCTGCAACGACCGCTGCTCTTCTCACCATCTGGACTCTCTCCTGTCGCCTTCGTGGTTCCGTAACCATGATTCCCGGTTCATCACGCGCCGAATTTGGCTTCCCAGTCGCGCAGGAGCGCGAAGTGGCTGCCGTCGGCAACGGTGTAATAGACTCTCTGCATCCCCTGCCGGCGGTTTGGTCCGAAGGACACGGACTGGTCGATTCCGAAGGGGAAGTTGCGTACCGAAAAGACCGCCTGCTCCAGCCGGGACTTGTCCAGGCGCCCGCCCAGGCGCCGGAGGATTTCGGTCATCAGCTTCGCGTTGAGAAACCCCTCCAGGCTGACGAAGCCGCGGGCCAGGGGCTGATACGGTTGACCCGGGGTGACTTTCTCCAGATCGGCGGGCAGTTGGGGATCGTACTGGAACATCAACCGGTGGTACTCGCCCACAGCCGGCAAGGTCGCGTTGTCGTAAGCGGGCACGACCTGTGAATTGACCAGGAACCGGGTGTACGAATCCGGGTCCCTGCGTCTCTCGCGCAAGGTTCGCTGCAGGTTTTCGCTCCCCACGAACGACAGATTGGCCACCGGAACGTGCAGCCCCAGATCGATGGCGTCGCGGGCGAACGCGGCGCACGCTGCGTAGGCGCCGATACAGATCACCGCGTCGGGCGAGTGGGCCTTCAGGATTTCCACCTGGCGCCGCATGCTCGCTTCGAACTGCGTACCGCGGCTGTACGTGGCCTCGGCCACGATCGTCTCTCCGTGCCGTGCCAGCGCCTCCCGCACCCCTGCCCAGCCGCTGCGCCCATACGCGTCGATCTGGTAGAAAACCGCCACTCGCCGGCGTCCGATGCGGACGAAATTGTCGACCAGCCCCGCCGTCTCCTGCCGGTAGGAGGCCCGCAGGTTGAAGGCGAACTCGCCGTACGGAGGTTCGCGCTGCGGCTCCGCTCCCGTGAAGGGAAAGAAGAGGTAGACCTGCTGCTCGCGGAATCGCTTCAATAGCGGCAGCACCCGGGTGACGGTCGGGGTGCCCACGTATCCGAAGAGCAGCAGGACGTTGTCTTCCTGGATGAGGCGGAGGGTGTTCGCCACGCACGCATCGGGCTGGTAACCATCGTCGTAGAGCTTGAGGACGATCGGGCGGCCGTTCACTCCACCCCTGTCGTTGACGTAGCTGAAATAGGCCATCGCGCCGCGATACAGCTCCGTGCCCAGTCCGCGGGAGGGGCCCGAGAATGCGGCCGATACGCCAAGTACGATTTCGTCCTGCGAGGCGGTTTTGCGCCGGTTCCGGTGCGGCGACGGGGAGGAAGCGGCGAGCGGCTTCGCCCAGGGAACAGCGGCCAGCGCGGCGACCCCCGAGCGCAGGAGCGATCGGCGCGTCAGCAGCTTCGAACTTCGCGGGGCCGCGCCGGAAGAGGCCGCGGTCTCGGTACCGTCGCCTGGTCGTGCCTCATTCGCTTTCAGGTCTCGCCGTCCAACCATGTGAAAGGGTCGCCTTGTTTACGCGCCGGAAACGGGCTCCAAATGGGTGCCGCAGCACCCATCCTCACTGTCCGGGTGTGCAACGTAGCCAATGGGAAGGAATCCGCAACCGAAATCGAGGCAATTCGGGGCATTGGGCAGATCCCAAGCTTCCTGGAGGGCAACGGTGTGGTCGATAATGGACGGATGGTAGCGAGCCATCCGTCTGCCGCAAGTCCCACAAATGTCAAGTGGAGTTGACATATTGTAAGGTGTAGATTACATCCTGCGCGGTGAAGCGGTCCTCGTTACCGGCGATCGATGGTCCAGCGGATGATGATGGGTACATCGAAGGGGCCCTTGACCACCCCCCACGCGAAGTTCCCCGCCACTGCCCGAGGCGCCCCGTCGTCGTTTACCGGGCCAGCCACGCGCGCCAAGATCGATCCGTCTGAATCCAATACCGTGAACTGCGAGTCGCCTCGTCCATCCGCCCATTGCAACCACAGTCTGCCCCCGGGCTCACTGAACGCTGATCGAATCGGCGGATAGTGGCTCGGGAGTTGGACGGAACGGTCGAAGATTCGAGCGACTTCGCGTCTCGACCTGTCGTCGAACAAATTTTCAAACCGCTGTCGAAGCGAAGCCAGGAGCGAGTCCAGTTCTTGATCTGGAACCGGTACGGGATCGTAAGCGATGTCGCGGGTCCACAGGATGGTGCCGCTCGGTGACCTGGCCTGGATCCGGGCACGCGGGGTCTCCCCACCATCGTATGCCGGACGGTCCACCACAAACGTGCGTTCACCCCCGGGTTCGAATACAAACAGCGGTCCAGAGGGTAACGGGTGCCCGAACGTGCCCCCCCCGCGTTCCGAATAAAGCCGGGCACTATTCCCGTAATAAGATACGCGGAGTATCTCCTCAATAGTCCCATTGCCCTGTATGCGGACCAATGGGAAAGAGTCCGGCGGCTCCGGTCCATATTGCTCGGTCAGGGCGAGGCGCGACCCGTCCGGAAGAAAGTTGCGAACCACACCGATCCGGTACGCGGCTCCGTACGACAACTCCTCCTGCCTGAAAGTCCGAACATACTCACCGTCTGCGGTCAATACGGTGAAGCGACGTAGGGCCGCATCTTCCACCCAAATCGAATCGGATCCCATCCACCACGCGAGCTGGATGGGTAAAAGGAACTCGCCGGGCCCCTCTCCGCGCTGGGAGCGACTACGGACGCGGCCCGAAGGCCCGAGGACGATCAGCTCGTTGGCATCAAGGAATCGAAGCGACCCATCGTCGGCCGGGAGCAAGATCCTGACCCTTGTGAGATCCAGCTCTCCGTCGTTTCCGATTCGCAGATCGGGCGTGAGGACCCACTCGGCTATCCCGGAGTCGGGTCCTGTCTCCTGTGCGCGGACGCAGGCCGGAGACACCGCTACACCAACCGCTGCAAGCAATACCGCAGCCGTTGTTCGCAGAATTTTTCGCGCTTCGCTCATCTCCCTGCTTGCCTCCGTCCCGCTACGAAATCGGCGTCCCCCTCTTCTTCACAATGAACAGCCCTTCCCCCATCGACGTCACGACCACGATTCCGGACCTGAAGAACGGGTAGTTGCTCCAGGAACCCCTCATGGCGGGTGAGTCCGGGCCCGGGACCGTGTCGAAGAAGCCGACCGGACGGGGATTCTCCGGGTCCGAGACATCGAAGACGCGCAGGCCGCTGTTGTAGTTGGACTGGAACATCAGGTCGTCGACGATATAGAGGTTGTGGTCGCTCGAGGTGTTCTCGCTGAAGAACTCCTTGACGAGCAGGGGTTCGTCGAGGTCCTTGACGTCGTAGATCAGGGTGCGGGTGTTGTCGACGGCGCCGAATTCGTCGGTTTCGTCGCCCATCAGGAAGTAGGCATGGTCCTTCGTGAGCCAGCCCTGGTGGGTGTAGCCGATGTTGGGGTAGTTGGCCACCGACAGCCCGACCGGGTTCTCCTTGTCGGACACGTCGGCGATGCTGAGGGCGTTCTCGTTCGCGCCGAAGCAGATCTCCTTGCCGCGGTGCTCCTCGTCGGGTCCGCGGTAGATGACGCACTGCGCATCGTGGGTGTAGCCCGTTCCGCTGCGTCCGGTGTTGGCATGGGCGAAGCACCCGGCGAAGGTGGGATTCTTCGGATCCCGGATGTCGATCATGTGGAGGCCGCCGCCGCAGGTGTCGCCGCCGCCGCTGCTGCCGACGGCGTAGGCGAAGCCGGTCTCTTCGTTGATGACGATGTTGTGCACGCTGGCGACGCGGTCGTAGTGGGCGTCCACGTCGAAGGTGAGCATGGTGCCCGAGAACTCGCGGAGCCGCGTGAGGTCGAAGACCTGCATGCCGTGATCCCCCGCGATGTCCGACACCACGAACACGTGATCGCTGTACACCTTCATGTCGCGCCAGGAGGTCCCCGGAATGCCTTCGGTTTTCGGCAGGTTGCCCACGACGACCGGGTTGGCCGGATCCGTCACGTCGACGAACGAGGTGCCGTCCATGCGACCCACGAGGGCGTAGTCGCGCTCGGTCTCCGGATCGGTCCACCCCCAGATGTCGTTGAGGCGGGTGCCGCGTTCGCCGCCCAGCGCGCTGACCGGCAGGTACGCGAGCAGGTCCACTTCGTTGCACCCGAAGATGGACGCCTCGCCCTGCGAACAGTCGAGCTGCCCACCGACCACGGCGTTGAATTCCTCGATTTCGGTGAAGAGCCGGGGACCGGCGCTGCGCCAGCCGTCGCCGTCGCGTTCGAAGATCATCGCCGAGCCGGCCGAGTAGTCGTCCCCGGGCATCCCCGACACGAGGAGATCGCCGGCCTGCGCCACCACCCTGCCCATGCCCTGGCCGGGTTTCGGCTCGGGTGCGGTGATCCTGCTGACGGATGTCCAGGCGCCGCCCGCATCCGGCGTGAACTGGTAGATGGCGCCCTCGCGCGAGTTCACACCGTCCGCCCCAATCCACAGCGTGCTGCCATCGCTTGCCATGGACGCACCGAACCTGTCCCCGGCGACGCCGTCAAAGGCCATCAAGGTCGCCGTTTCCGTCCATTCTCCGTCCTGCCGGGAGAAGGCGGTGACCGTGCCGGCCTGGTCGAAGGGGCTGCCGCCCGCCACCAGGATGCGGTCTCCCGCGATCAGCGCTCCGGCGCCGAAAAACGATCCCGGTCCGCCGCCGGCACGCCTCAGCTCCGCCGTCATGGCCCAGTCGCCGGATCCGTACTCGTAGACATAGGCGGCGCCCGTCAACGAATCGGTCGCGGTTGCGCCGACCACCAGCATGTCGTCCGACAGGGCCAGAGCGCCGCCGAAGCCGGTGCCCGCCTCCCCGCCGGGGGACTCCAGCACGGCCTCCTGGACCCACTCGCCGTCCGCGTGGCGGAAGATGAGAACGCGGCTGTCTTCCCCGAAACCGGCAGCCGCATTCAGGGCGGCCCGGTCCCCGCTGAGCACGACGGCCTGCCCCACGATCATCCCCTCGGGGAGGCCGTCGGGGACGATCATCCCGTCGTGGCGCCACTCCGATCCCACTCGCACATACGTGTGGACGGCACCGGTCGGCGCGGGCGGAAAGGGACTGAAGGACGTGACCAGGAGGCGGTCGCCGGACGCGGCCATTGCAGTGCCGAAGCCGTCGCCCTCGGAGGGGTCGGGACCCATGAGGCGGCCGGTCTCGACCCAGGTGCCGCCGCTGCGGTTGTAGACGTAGACGGCGCCGCCGCTTGCGCCGCGGGTGGCGGCGACGAGGATCTGGTCGCCGCTGATGACGACGCCCTCGCCGAAGGTTTGGGCGGGGAGGGGGGCGGGGG